>TARA_R110002020_G_scaffold191051_1_pt1 | contig 11043 bp, 9 predicted proteins | sample TARA_R110002020 | Tara Oceans TARA_R110002020 (sample SAMEA4396489) | marine metagenome | biome: Westerlies Biome; feature: [MES] marine water layer (ENVO:01000295) within the mesopelagic zone...; material: water (ENVO:00002006), including particulate matter (ENVO:01000060) such...
CCGGTTCATTGGCATGCCCGCCATTACCGTCGAACCAGCTCTTGCCAGGGCCGCCTTCGCCGCCTGCACCGCCGAGACTCTGGATCAGGACACCCACCGCGGTGTCCCCGGTCGTGGTGATATCGCCCTCATAGGTGATCGACACATTGCCGCCGGTCCCGCCGTGGCCGCCATTGCCGCCAATGCCATCGTCCGGGCCGTGGCCTTCGCCGCCTTCGCCGCCGTTCCCCGCTTCGCTGATCGCGAGGATGCCGTGCACGCTTGTCCCCGTCGTCGAGATCGACTTCTTGCCGCCCTGGGCCAACAGCGTGACATCACCGCCATCCCCGCCCGCTCCACCGCGCCCGCCGGTGGCCGTGTTGTCCGACAGCCCCTCTCCGGCTTCCGCGCCATCGCCGCCGCTGCTGAGCAGAGTAAGCCCTGCGCTGTCGCTCGACTTGATTTCGAACGGATCGCCGTCCGTCAGCGTCACTGTGACGTCGCCGCCCTTGCCGCCCTCACCGCCTTCGCCACCATCGCCCTGGTGAAATCCGCTCTGGTTGGTGCCCTTGCCGCCCTTGCCGCCATCGCCACCCTCGCTGACGGCCTTGACGCCCGGGCCGTCGGTGGTCTTGAAGACGTATCCTGCGTCGCTGCTGTCGCCGGCATCCACAAGAACGGTCAACGTGCCGCCGTTGCCGCCTGTGCCGCCGACACCGCCATGGGCCGTTCCGAATGCGCTGTCTTCGTTCGCCTCGCCGCCCACGCCACCTTCGCTCACCAGCCGGATGCCGCTCGCGTCGCTGTCCATTCCAGAACCGCCGTCGTCGAAATGCATGGTCGAGGACAGATCGCCACCGTCGCCGCCGTCACCCCCATCCTGACCGTCTTCGTGATCATCCTTGGTGGCGTCGTGTCCCTCATCCCCGTTATCTTCGAGGTTGAGCGCATAGGAATGGTTGGCCGAAAGATCGGCACTGATGCTTTTGGTGACATCCTTGTAGGTGATATCGGTGACCGAGCCGTCGGGCTTGTAGACATAGGGGATATCATCGCCCGTACAGGTCATCGTCGTGCCGTCGGTGGTACATGCAGCCCCCGCGGGCAGCGCGAGGACCGACAGGACGGTTACCAGCGCCCCGGTCAGGGCCGTGGTCGATCTGACGGATCTGTACACAGGGCCACGGCCTGCGGCGGGGCGAACCTCTGCAAAGGAATGTGTGGGGGTGATATGCATTTGAGTGACCGATTCCTTACAGAGCAATAGGACTAACTGTTTATAAGCTAAGCTTAACTTTGTTAATCGATATTCCCCAAGAGGCTTTCCCTTTGACTAAAAGGTCCCTGACGGGGTCAGCATATCAAGCGTTTTCGCTCCGAGCGGTGCGTGCATTTGGGGACAGACGCCGGACCGGTCGTCTCCCGCCGAGGCTCCTTGCTGTTCGGGAGCGGCGGTCCTGTTGTGCATCGCAGCGGATTTGCCTCTCCAACCGCTTACGTTTGGTTCGGGTCTGGGTCGCAGTTATGCATGACGGCGGCGCCCGGAGGTGTTGGATCGCGACGAGGATAGCGCGCACCATCGGGCCGGTTATGGCGACGCTTCGATCAGGGCCTTGGTGTTTGAGTTTGCCGATTGATCCGAAAGCGCATCCAGCAACTCGGTCCGGTTCTTGAAGTGCCAATGGAAACTGGACCGTGCGCATATTGTACAGCAATGAATGCACCTGTAGCGATAGCATCGGAGGCCAAGCCCGAAGCCGCGGCGGCGGAAGCGAGGGGACAGGATGACAACGAAATACTCTGCCATTTCGCTTCTTCGTGAAGGCCTGCGGGGTCAGTCGGGCTGGTCCAAGGCGTGGCGGTCCCCCAAGCCCGGGGCGGCCTATGACGTCGTGATCATCGGTGCCGGAGGGCATGGGCTGGCGACCGCCTATTACCTTGCCCGAAACCACGGCATCACGAACGTTGCCGTCATCGAAAAGGGGTGGCTGGGCGGCGGGAATACCGGGCGGAACACCACCGTCATTCGCTCCAACTATTACTACCCGGAAAGTTCCGCGCTCTATGGCCTGTCCGTGAAGCTCTATGAAGGCCTGTCGAAGGAGCTCAACTACAACGTCATGTTCTCGCAGCGCGGCATGCTGGTCCTTGCCCATTCCGAACCGGAAATGGAAATGGCGGCGCGTAACGTGAATGCGATGCAGCTGAACGGGGCGGACGCGATCCTGATGGACGCGGCGGATGTGCGCAAGAAGGCCCCGTTGCTGAACTATTCGAAGGATGCGCGCTTCCCGATCCACGGCGCCGTCTGGCAAGGCAGCGCGGGAACCGGGCGCCATGATGCCGTTGCGTGGGGCTATGCCCGCGCGGCCAGCGCCCTGGGCGTGGATATCATCCAGAACTGCGAAGTGACGGAATTCATTAGGGAAGCAGGCAGGATCACCGGCGTCGAGACGACGCTTGGCCCGATCCGCGCCGGGGCGGTCGGCGCGGCCGTTGCCGGACACAGCTCGGTCCTGGCCAGGCTCGCTGGCTTCAAGCTGCCGATCACGTCATACTCACTTCAGGCCTTCGTCACCGAAGCGATGAAGCCGGTGATCGATACCGTCGCTTTTTCGCCCGCCTACGGCACCTATTTCAGCCAGTCGGACAAGGGCGGGCTTGTCATCGGTGGCGGGCTGGATCGCGTGCCGTCCTATGGCCAGAAAGGCAACCTTCCGGTGCAGGAGGCGGTTCTGGCGGGCCTGGTGGAAATGGCGCCCGTGCTGGCCAAGGTAAAACTGCTGCGCCACTGGGCCGGCATCGTGGATGTAACGCCCGACAGTTCACCCGTCATCGGACCGTCCGGTATCGAAGGGCTGTACGTGAATTGCGGCTGGGGCACTGGTGGCTTCAAGGCCATTCCAGCCGGCGGCTACCTGTTTGCCCATCTGTTGGCGAACGGCACCCATCACGAGATCAGCCGCCCCTTCGACATCGATCGTTTCGTAACCGGCCGGCTGATCGACGAAGGCGCGGCCTCTGGCATCGCGCATTGAAGGAGACGGATATGCAAGTGTTACCCTGTCCATTCTGCGGCCCCAGATCCGAAGGCGAGTTTCACTTCGCGGCAGAGACCGGGAAGACCCGGCCGGACACAACCCGGGATGTGAGCGCCGAAAAATGGGCCGCCTATCTGTTCGACCAGACCAATGAAAAGGGGGTCACGCGGGAAATCTGGATCCACCTTCCCTGCGCCGAGGTCTTCGTCATGTCGCGCGACAGTGTCACGATGGACGTGCTGGGAACCGAGACCCTGAGGAAGCTTCCGACATGAGCGGGACACGGCTGAGCTCGGGCGGTCTGATTGATCGTGCGCGCCGCATCGACTTCAACTTCGACGGTCGTTCCATGCACGGATTTGGGGGCGACACCTTGGCCTCGGCACTGCTGGCCAATGGCACGGGCATTGTCGGGCGCAGCTTCAAGTATCACCGCCCCCGTGGTGTTTGGGGCGGGTGGTTCGACGAACCCAACGCGATCTTTTCCGTCAGAACGCCAAAAGGCAGCCTGCCCAACGTTCTGGGCACCACGACAGCGCTTGCCCCGGGGATGGACATCAGAAGCGTCAACGCCTGGCCCAATGCAGGTTTCGACGTCAAGGGCGGCCTGGACCTGTTCAGCCCGTGGTTGAAGGCCGGGTTCTACTACAAGACCTTCATGAAACCCGATTGGCACCTGTTCGAGCCGATGATCCGCAGGATGGCCGGGCTGGGCACGCTGGAACCGGACATGGTGGAGGGCTACACCGCGGATCAGGTCCATGCGCAGTGCGATCTGCTGGTGGTCGGCGGCGGGGCGGCCGGACTGGCGGCGGCCGAAGCGGCGGCGCGGCAAGGCAAGACCGTCTGGCTGGTCGAAGATCATGACACGCTTGGCGGCGGGCTGTACCGCATGGGCGACAGGATCGAAGGGCTTCAGCCAACGGATTGGGTCGCCGCCCGCAAGGCTGCCATCGAAGACGCGGGCGGGCGCATCCTCACTCATACGACCGCGTTCGGGGTGTTCGACCATCGCCTTTACGGGCTTGCCCGACAATCCGCCGTGGATGTCGCCCCGACGCTTTATCGTCTGCGTGCAAAGGAGTGCCTGTTGGCCAGCGGGGCGATCGATCGTCCGGTGACCTTTGGCAACAACGACCTCCCCGGCATCATGAGCCTCGAGGCGGGCCTGGAATACCTTGGCCGCTACGGAGTGCGGGTCGGGAACGCCATTGCCATCGCCGCGAACCACGCGCAGGCGGCATCGGCCGCGGCACGTCTGAGCGAGGCAGGCGCAAAGGTCAGCCTGTTCGACCCTGCAAAGGGCGATCTGGCCGCCTCCGGCCGTCGCGGTGTGAAGGCGCTGCGTCAGGGCAAACGCGCCGAGGCCGTCGATTGCGTATTGGCATCGGCAGGCTGGACCCCGGTCCTGCATCTGTGGCGCCACGCCGGCGGCAAGCTTCGCTGGGACGAGGCATTGGCCACATTCCTTCCCGCAGAGGCCCCTGCGGGCATGCGCGCCATCGGGGCCGCCAACGGGACGTTCGATCTGGACCAGGCCCTTGCCGAAGCCCGGGCCTTTGCCATGGGCGAACCCTACAGCCAAGCCACAACTCGATTCACGCTGACCCCGACGCTGCCCAAGCCCGGCGCAAAAGGGCGCCAGTGGATCGACTTCCAGCATGATGTCACCCTCAAGGACATCGAACTGGCCGAACGTGAAAACTATGTCTCCGTCGAGCATCTCAAGCGGTACACCACCTTGAGCATGGCCTCGGACCAGGGGAAGACATCCAACATTCCCGGGCTTGCAGCGATGGCGGCCCTGACGGGCAAGACAATCCCCGAGGTCGGCACGACCACGTTCCGCCCGCCCTTCGTCCCCGTCCCGCTGGCTTTGTATCATGGCCACCACGGTGGCCAGAATTTTCGCCCGCTCAAACGCCTTGCGCTGGAAAACGTCCACCGGTCCTCTGGCGCGGCGCTTGGGGAATATGGCGGCTGGCTGCGCCCGGCGTGGTATGGCGACCGACCCGGCCCCGAGGCTGCACAATCCGAAGCGCGCATGGTGCGCGACGCGGGAGGCATTCTGGATGCCTCGCCTCTCGGGAAAATCGAGGTGATGGGGCCGGACGCCGAAGCCTTCGTGAACTTCGTCTACTACAACACCATGAAGACTCTGAAGCCGGGTTTCCTGCGCTACGGGTTCCTGCTGACGGAGAGGGGCGTGATCTTTGACGATGGCGTGGTGTTTCGCATGGGCCCGAACCGGTTCGTGATCTCCAGCTCGTCAAGCCATGCGGAAGGCGTGACAGGCATGCTTGAAAGCTGGCGGCAGGACGGCAACGATCCCGATCGCATCTTCGTGCATGATACCACCAACCACTGGTCCACCGTGACCGTGACGGGGCCGAAAGCGCGCGACGTGACCCGCAGCCTTGGGCTGGACGTCGATCTTTCCGCGGACGCGTTCCCTCATATGACGTTCCGCGAAACCGTCTGGCGCGACGTGGCCCTGCGGATTGCGCGGGTCAGTTTCACCGGAGAGGTCAGTTTCGAGATATCGGTCCCCGCATCCAGCGCCAAGGCACTCTGGACAGCGCTTGCAGATGCAGGCCGACCGCTTGGCGTCCGGCCGATGGGGATCGAAGCGCTTTCGATCCTGCGGGCCGAGAAGGGCTTTATCATCATCGGCAAGGACACCGACGGCGAAACCATGCCTCACGATCTGGGTTTCACCCTGCCCCGAACGAAGAAACCCACCACCTTCGTGGGCGACAGGGGCCTGCACACGGACGCGGCAAACGATCCCGACCGGCGGCAGCTTGTCGGATTGTCCGCCATCGGCGACACACCTTTGCCGACCGGCGCGCACCTGATCGACGGGACGGATCGCCGGTCCTTCGGGATCGTCACATCGAGCTACATGAGCCCGAACGTGAACCGGCCCATCGCATTGGGGCTTGTCGAGCGCGGAACCCAGCGGATGGGCGAAACGGTCACCCTGTTCCACCTTGGACAAACCTACCAGGCGACATTGACGTCGCCCGTGGCCTTCGACCGGGAGGGAGCCAGGATTCATGCGTGACGATACACATAAATGGGATGCCCCCTTCCCTGCATCCAGCGTTCTTACGGGCGAGGTCGACGGCAAGGCGTGTCGCGTATCTTCTGCCAACATGCATCGGCTGACCCTGATCAGTGGCAGCGGCGTACAGACGTCCTCGGAACTGCCCCTGATTGGCTGGCCAGAGATCGCCCCCGATGGCCCCTTTGCCCTCAGCCTGCGGCGCGACCGGATCCTGGAAGTCAACGGCCCGGCCCGGACAGACGGGTGGGACGAGCTGAAGTCACTTGCCATTTCCGACATGACGGACGGCTATCACGCCTTTTCGGTCGACGGCCCCGGTGCGCTTGGCCTGCTCCACCGCGGTGCCGACGTGTTCGCGGAAACACCGTCTGCGTCCGTTGCGCGATTGATCTTCGGCTTGCCGGCATTGGTCTACCGCACAGGTGAAACCGCTTTCAGCCTGGTCTTCACAAGAGCCCAGGCTGTCGCGGCGTACTCCGCCCTCTCGACCGCATTGCGACACTGCGCGCCTGTTCGCTTCAAAGAACGTCCATGACGGGTTCCGTGACAAAGCCACGTCCGGCAACGACGGCTCAGACCCTTGAATCTGCGTGATGAACCGACGCCCTCGAGCACGGCATTCCGGTCTCACAACGACGCCGCATACGTCACAACCAATCAGTTCAGCGCGGGATGGTCGGCATCATGCCGCGCGCGGCGATGATCTCTCGCCGAGCAGGATGGGACACACCATACCTGACGTAGAAGAACACGGAGTGCAGGATGACATGCTGGGGGAAATGCGATACCCGGAACGACACCATCAAGGCAAAACGTGCGACAGAACCGAGGGCGGTTGTCTCAGCCTCGGCTCTCCCCGTTGTTGGCAAGGTTGGGCGGATCGTTATGGATCGCCCAGCCGGCATCGCAGCCCGACGGCGGCAGCGCGATCTTGTCGGCCTTTTCGATCAGCAGCGTCTTGGCGATGAAATTTGCCGCCACCGGGGCCGTCAACAGCAGGAAGATCGTGATCAGCAGCTCGTGGAAACTCAGGGTGTCTTCGAAGGCGAAGAAGTAGATCATCGACGCGATGAGCACCCCGCCGACGCCAAGCGTCGTGGCCTTGGTCGGCGCGTGCAGCCGCTGCATCGTGTCGCGCAGCTTGATCAAACCGAATGAGCCGACCAACCCGAAGATTCCGGAGATGACGAGGAAAAAGGTGACTAGGATTTCCATGATCTGGTCCATTTTCCGCTCCTATTCGATAATGTCGCCGCGCAGGATGAAGCGGCAATATGCGACGGTGGAAACGAAGCCGACCATGGCGACCAGCATCGCCGCTTCGTAGTACATCGCCGTGCCGTTCCGGATCCCGTACAGCACCAGAAGCGCGATCAGGTTGATCACCATCGTATCCAGCGCCAGGACCCGATCCGCCAGGTTCGGCCCCTGCACGAGCCGCCACAGGTTCATCAGCAGGCCCAGGCTGAAACAGCCAATGGCGAAAGCAACGGCAATGCCAATCATTGGAAGATCTCCTTCAGCCGGCGTTCGTAGCGGTTCTTGATATCGTCCCGCGTGCCCTCGGGATCATCCGTGTGCAGGCAGTGGACCAATATCTCGCTCGCGTCCGCCGTCAGCATGGCCGAAACCGTGCCCGGCGTCATCGTGATTGTCCCCGCGAGCACCGTGATCGCCTCGGGAGAGGTCAGTTCCATCGGCACCACGATCCACTGGGATTTGAGGTTCGCGTTGCGCTTGAACAGGATGAGCAGCGCCACCTGGACGTTGGCCACGACGATATCCCAGAGCACGACAAGGATGTACTCGATGATCTTCAGCGGTCGACCGACACTCGGCTTGTTGGGCCAGTACGGGCCGGTCAGCGCCGGCACCAGGATGCCCAGTACGGCCCCCAGCAGCAGGTTGCCGAGAGAGAAATGGTTGACCAGCATCAGCCAGACCACAACCAGTCCGACGCTCAGAAACGGGTGCGGGATCAGACGTTTGAACATGTCAGCCTTCCTCTCCGGTTCCCAGGACCGCACCGATGTACTCGGACCGGTCGAACATCTGCATCGAGGTTCCTTCCATGTAGGTCACCACCGGCCCGGCGAGGACGGAAAGCAACCCGAGAAGCACAAGGGCGGTGATCGCCGGTGCGATCTCCATCGGGCGCGCGGTGGGCATGGGCTCTGGCGTACCTTCTTCTGGCAGGTCCTCGGCTGCGACCGCCGTGGATTTCCAGAACAGCATGCTGCCCGCCCGGGCAAAGCCCACGATCGTCAGAAGCGACCCGGCAAGCACGGCGGTCCAGGCCCACCCGATAAGTTCGGGCTGGCGCAGGCTGTCCAGCACCAGAAGCTTGCCCAGGAAACCGCTGAGCGGCGGCATCCCGGCCACGGCGATGGCCGCGCCGAAGAAAAGGGCCGCGAAAAGCCCGTTCTGTACGGTGACGGGCATGGCCAGCAGGTTATCGCTTCCACGGCGCGTGATCACGAGATCGGCCACCAGGAAAAGGGCTGCAGCAGCGAAGGTCGAATGGACCAGATAGTATAGTGCCGCCGTCGTCGCCTGCGGCGTGAAGACGGCCACGGCGACCATCAACGTACCCATGGACCCAATGACAGAGAAGCCGGCAAGCGGCATCAGCCGGCGCGCGCCCAGCACGCCGATGGCCCCGATGGCGATGGTGACGATCGCGGCCGGGAACAGCCATTCTCCGATCATGCCCTCGGTCGCGGCTGTGTCAGACCCGAAGATCACAGTGCCGAACCGGATGATCGCGTAAGCCCCGACCTTGGTCATGATGGCGAAGAGCGCGGCCACCGGCGCGGGCGCATTGGCGTAGCTCGCCGGCAGCCAGAATTGCAGCGGGAAGATCGCGGCCTTGATGGCAAAGACGATCAGCAGCAGCATGCCGGCCACGCGTACCAGCCCGGCTTCCTCTGGCGGGATCTCGGCAATGCGCATAGCCAGGTCAGCAATGTTGAGCGTACCGACAGACGCATAGAGCGTGCCGAGCGCGAAGAGGAACAGGGTGGAGCCGGCAAGGTTCATCACCACGTATTGCAGCCCGGCCTGCAGCCGTTCCTTGCCGCCCGAATGGATCATCAACCCGTAGGACGCGATCAGCAGGACTTCGAAGAAGACAAACAGGTTGAAGGCATCCCCGGTCAGGAATGCACCGCAGATTCCCATGAGCTGGAACTGGAACAGCGCATGGAAATGCCGCCCGCGATTGTCCCAGCCTGTCGCGACCGCGTGGATCACGACGATGACGGCGAGTATGGACGTGATGAAGACCATTAGCGCCGAGAGCCGGTCCAGAACCAGTACGATCCCGAAGGGCGCGGCCCAGTCGCCAAGGTAGTAGACCTCAGTCTCTCCGCCGCTGGCAGAAATCAGAAGCCCGGTTGCGATGGCCGCCAGCAGCAAGGTGCCGGCGACAGAGGCGATGCGTGCAAGGGTGATATCGTGCCGCATGACGTAGCCGATCATCGGCGCCAGCAAGGCAGGCAGCAGGACGGGAGCGATGATCCAGTTCATTCTGCGTCACCCTCCCCGATCAGGGCTTCGCCTTCGTCGATGTCGATCTTGTCGTTCCCGCGTTCCAGGTACGCCCCAAGGGACACCATGACCAGCACAGCCGTCATCCCGAAGGAAATCACGATGGCGGTCAGCACCAGCGCTTGCGGCAGCGGATCGGTGTAACCCTTCGAACCGTAGGGATCGAGGATCGGCGGTTGGTCGATTGTCAGCCCGCCGGACGAGAAGATGAACAGGTTCACCGCATAGGACAGCAGCGCCAGGCCCAGGATCACGGGGAAGGCCCGCAGGCGCAGGATCAGGTAGATCCCCCCTGCGGTCAGCGTGGCGATGGAGCTTGCAATGACGATCTCCATGTCAGCCCTCCTCCCTGTTCTTGCGGACCCGGAGCGATGGGTCGTAATCCATTGGTTCGGTGTTCACGGTCTCTCCGGCGTGACGGGCGATCCGCGACAGGCTGTAGAGCATCAGCATGACGGCCCCCAGCACGGTCAGGAACACGCCAAGATCGAACGCCATGGCCGAGGCAAGCTCGAATTCCTCGATCGGCTCCCAGTGGACATAGCCGAACGTGCTGGTCAGGAAGGGCAAGCCCCAGAAGAAGGCGGCACAGCCTGTAATCCCGGCGATCACCACGCCGAACCCGATCATCGCGTGATATTCGTAACGTTGACGGGCCTGTGTCCATGCAAAGCCGGAGGCCATGTATTGCATCAGCAATGCGATGGCGATGACCAGCCCGGCGACAAACCCGCCGCCCGGCTGATTATGACCGCGCAGGAAGATATAGACGCCGACCATCGTGACGATGGGAAGCATGATCCGTGTGCTGACCACCATCATCAGCGGGTGACGGTCCCGGGAGAGGTTTCTGGAAAGGTCCATGTTGCGCAGGCGTCGGCCCGCAGGCCCGGACAGAAGCGCCTCCATCAGCGCAAAGATGATCAGGCCGGCAACACCCAGCACGATGATCTCGCCGTAGGTATCGTAGCCACGGAAGTCCACGAGGATCACGTTGACCACGTTGGTCCCGCCGCCGCCCTTGTAGGAATTGGCCAGAAAGTACTCCGAAATCGTGCTGATATCGCGGCGCATGAACGCATAGGACAGAAGGCCCACGCCCGTCCCCGCGGCGACGGCGATCACCGCATCGCGGCTGCGCCTGAACACGCTGCTTTCAACGGGCGAATCCTTTGGCATGTAGTGCAGGGCCAGCAGAAGAAGCATGATCGTCACGGTCTCGACCGAGATCTGAGTCAGCGCCAGATCAGGGGCCGAGAGGTAGATGAAGGCCGCAGAGACCATCAAACCCACGACCCCGATGACGACCAGCGCCCGGAACCTCTGGCGATGCAGCAGGACGACCGAAAGCGTTCCCCCAACCAGGAGTGCCCAGGCGACGTAGGCGACCGGCGGGATCGGCAG
>TARA_R110002020_G_scaffold266980_5_pt1 | contig 11040 bp, 1 predicted proteins | sample TARA_R110002020 | Tara Oceans TARA_R110002020 (sample SAMEA4396489) | marine metagenome | biome: Westerlies Biome; feature: [MES] marine water layer (ENVO:01000295) within the mesopelagic zone...; material: water (ENVO:00002006), including particulate matter (ENVO:01000060) such...
ACCGCAGTCGCGATTCTCCATGCTCGTTCCGTGGCACCGTCTGTCATCGTGCCTTCCTCTCCGAACAAACCGGGGGCGTCCATGGCTCCAGCGTGTGTCCTGATCACAACGTCGGTTCCCTGCACACGCCCGTTCAGGAATGGGGCCATAGCAGCCAATGTAGAAAACATTCGACTGGAGCCACGACGACCGTAGTTGATAATTTCTATGGCCTGATGCAACGCTTCGGCGGCATTGCCATCAGTTCTTGCCATGGTCGTATCATAGACGGCCATCCGTGTCGCGACCTCGGTGCGCTTTGAGAAGTGCCCGAGCTTATCCCAAGCCATTACACCCCAATCTAGGGGGTTGGCCAGACTTCTCTTCTTGCGCTTACCCATGCTGATTAGAACTTCTTCGGCTCTCTTGGGGTCAGGCGTCATATCGACAGCTATGCCCAGCCCAACCTCTTCGGCTTTTTGCAAGATGTTAGGATCGAGCAACGCATTTCTGAATGCCTTGAATATGAGGGCGGGACCACCACCATACGTAACGCTCGCTTGAAACGAATCACGAATAATATTTTTTATCATAAAGGGTGGTGACCGCGTAACCATTTCACGAAGGAAACGCGACGATCCAACGACGAGCTTCGTCAGACCCTTACTCATCTTTTCGTTTTTGATCTGCAACGTCTTGGAAAAGAAATCTTCGATAGCTTGCTGGGGACTGAATCCAATATCCATGATGGAGCGAGATAGCTCGGGGTCCATGACACGGTAAACTTTGCTCACCCCATGCTCGGCAATCTCGCTCTTTCTATTTTCTAAATTGATGTCAGTCGATACACCCTTGGCCGTGACCTGTATGTCAGAAAAGCCTCTTCTTGTTAACTCGTCATTCAATATTGCCGCTTCGTCATTGAGTCGTGTTATTTCATTAGTGAGATCTCTCAACTCGTCTTTTTCGGCTTGGTCCTTTTTCTTTTTCTTTGTTAAGTACTCTTGACGGGCTAGTTGGGCTGCCGATGGATAAACTATTTCGACGGCAGTTCCGTTGGCGACTTCGTCACGCATCGAACGAGTCGTGGCTATGTTGACCATTCCGTCTCTGATCAGAGCCGAAACATTTCTCGTTATGTTCCCAAAGATATCGCTGTTTATGGGGTCCATACTGCCCATAAGTGATTCATCGATGAGCGGTGCGCCACGAGTCTTAACTGTTTCTGCCGCGGCATCTTTGTTGCTTTTGTCCAAGGTATCGTTCTGACGGTTCTTCATTGGATCGGTATTATCCCAACCCTGATCCCTGTAGAACGGTACGTAACGCAGTTGCTTCATCACGTCGGCACGAGCCTGAGTCAGCTGACCTGTCGAAACTGCAAAGTCGATTAGGTGCTGATTGAAGTCAGAGTATTCCTCGGCAAACTTCACCAACGCACTTCTAAGTGGCGTGTCGGCTGCATTGACTGTATCGATTGCCTTTTGTGCTTCAGCGTGTGGAAAGAATCGTCCCTTTGGACCCATCTTATTGGCACGATTATAAGCGACTTCCCATTCCCCTACGTCCTGCCTCAACTCCCTGATGCTTTCAGGGGTGGCATTAGGATTATTTATTTCAGATTGAAGGGCAGCCCTAGCGGCCTCACGCCTGTTACGAATGTCTACGATACGTAACGCTGTCATATAATATGTAGCTTGCTCTTGAGCAGCTTCACCCATCTCAACTAGCGGCTCAAAAATTTGATACAATCCTTTGACGGGTTCGCCCTTGGCATTCTCTAGCTTAGTCAGCTTAAAGCCGCCTTCTTCGTACACGATCATGCCATGCTGCATCACTCCCGGTATAAAGTTCTGTGCGTTATCTGCGAACCTCCATGCAGCAACTGCCGAGTTTTCTGCCAGCCTGCCAAGAACTTCTCCGTACTTTGCTATCTCCCTCTTCCATGCACGTTTTGAAGACTTCCAGTTAGCTAACCGCTTATCTAGATATCTTTTCCTAAAAGCTTCCGCTTTAGTGTACCTCATCATCTCGCGGAAGTCGGCCTCGTTTCCCACATATTTGCCGTCTTGCATGAAGTTGTGATAATCGAGTGCCCCTACAACTTGTGTGCCCGGATCAGCACTCCGGGCAACCCTATTGCTATCGGCAATTTCTTGAGAGAACGCTTCGTCTGCGTCCGATAATGCCACCGTACTTTTGCCGAATCTAAACAGGCGCATTTCTTGTTCGCTGGCAGGCATTCGATAAGCTGGCTCCCTTCCATCAATGAACCTGAAGGCCGCGTTCAATGACTCGGGATCTATATCCCCATCTTCTATCGCTTTCGCATTGAGTACAGGTGCCACCACCCTGTCGGGATTAGTATCTATCTCTCGTCGCGCTCTTAGTTCGCTGACCAAGGACTCTTGTAACCGCTCTAGGGGTGTCCTGTCGTCACTGAACTCCATCTTAGATTCAAGTATACGATCTATCGCTTGCTCTATTTTTTTGTGATCGCCTTCCTTGATCGCATCTGCCAGCACCTTGGCGTCTTCCGGTTTCGCCCGCTCTATGAATTGCAGCGACTGTACGCCACCGGCTGTTGCCCTCTTCTCCGCCCTCTGCTTCATAACATCGACGTTTTGTATCTTCTCAAAGACTTGCAGTACTGGCAGGATATCGGCTTCTCTAGCCGCTGACGTGAGGGCACCGAATTGATTCTGTAACTGCCGCTTGATCTTACCAATCAGTCCAACAGCCCTAGCTGCTGGAATCTTGTCTTGTGCCAGTGCGTCCAAGATGTGAACAGACGTCTCTTCGGTCAGCGCATCACCATCAAGATGGGGATAGCTCTCTTTAACGTAGGCCCGCCAGCTAAGACCTTTGGCATGGGCTGCCTTGTTCACCTCTTTAGGTACTGCCTTGCGTCCGTACCTGTCGAGTGCCCTGCGATCACTTGTGTTGAGATCGTCTCTAATGAAATGAGTGTGTGCGCCTTCGTGAGCTAGAACATTGTCAATCAGGGTTTCAACATCTGTCTCGATTCCGTTCGGATAACTACTTGCTATCTGCGACAGGTTGAACGCGATCCTTGTGCCATACTTTTGTAGTGATGCTACCGCGCCCCCCTTATAGGCGGGCCTGTATATCGGCCTGCCCTGCTTGTCCTTCGCAACCTTGGGTTTACCATCTTCATCAATTACCACATTGCCGAGATTGTCTGTTTCAAGTTCAAAGACTCCGTTTACAACAACGTCTTTCACTTCAGCCATGACGTCACCAAAATCTGCGGTGAGTCGCACGGCCAAATCTCCCAGCCCTCTTTTGGTTAAGGCTTTCTTTAGGGCTATCTTAAACCTATTCAGACTCTTTTCGGCCTCTACGATAGCTTCGGTTTCGTGCCGCACTTGGGGCTTTGTCTTTCCCGCGGCGAGGGGACTTCCCTGAAGCTCCTTACTAATTATTTTTTCCTCTTGTTTCCTTTGCTTGCCTTCGGGTGTCGTGTCAGGTGCGGCACTCATTTTCATAAGCCGAGCAAACACGGCTTCCTTCTGGCCACGTATCAATTCATGCCACGTCCGATCCGTGGGGCCTAGCGTATCCTCGATCAGTGACTTGAAGAAATCTGTTTTGACTAGATTCTTGGGGGCCTTGAAATTTTTGGCCCTTAATGTTCGGCTAAGAATGTCTTCCGTGATCTCGTAGTTACTGCTTTCGAGATCTTTAGTGATCTTGTTCCAAACCTCTCTGGTTTGTGCGATTATCGGTACACCGGGCCAGTGAACCTTGGGGTGTTTGGGCCGCCCAACTTCTTCGATTGCCTGATCTATACTGTCCACGGACGATAAACCCAGAATACTGTCGAGAGCATCTTCTATGTGACGTTCCCCACGAGCTATCCCCTCGGCTTCCAGTCCGCGTTCTTCTTTTGCAAGCGTATCGCGAGGTGCGCGTGGCTCTGTGCGAGCGTCTGGAACCGCTACCGCCTCTTTTGTCGTACCTTCTGGCGTTTCCCATCTCAGGTTTAATCCACGGCCACCGAAGACCCCACGAAGAATGTCGGTCGCTTCACTCGCAGATATTTTAGCTTTGGGATTTTGCCTAAATGCCTCCACAAAAGCCCTGTAAGCGTTCCTCTGTTCAGGGCTATTTAAGTACTGCTCTAGCTCAAACAGCCCTCCTCGCACCTCGTCATCAATGGCCACCTCGCGTCCGTGTTCTCTGGTACGAGTATCGTTTAGCTCCCGCGCCAAGTACTCGTCGCTTTCCAACATGGACATGCCAGACGCAAGACGCTCTTTCTTGCGGTCAGTCAAGCTCAGTATAAGAGCCTGCTTCCAAGACGCCTCCGCTCCCTCTGCCTCGGGAGGAACGGGAACGGCATTGATGGCATCCATCTCGCGATTAAACTCTGCGGTAGCCGAAGGATCACCTTCTTCGACCAAGGCCCCAAGCGTCGTCTCTTCGATAGCGACTGCGCCTCCCTCTCTCGTGTCTAAGGCGGCCTGTTCGTTGGCGAGTCTTGTCGCGAGTATGTCAACTTTCTGCGTTGTAGTGACTTGTTTAGCTAATTGCTCCTGTTTTTTTGCCAGTTCTTTTGTGGCTTTATTGTATTCTCTCGCCGCACTTCTTTGTGCCAGCACATCATCCCTGTCTGCCGGACGACCGTCGATCATTTCCCCTTCTTTGGGAGTGCCGTCTCGGCCTGCTTCGATCTTATCGATCACGGCTCCGGTAGCTGGGTCTATCATACCGGCTGCCACATTGATGTCTATTGCTTCCTGAAGCTCTCCTATCTCCCCTTCTAGAACCTCGCGATTTCTGGCTGTAGCCTGCTGATCCTTAGAGGAGTCTAGGGTTTTAGGCACCCACCTTACCGTTTGTTCTCCAGTAACTGGGTCAGCTACAACTTCTTCCGTGGCAAGGCCAGTCAACTCCTTTCTAGTTTTCACTACCTTGTTTCTAAGTGGAGCTATCTGGGCACCAAACTGCCCTCTCCGTGCGTTTACTTGGCCCTCTGTTTCGATCATCTTGCTTTTCGTTGACGGCCTTATTCGCACCTCTAATTGATTGGCGAGAGCCCCAAGCTGAACGCCTTCGCTTGGCGGGATATTTTCCAAGGACACTTCGGCCAACGGTTCCGGCAGATTTTGTTCATCGAACGCTGCCTGATCCTCTTCGGTCACGACTTCCTCTTCAAGAATTGTTTCTTGTAGCTCATCTAATTGTGCTTGAGCCGTCTCTTCTTGAAGCTGTCGTCCACTGAACCCAAGCTCCTTGGCAGCAAACGCTGCCGCCAAGATATCCATTTGACGTTTGTAGTTGCCTGTTCTGTCCGTCGCCTCGGCTCTTACCTTATCAAGCTCTTCCTTTGTTATGACACCAGCCTGCTCGTCCGCTTCGGCCTGCGCCATCTCAGCAGCAGCTTGCTGCTCGTTGACCCACTCAAGTGTTCCCTCGCCCTGCCTTCTTACAGGCGCACCATCTTCATCACGTCGCAATGTCCCGTCTTCGTTAAACTCAAACATCGAAGCCCGCAACTCTTGAAGACCTTGCTCTTCTTCTAGGGCAGCTTCTAGCTCACCTATCGTATCGGCATCGATGGCCGCGTGGCCTTCTTCAATTGCTGCCAGAGCCTCATCGTTATTGAGACTGCCTGCTGCATAGCGTTTCGTTACGTCGTCCTTGACAGTTTTCTTACGTTGCTCGATGGCAGCCCGAATCCCTTCCGTATCCGGGCCTGTGATAAGGCGCTCTACTTCTGCTTCGTTAAAGTCTCCACGCCCAGCCCGTTCCCAGAAACGCTTGGAGACACGTTCATTCATATCGTAGTCGCCCCTACGTCCCCTGACATTAGCCACTGCTCTTGTGCCCATCTTGAGCATTACGTCGGTAACAGCGCCGACTTGGCCACCGATCAGTGCCTCTCTGAGAGCCTCAACACCAGCGTCTTGCAGGGCATCTTCATCGTACATGTATCTGGCCACAGCTGACTGACTGAAGCCCGCCACTCCTTCTTGGGCGGCTTCTTCTGCTGCCTGCCGGAAAGCCGATTGTCCGATCTGACTCCACGTCATGTCGGCTGCCTTGTCTACAACCTTTTCTCCTGCTTCCTTCGCTGCCTTGCGGCCTAATCCTATGCCTCTCGCATACTTACCAAGAGGTGCAAGTTCTGACAGGCCGATACCAAGACCCAACCCAAGCGACATGATCTCTTTTCTGTCACTGACATCTTCGCCAGTACGTTCCTCAAATTCCGCTATCCTTCCGGCCTGCTCGCCAGCACCCATGAGGGCGGTAGCGGTACCAGCTACTGCCGCTGCCCCGAGGCTACCAGCACCTAGCGCCGTAGCAGCAGCCCCGAGCCCCATCATGCCACCGACTTGACCGAGGCCCATGCCGAGATGGACTAAGTTGGCATCTCGGTACTTAGGATCGATCTCCATCATCAGATCCTGAAGTCGTTGCCTTAGTTCTTTTTCGCGCTCGGTATCTTCTCCGGGCGTTCTGATGCCTTCCCAACCTTGTTGGGCCATCAACGCAAACTGCCTAGCACCTCGCGGAATACTTTTGATGCCTTCCCATGCAGAACCTAGGATGGTGCCATCCTCTTCGGTGCCATAATCCTCGGATGGTTCCGGCAGAGAGCCGAGTCCGGCTTCTAGCCCACTGCCTCCCAACCACTCATCGGTAGCAAAGGGGTTGGCAAAGGCAGGCGGTGCTGTCGCTTGAGGTTCTTGACCGCCACCAAACCTTTCTTGAACCGCCGCCGCTATCTGGGCTCTTTGCTGGGGCGTGGCATCGTCAGGAATATCAACTACGGTGCCGTCAGGCAAACGTACTTGTTGCGGCATCAGTTAACTAACCTCGCCACTGCCCTGACTGATTTTTAGGCTAGGATTTGCCCGACTACGGTATTGTGACGTTGTTTGAGGGGAACCTCGACTAGCCATGATTTCGTTAATCTGCTCCATGGTAGAAAAGCCCAATGCTTGTACAAGGGCCATCATTTGTGCATTTAGGTTGGCTTCAGCCGCCGCTCGTTGAGCTTCACTAAGGGTTGCGTCCCCTGCAACTATATTAAGATGATCAGCATGTCGATCCACAATAGCTTCCCAATTCGCGGGGTCCGCCAAGAAGTTTTCTTTGTTGAGTGTCGCTTCTCTCATGGCACCTTGTAAGCTTGCCATCGAAGCACTCCATGCCCCTGCTTGTCGAGCTTTGGATTCGGCAAGTCTCAGGTGCGCATCTAACGCTTCATCTTCACCGGCAAGACCCAAGTCCGCTCTTTCTTGGGCAATGTCCGCATCGATCTTACGTTGTTTAATGTCTGCCGAGTCCAAACCCATCTGGCTTGATCTCGTTGACTCGTAAATTTCCCCACGCTTCAAGTCTTCTAGTGCATCTGCTGTCGTGCGCTCCGTATGAATGCCTTCTAGCTGGGTAGCTCTTTCTCCCTTGATAGAATCATCGAGAGTAGACAACTCATCTGTCACTCCCTTGAATCCAGCCCCCAACTCCCGAGGCGAGCCCATCAATGTCGCGCCTATATTGCTAAGAACACTCGCTCTTCTGCGAGCCTCCAGTTCGTCGGGCGTGTCCATCTCTCCCTGCAACTCACGAACTCTTTCTTCGCTCAGTCCTAATCTGTCTGCCAGCAGACTTTCCTGTTCTTTCATCCTGTCCTGCTCCAAGGCGCGAATGCCCTGTGCCTGACTGAACTCTCTGGCTCCGATCTCCCTTCTGACACGTTCGCTCTCTAATGATTCTGGGCGATCTGGATCTTGTTTTTTGGTTAGGTAATCTTCAATTTTGATTCCCATATCATCGTAAATCGATTCCATACCGGACGGCAGATTCAAGCCGCCTCCGCCTCCGGCACCCATAATCTGATCGATAGCACTTTGGAGGTCGCCACCTTCTGCGTCCATTGCTTCGTTCGCTTCCTCTCTTCTCCTCTCAAACGCCTCTATCTGATCATCCCCGAAAGGTACCGTAGTTATATCCAGTTCCTGTCTTGCTACTCGCTCCTCTTCAGTTGCTGGCGCAGCTGGTCGCGGAATACCCGCCATATTTAAGTCTCTTTCAAGACTCTTGTACTCTGCGAGTAATGTTCGTTCTCTGGGGGTCATAAGGTTTTGCATCCCGTATCTCGGCCTTGTTGCCTTCAACTCATCCAACTCATCTTTCATCTGCGCTAAGTTTGCCCAGTGTGGAGCTTGCGCTTCAAGTGTTCTGCCGATTCGCTCGAACGCTGCCAACTGCGGTTTGCGTCCGTGCCCTCCTCTTTCGACCACCCCCTCTGGGATGCCCACTGGCAATCTCGCCGGTTCCTTTTCTATCAGATCTTCAGACTGCATATCTGAATAATACTGATCAGTGTTTTCTCCAAGAGGACCGCCACCCTGCTGATACCTAGGAATGTATCCGCCACCAGCCGCCGTCAGTGAAGGTGGCCCTGCGATGCCCGCCTGTAGTGATGGGTCACCCGGTTCCATGTTAGGATCTACGCCCGGTATGCCTAGCTCATCACTTCTGGATCGCGGGATCTCGTTGGCTAGTGCTTCTACGATGGGGGGCTGCTCTCCCTGATGCTTTTTTAGTTGCGCGTCATACCTAGCGCGGATGTCTTTTCTGCGTTGCGCTTCAGTCGCAACTAAAAAGCGCGGATAGTTCTCATCGCCACCCTGAAGCAACTGCCGAAGCCTTTCGTCTGACACATTCATCAGGTCTTGTGATATATCGACTATGCTCATCGTATGACCTATCGCCTCCCGCCTGACCAAGGCAGCGGCACTATGCCTCCACCATAAAACGTGGCCTCTGACGCACCAGTTGACCAATCATTGACGTTTTGACCTTGGTTGAAGCCCTGATTGCCGAACATGTTGTTCTGGGTGCCTCCAGTGAAATGCTCGTAGGCATTCGTTGCGCCTCCCGCGTCTCCAGTCGGCACCGCACCCTGCGTTTGGCCCTGAGTTTGATTGAACTGCCCGCTTCCAAATGTGGGCACCTGCATGAATTGGTTGGCAGTCGGTGTTCCTCCTATTCCAGTGCCCCCACCCTGCTGCTGTCCGGCCTGATTGGACTGCAACTGTGCAGCTGTAGCAGCACCAGAAGCAGCGGCCCCTAGCATCGTGGACATAGGTCCAAATTGGGGATCATACTGCGCTGATTGCACGATGTTTTGATACGGCAATGCACCTAGCTGCTGATTCATCCAAGCAATCTGCTTTTCTGGATGCTGCATTGCTCTCTGATGTTCAGCCTTTTGCATATCCAACTGAGCTTGTTGCAGTTTTCTTTGGTCCTGTCCGTAGTCTCTCATCATATCGAATCGCTGTATCTGCTGGCCCTGCTGATCTCGTCCCAATGCCATCTGATCTCGACCAATTCCAGCAAGTTGTCCATAGGCTCCTAATCCAGCAGACATAGCGCGTTGCTGTCCTCCCATCATGTCGGCGGCAGTGCCGTAACCCTGTAGTTCGCGTCCTGTACCAACATCCGCCAATCCAGCCGCACCTGTAAGCGCCCCCTCATACTGTGAGCGTCCTTGTTGCGCGGCAGCAAGAGCGGCTTGCTGTGCCGCCAAGTTAGCCTGCCTTCCGCCCACAGCCGTTTGATGCGCTCCTCGTTCAACATCCAATCCAAATCTTTCCGCATTCATCCTAGCTTGATGGGCCGCTTGTTCTTGCCCCGCTCCAAATCTTTGTGCATCCATAGCCGTTTGATGTGCGGCCTGTTCTTGTCCCGCTCCAAACCTTTGTGCATCCATCCTAGCTTGAAGAGCCACTTGCCCTTGTCCCGCTCCGAACCGTTGAGCATCTAGCTCGGCCTGATGTGCAGCCTGCTCCGCACCTAACCCGAACTGCTCTGATTGTATCCTAGCTTGGTGGGCCGCTTGCTCTTGAGCAGACCCAAACCGCTGCGCCTCCATCTGTTGCTGGAGTGCGGCCTGCTCTGCTGAGAGTGACCTTGTCTGTGCGCCCGTTTCTGCCGCAAGTGCCGCCTGTTCCGCCGCCTGAACATCCAATCCTCCCGCTCGTTCTGCCCCTAGGGCCGCCTGCTCTGCGGATAGTTGCGCCTGCTGTCCTGCCTGTGTGCTGGCTATGTCTTGAATTTGTGCTGCCCGTGCCGCCTCAAATGCTTTTTGCTGGCTCTCGCCTATGATATCGGCAGCCTTCTGCGTGGTCTGCTCTCTAAGTTTTCTTTGTTCGACATCGGCACGAGAACCTCCGAACGCTCCAGCAGCAGCAGCCTGTGATCCGAGTTCCTGTCCTTGCATCTTCTGGAATTCCATCAACTGCTGTAACTGAGGATCAGTGACACCCTTGGTATACTGCGACATATACGGAGACAGGTCCGCACCTTTCAGTTGCGTAGGATCTCCCAGCTTTAACCCTAACGCTCGCTGTGCCGCCGCAGACGTTCCCGCTAATCCTTGACCAGCGAGTCCCGATGCTCGCTGTCTTTCGGCAGATGCAGTAGCAAAGTCTTTCTGTGCCTGTTCCCGTTGCTTTTCGACTGAGGTTGTTGCGGCAGCACCTGCATCTGTACCGTACTTCCTTATCGCTTTCTCTGCCGTTGTCGTGGCAGTGCCCACACCTGTACCAGCTAGTCGTTGGGCCTTGGCGGTTGCTTCAGCCAAGGTGTCTGCTGTTGTACCATACTTCACCTGATCTTTAGCGGCTGTCTCAGCTAGTGTGCCTGCCTTTGTTCCATATCCTCGTTGAGCCGCCGCTGCTGCGGTGCCCAGAGTACCTGCCGTTGTTCCATATCCTCGTTGAGCCAACTCTGTAGCCTTCCCTAAAGTCCCTGCTGTCGTACCATATCCTCGTTCAGCTATCGCGGATGTGTCGGCAAGACTCTGTATACCTGACCCAATCCCCTCAAATGCGGTTTCAGCTTCTGTCCCCGTGGTCTTGGCCGCTGTTCCCGAAGCTTCCATCAGATCAGCAATACGTTCCTGTTCTTTGGCCGCGTCTGTTCCAAGAGTTTTTGCGTCCGCAGCCATGGTTCCATACTGACGAGCAAGAGCTTCCTGCTCTGGTATTACACTACCGATACCCCGTGCGGCCT
>TARA_R110002020_G_C16318557_1_pt1 | contig 11034 bp, 13 predicted proteins | sample TARA_R110002020 | Tara Oceans TARA_R110002020 (sample SAMEA4396489) | marine metagenome | biome: Westerlies Biome; feature: [MES] marine water layer (ENVO:01000295) within the mesopelagic zone...; material: water (ENVO:00002006), including particulate matter (ENVO:01000060) such...
TCTTTTTATGAACTGGAGAAAAAACGAACTTAACAAAGCAATTGAGCGGGTGGTAGAATGCGGCAAAGAGACTGCGATGCTGTATTCTGAAATGTAAGCGTTTTATAGTCTTTTTTTAGAACATAATTGGTAGTCATTACTACTCAATACAATCGTGCGGTAATGACTTAAGGATGTTATTGTTAGTCTAAAATAATAATGTCTGCCTTATCATCTCCTAAATTAAAAGATATAGCTTTAACTTTTACTTTATTTTTTCTATTTAAAGAATAATGTGCTGAAAATCTAAATGTCTGAGAGTAATTATTTAATTCGCCAAAATTTAAGTCTGTTGTTAAATTTGTAAATGTGGCGACTCCATCATTTCCAGAGGCGGCTTGAAAGTCTGCGAATTGAGGATCATCTCCAATTACATTCCAGGTTGTTTCACCGTAAGCATAAATAACTATTCCTGAGCCAACTTCCCCATTTGAATCTATTAAAGTAATTTTTGCTGAAGTAATTTTGTTATCTGAGACATTATCATCAGATGAACAGCTTAATAGCATACCGATTGTAAGTAGTATAAGTAAATGTTTTTTCATTTTTTAGTAGTTTACTTTACTATTATTGAAGTGGTTCTAATTTGTCCAGACATCACTAAGAATGTAGGATGCGTAATACTTTCTAAACTAAAGCCATTAGAAGTTTGTAGAAATGCCTCAAAAAAATAGGGACCATTACCATTTTTTACAATATAATCTTCTAAATCAAAACTAACTTTACCTTCAGAATTACTTGTCTTTTGAAATAGAATTTCCGGTAATGGTTGGTTTTCTTTTACTTCCCGATTAAACATCATTACGATATAACCACTTTGAGTTGCACTAGAGCTGTTAATTACATTTAGATTTACGTCTGCTGTTGTGCTACCAGATGTAGATTCACTAGTTGTAATTTCTGTTTCAGATTCTTCAGTAGTACACGAGATTAAAGTTCCTATAAAAAGGAAAAGCATAAGCATTTTTTTCATTGTCTAAATTTTAAGCTTCAGTTTATAGTTATGGATTTTTCTAATAATTTTTAATCCGAGCGCAAAATACCATTACGGTCTAATACTATTTTACAGAATTCTGTATTCGACGAAAAATAAACACACAAAAAAGCGACCTGTTTTAAGGATCGATTTTGGCGTTGGATTAATTTTATTTCTTGTGCCGGGCTTTATAGATTATTGTATAATAGTAATAAGGTTTTTTGACCAATAACTTAATTCCAGATTTCGTTAGATTCGGTTAAAATAATAGGCTAATTATCTGTAACAAGAATGGTATGCTCGTGTTGCGTTACATAGCCGCCTTTAATTCCTACGAGTGTCCAACCGTTATTTAGCTCAACAGCAACAGTAGATTTTGTCGAAATAAATGACTCTATGGCTACCGTTGTATTCTTTTTAAATCGCTCGCGATTACTTTTAACCCTGTAATTTATAATGTTCTTAGGCGCTTTGTGTAAACTTCTACCAGCACCGTGAGCGGCGAGATTTTTAATTACTTTAAATCCAGATTTTTTGGCTTCCGATTCTATTAAATAAACAATTTCCGAAATTTTATATCCGTCTTTTATCCTACTTAATGCTTTGTGCAAAATAGTTTTAGAAGTATCTACAAGCGGTTGATGCTTATGAATATTTTCCGAGTATAAACGAACCTCCATTGTCAGACCAGAAGCCATCAAGTTCTGCAGAAACATCACTATTAATTAAATCTCCTTCTTTTAGTATTTTTTTTTCAGAGGGATACCGTGAGCTGCTTCTTTATTTACACTAATACACGTATAACCCGGAAATCCATACGTTTCAAAGGGTGCAGATTTTGCGCCATAACCTTTTAAAAAATCCTACCTCCATAGTAATCTAATTCTTTTGTAGACATACCTACTTTAGCGTAGGCTCTCATTAGTTTTAGTGTAGAGCCTACAACTTCACTAATTTTTTGCATTCCCCGTAATTCTGCTTCTGTTGTTATTGACATTGGGTTTATCTATTTTTCTTTAGCTCAATACTAGCGCTAATAGAAGAAATATTTGGACTTGTTGGAAGCGGTTTCGAATTGATTAAGTTTATGATTTAGTGTTGATATTTAGTATTAGTGATTCCAAAATCTCATTTTTTCTATGACTTCGTTTACGGAATTTAGAAAAATGCTTATTTCATTTGAAAACTCTGTATCCATTGATTTTCCTAAAATGAAAAAGGTGAATCCTGCGTAAATTAGAAGTAATAAAAAAGCACTCATACCACCTAATTTTGTTCTGGATATATAAATTATAAAAGCGATAAAAGTTAAAATAAAGAGAAGAATACGCAATTCTGAAACATTCTGTACAGTATCAGATGACATTTCTATTGGACCATATATTATTGTAAATAAGAACAATGGGAAACCTAATGCAAAGCATACATCAAAAATATTTGAACCTAATGCGTTTGATACCGCATCATCATAATTGCCTTTTTGAGCGTCTTTCATTGATAGAATAGTATCTGGTACACTTGTAGCTGCACTTGCCAATACTACGGCTATAAAATAAATCGGGATTCCCATTGAATCACCCAACCATTCGCAAGATTTAACAAGCAGAAAACAAGCAGTACTAATAACAACCATTGCAGCAATTAGTAAAGTCCAAGCATTTCTCGATTGCAATGCACTTTTAATAAAAATTGGTTCAAGATTTAATGTGATAAGGTTGTAGAAAAATCCTTTATCTTCACTTTCTTCTTCATTATCATCATCTTCTTCAAAATCTTCTTCTTTACCTTCGTCATTTCTTTTCATTGACTTTAACATATATATAGCGTAAGCCCCATACATCACCATTAGTATAGCACCGTGAACCCAAGTTAAAGTGTTACCTCCAATTAAAAATATTAGAACAAGTTCGCACAGTAATAAGGCAATCCCATCTCTTAGTAAGACTTTTCTCGAAATGGTAACTGAACTATTGATTCTTTTTAGGACAACAATCAGAATGACAACTGCTGGAATAATCATTCCATTGAAAATTGCACTGCCAGCAGTGGTACCGATACCACCTGCAAAACCATCCTTGTCTTTTAAAATAAATAAGAAAAATAGTGTTGTAAATAGTTCAGGCATTGAAGAACCAATCGCATTTATTGTAGCACCTCTGACACCCTCACTTAAATTACGACCTAAATACTCCGATGCTGTTTCGAAGCCATCACTTGCTCTCCATATAATTATACAACATAGAGCGATTAAAAATAAAGATAAAATTACCATAAATTGTTTTTTAAAATTTTGATTATTTGTTTGCTATTGTAACTATTACTAATTTGCCACCTTCTTCTTTAGAAAGTAAAAGTTTTTTTCCATCGATTAAATCAACCATTGCACCTATTGGTATTTCTTTATCTTCAGTAACATCTTTTAATGATAATAACTGGTCGTTGACCAAAATCCATTTACCATTAAAAAATGAAAAGTAACCAACTCTTTGCTTTTGGGTTTCTGTTAATTTTTCATTTCTGATAACATTTCTATTAGAATGCCATTGATGTAGTGTTGAGTTATTATAAACCACTAACCTTTGATTTTCAGGTTTCCAAACATTCGGTTTGAATTGATAAAAGAAATCTAATACTGGGATTGAATGTTTGTATTTCGTTTCACAAAAAGGACAATGCGTATCTTGAGTGTTGTTATATATAAACCACTTTTGGTCACATTTTGGGTTGCTACATTGAAGTTTTAAGTCATTCGTTTTTATTAAAGCTTGCTCCCAAGCATCTGCTGTTGGTCGATGATTGGGGTTGTGTAAGCCTTTAATAAATGCCTGGTCAAAAAGTTCTTTTAGGTATGGCCCTGTTATTTTGTAAGAGGTCTTTTTTAAATCAGTCCAAGGCATAAATTTTTGAAGATTATCGCCATATTCTCTTTTGAAATTCTTATTGCTATGGTCTGTTGGATGCTCTACAAACAGTGCTTTTTCTCCCATTAAGAGATCTTCTTCCTTTTCTGTTTCAATTGCACCAAAATAATTACCTCCTCTTAAAGGATGTCGATACAATAAGTACATATAGATTAAAACAGCTAATGCGTGTAAGTCAGTTAGTCTGTTAGGTAATTTTCGATTGGGGTCAGTTTTTATTAAATGTTTTGAGGACAGGACTTCTGGGGCAATAAAATCAGCTGTACCAATGACATCAGGGGGGAATAAGCCTGGCACGACTAAACCGTCAATATCTATGATTGCAGCAGTTTTACTTACAGGGTCAATCAAAACATTATTATAAGATAAGTCAGAATGAGCAAGACCCGCAGAATGTAATCTTTTTACACCACGAGCTATATTGACAGATACTTGAAAATAACTTAGCCAATTTCCAAGTTCATTTTCATCAAGTTTAGATTTTGATTGATTTGCCCTGAATTTAGCACTTGCAAACCATTTGCCGTTTTTTTCTTTGCCTTTTAATAAATCATTAGTTGCGTATCCTTTTTTAAAAAAAAAGTTTTTATTATAGCAAGGCACTACAATACCTACCTTTTTATCAAACTCTACAACATCTGTAGGCCAACTATAAAGATCCTTATAGAAATTACCACTTAGAGGGTCTCTAACAAAAAAACTTTCAAAGTACTGTGTGGCTATTTTCTTTATTCTTTCTTTTGAATTAAAGTCTTGTGGGTCTCTATAAAGAGCAACTACGTATGATTTATCAGGACTAAAATACACATCTTTCATTCCACCACGCATAGGCTCACCATTATCAAAATATTGATATGTCTTGCCTGCGTTAATTATTGATGATACAGTTTTTACACTCATAGATTATTTTTAAAAAACTATTGCTAAAGTCCTATCATCGTGATTGCCGGGACTCCAAAAGTCCATCCAATTTGATAATTGATTAGCTATTGATTTATTTTCTTTATCAAAATCGACTTTAATACCATCTTCATTATTCCCCTCTAAATCTTTTACAAATTCTATCCAATTTTGGCTTTTTTCTAAATTTGCTTCAACTACAAATTTTGGGTCGTAAATTCCGTCTGTCATTAAAAATAAATATGCAAAGTCCTTTATAATTTGAAAATTGAACCTTGTAGCCATTGGATGTTCCTGCGAATGGAAAATATTGGGTTGGGTAATAAATCTTGTTCCTCCGCCAAACTCACCTACATCCAACCAGTTCAATAATGTCGAATTTGATTTGTCTCTGCTCATTACAGCAATAGGACAATCACCAACACCAAAAGTTAAAATTACATAACCAAACTCAAACTGTTTAAACACTGCAAATATTAAAGTTGCATGATAATAGTCTAAATGCGTTTTAGCTTTCGGATTATTAAAAAGTTCAGGATGCTGTAGAAAAGTCTTTTCTGCATGTTCTTTTATTTGGTTGTGCACAAAAACAGTTGCTTGATATAAATTTTTCTTTGAAAGAATTTCAATTTCTCTTAATAAAGTTTCATCTTTTGTAGAATTAAATTCTAACAATTTTTCTTCAAAAGTCTTGTTTTGTTCCCCATCATTATGTTTTTCGAAAAAATCCACAACAGATTTACAAGCAATTTTAGAACCTTCACGAGAAAGCGAATAACTACCCGCACCGTCTGAAACAGCTATAACAGACCAACCTGTTTTTTCAAAATGTTTAAAAGCAAAATCATCATCACGAAATGAACCTACATTTTTATGAGAACGACCTCTTTTTGAAGAAACTACAATTTGTCTTTCTCCTAAACTTTCAGCCTTTGAAACATCATCTTCTTTCCAAAAGGGGTCATTATTATCACTTGGAATATCTTTCCATAATGATTTAGGGTTAGGGTTAATAACTAATGAAATTAATTTTTTATTTGGTTCAGAATTCTCATTTTCTCCTTTAATTTTAAAAAGAAATTTAATTTTTATATCTCCGCTTAAATTTGGAATGCCTTCAATTGTGTCGGTTTCTTTGTTAAAAGCCAAGCCAATTTCTTCAAGACCTTCAAATTGGTCATAAATTAGATCATCCAATTTTAAGACCTCAAAATCAATTTTTGCTTGATATCTTTTTCCAATTGTAGCATTAGGAATCATGACTTGTTGATTTTTTATATCCAAGATTCTGTTTTTAAGATTCCAATTTTCCATTATGATATTTTGACTTTCTATAATTATTTTAACTGCATCTTCACAAATTGAAGATTGAACAAATTCTTCAAAGGCAGATGCTTTATTGCTATTCACATTTAGGTTTTTTGCCTTAAATAAGTTTGATATGTATGTTTTAGTATCTATAGCCATTTTATCCTTGTGTTCGGGTTATGTCAAACCCTCCTTCACCAGCACCATATTTACCTTGGTTACCACACCAAGGACAATTACTAATTATCTCATCACCAATACAATGTAATTTTTCACAACTACAGACAGCAAAAGCAAATTGATTTCCGCAACAAGGACAAGTTGGAGCACCTAATAATTCCTCTGTATTTACTTTGAAAGATTCATCTGTACTGTCTGATAACTCATAATAGGAATTATCAACCTGAAAGGCACCAACTAATCGATAGGTTAATGTATCCAGTTCGATTCCTCCAAAATTATTGGAAGAAACTTTCTTTTTATATTTTATTAAATAGGGTCTTTTTGTATTTTGGCATTTTGCAGATAACACAACATAGTTGTTATCAACATAAGTTTTTGGAATGTTTGATTTTGTTAAATCAATCTTTGAAATTGTATCTCCATCAAGCTTAGCTAATTCAAAACCAGTAGCGTTATTTTCAACACTGACGCTACTTGTTTTGATAGAATCAGTAATCCATTTGAAAAATTGCTTGTAAGCATTAGCATCTGTATTTTTAAAATGAAGTACATTTTCAGTTATTTCATTAAGCAAACGAGTGTCTGTCTTGTCGCCAAATGAAATGGCTACTAAGTTGGCTGTTCTTTGCCAATTTTCCTTCCATTCTAAAATTGCAGTTTTAGTGTCATCTGTTGGAACGCCATCTGTAAACAGAAAAACGATAGGTTTCCAATCACCTTTTACCTTTGCTGTTGTTTTTAAGATGTTTTTACGTAATTCAAACATTAGGTGTCCAATACCTTTACTTAAAGATGTACCACTACCAATAGGAAATTTAGGAGGATAAAAATTTATGAGTTCTTGTAATGGCACGATTGTTTTTGGTTGACCTGCAAAAACGATAATAGATACCCAAACAGTTTCTATTGCGTTAGGGTCTGTTTTCAAGGTTTGTATTATTGTTGCCAAACCTTCTTCAACTTGCTGAATTGGTTCACCAACCATTGATTCAGAAATGTCTATTAAAAAATATATAGGTAATCTTCTCATAATTAATAAGCGTTCAATATTATCAATAACAAAACCAATAAAACTATCTGTGTCATATCCACTGCCAAGCCTTGTCCTACATGAAAAGGTTTTATAAATCGTTTTAGGAAATTAAGCACAGGAGTAAAAACTTTATTAAAAAAATTCAAATACCGATTTATACCGCGGTTTTAATTTATTCTTGTATGGCAAAAGCTTTGAGTATAAAAACAACCCAACAATTAAGATATTTACGATATAAATTAATACCAACTTCATATTACTAAATGAACTTCTGATGGTGGCGGTGGCATTAAAACTCTATCAGTTGTACCCATACTTTTATTTCCTTGTTCAATTGTATCAGAAACCCATTTGAAAAACTGTTTCAATGTGGTACTATCAGCAGTATCTAAATGCACTACAATGTCTGTTAATTCTTTTAGTTTGGCATTATCTCCTTTGCTACCTGCCGCACAACCTACAATTGCACCAAAACTTAATGATTTTATTTTTGGAATCATTTTAGTGTATAATTGTGGGTCACTAGGTTTTCCATCCGTGAAAATAAAAAGCAAAGGTCTCCAGTCGCCTTTTTGTGTTGGTGTTCCTTTTCTAACTTCTTTATTCACTTTGTCATAAAGCATTTCTAATGCTTTTCCTGTAAAAGTGGGTCCACTTTGTGGACAAACTATTTCAGGCAATTGAAAAGATGGAAGTTCAGTTAACGGTGCAACTGCGTTAACTTCCCTATCAAATGTGATAATACTAATCCATAGCGTTTCTGATGCTTGAGCATCAGAACGCAGTGTATTAATCATACCACTCATAGCATTATTCAATGACTGAATGGGTTCTCCATTCATTGAACCAGAAGTATCTAAAAGAAAATATACAGGTAATCTTCTCATACTAACTTAAAAGTGATTCTAAACTTGATGGAAATGATTTTGCTTTACTTTTTAAATTAAGCAAAAGACTTTTTTCAGTTCTGTCAATTTGTCCATCACCTTTAATTTTTTCATATAACCAAGTAGCTTCTTCATCATCAATTTCGCCTGGTGAATTTTCATCCTCAAGTAAATAACTTGTGATAGCATCAATAAATAATGTTTCCCAATTAGGGTCATTTTCTTTACCTGAAACGGCATCATTGATTTCAAAAAGAAAATCAGCTTCATCTGTATCAATTACACCATCAGCATAAAGGATTTCTTTTAATTCTTTAACTTCTGCTGCGTCAATAATTCCGTCAGCTAGTAATTCATTTTTTAATTGTTCTAAACTTTTCATTTTAATTGTTTTAGTCATTTACCAAATAGTTTTTTGAGAATTATTGAGCCTAATTTTCTTTCAACTCCAGTTTTAGATGATGGGATACATGTTTTTCGTGCAAAACTTTGTTTTGCACCAGTAATTCCAAGAACCTTTTCCAAGAAAAAAAAACCATATTTTAATTTTTTACACTACAATGTTTAATTCAGATGGTGGCGGTGGTAGTTCATTTAATCCTGTAACTTCTTTACCTGAATCTTCAACCTTAGTGGATGAGACACCAATGGATGCTGTTACCCAAGCAAAGAATTTTGAAATACTTTGACTATCGGTAGTATCAAGACTTACTACACTTTCCGTAATTTGCTTTAAAACATTGGAGTCTGCTCCGCTACCTGCTGCACAAGCTACAGTAAATGCGACTTTACGTTTTTTAAATTCATTCAAACCACTTTGCCAATCATCTGTCGGAATACCGTCAGTCATAATAAAAATGAGTGGTTTCCAATCGCCCTTGGTTTCAGCGGTTGTTTTAGCTACTTCATTATCTATGCAATTACTTACAACTTTCAAAGCATCGCCTAAAGCAGTTGTTCCTGTTGCTTTAATATCCAACATTTGAAATGAGGATAAATCAGTCAAAGGAATGATTTGTCTGGCAGAACTATCAAATGTGATAACGCTTAAAAAAGCAGTTTCGATAGCCTGGGGATTTTGTCGTAATGAACTAATCATTACCTGCACACCATTTTTAACGGATTCAATAGGTTCTCCCATCATTGAACCTGATGTGTCTAACAATAAATATACTGGTAATCGTCTCATAAAACTTAATTAATTTTAAGTGTATTTTTTAAGAATTTCAATAAAATTATCTGTTTGATGTGGCTCTCCGATGGCTCTAAATTTCCACCCACCATCTTTTCGATATGCTTCTGCAAAAACCATGGAACACATCCCGTTTAATGTTGAATCTCCTGACAAACTATACTTAGTAATTTCTTTTCCTTTTGCATCTACAGCTCTAATGAAAGCATTTTCAACCATACTGAAATGTTGATTATTTTGTCTGCCTTTATAAATCGATACAACAAAAAGAATTTTTTGATACTTTTCGTCTAGGGCATCTAGTTTCACAATAATCTGTTCATCATCTCCATCACCTGCACCTGTTCTATTATCTCCTGTAAGCCAAATATGACCAGATGGATGTTTTAAAGAATTAAAGAAAATCACATCACCTTCTAATAATCCATTTTGTTGTCCATTTGATAGTTGAACAGTTCGACCAAGGTTAGCCACTTTACCATTTGAATCTAACAAAAACGCAATTGCATCAAGGTCATATTCCTCTTCTTTACCACTTAAAAGTTTGCCAAAAAAGCCTGTTTGCTTTTGTCGTACATCCCAGCCTAATCCAATTGTAACAGTAGAAAGGTCATATACACTTTCGCCTTTATCATTTTTTCTAAGGTCGATTGTTTGACCTTTCTTTAAATTTATTGCCATTATTTTTATTTATTTTATAATTGTGCCATCATAATATTTTTCCAAGAAAAACGCTAAATCTGCTTGGTAACCAATACCAGAAGCTTCAAATTTCCATTGACCATTTCTTTTGTAAAGTCTTCCAAATTCAACACCAGTCTCGATTGAAAAATCTTCGTCCAGTTCATATTTAGCGATTTCTTCACCTTTTAAGTCGTCCACAATTCTTATGTAAGAATTTCTAACCTGACCAAAATTTTGTTTTCTAGCTTTAAAATCTTCTATTGTTACTACAAAGAGTATTTCTTTAACATCTGAACTTACTCTATTCAGGTCAATTTTTATTGCTTCGTCATCATCACCATCACTGCTTTTTCCGTCTGGGTCGTCACCAGTATGCTCTAGTGAGCCATCAGGGGATTTTAGATTGTTATAGAAAACGAAGTGCTGTTCACTTAAAAGTTTTCTATTTTCATTGATCATAATTGCAGACGCGTCTAAATCGAATTCGTGTCCTGTTCCTTCGTTTGGATCCCAGCCAAGACCTACTGTAATCTTGCTTAACCCGATGTCAATTTTTTGACCTTTCTGTAAATTAATTGCCATATTTATTTGATATTTAAGTATTAATACATTTTTCCAGTTTTGACTTTCGTCTCTACAACGCCACTTAAGTTAATTTCACCAACTTTATATTCAAATTCTTATTAAAAGAAACCTAGATCTACAGTTTTTACACAGTATTTCTCAAAGTAATTATTGTTAATTCGGGTTCAAGATACTGTGACTAATTCAAAAAGTTTTACAGGATTCTGTATACGGTGAAAAATAAAGACATAAAAAAAGCGACCCTTTTTAAAGAATCGCCTTTTAAATTTATTCGATAACCGGTTCTCTTCAGGAGCCGCTTACCAGATCATTTTGATTACGAAAAA
>TARA_R110002020_G_scaffold2759_1_pt1 | contig 11033 bp, 9 predicted proteins | sample TARA_R110002020 | Tara Oceans TARA_R110002020 (sample SAMEA4396489) | marine metagenome | biome: Westerlies Biome; feature: [MES] marine water layer (ENVO:01000295) within the mesopelagic zone...; material: water (ENVO:00002006), including particulate matter (ENVO:01000060) such...
TTCACTTCTTTTGCATCCGTTCAATGATTTCAAACATTTTAATACGGGGAATATCTTTAATTGAACCCCAGCCGTCTGCCCCGGCAACGGCTTCTTTTACCATTTTATCCTTGATGCTGGAAAAGTTTATTTTTTTCTCCTTCATTAGGTTAGTCAGGTAAATATGGGGAGAAGCGGAATTTGTGTTAGGATTGGGTTTAGACGTTTTCACGTTCTTACATTCTTCCTTGGCTACGATATTGATTCGCAAGAAATTACGTACCGCACGACAGAAAGCACGATTCTCCGCAATTGCTGCTAGATACATTTGACCGAAACCTTCGGTATTGTTTAACCCTGCATCGGCTATACTCTGAAAAAGTATCGACTCCCCTTTTTCGGTCTCGTAGTTTCCCATCCAAACTATTGAACACGTAGCACATACGTATTCTGGAGATGCCTGCGTCACTGTATAAGTAACAGAGTGATAACCACGAAGACTGGCCAAGTCCTTTAATCCTCCTAGTAGAATAATCAATTCGTGATCTTCTAGTTTGGAGATATCTGTCTCGTCGGTCCTATCTCTGTTGGCAACCAGAAACTCTGGTTTGATCATTTTACGCCAATTGACTCGACCATCGTCATCAAAAACATATTTTACGTTCTTGTCCTCAATGAGTCCGTACGCGTTTCGTTTAGTTACAACTGGTGGTTTATTCACTACTGAAGTACCCATATCTAAAAAAAGACTACCCTAAGCGGGGTAGGACGTCAATCACTTTTTTCGAAAAAGTGAAAATGTTCCCCCTCTTCCCAAAAGAGAGGGTCATCTATGACTTCATGGGGTTCATGTTCCATAGACGGTGTCGCATGAATATTCCTCAACAAAGCGGCGGTAGAGGGATAAAAATTATCTTCGTGAATAATAAAGCGATTAGATTTGTAGTAAATTTTATTTTTGCCTTTGAGCTTATGGAAATCGTCTTTATTTCGGTCCCGAATGTGTTCTACTAACCCATAATCAAAATAATCTAATTTAAAATCTGCTGTTTTCTTCTCGTCCTGACGGCTTCGAAGTAGATACTGGATAGATTTCTGCTTAATTGCGCGAATAAAATTAGGGTCGTTATCATCTTGAATATAGTAAACCAACTCTATTATTTTCTTATGATATTTTTCTATGAGTTCGATGGAAAGTGGACGTTTTGTTATTACCGAACACGCACACCCTTCGAGCTGTTTCCTCAGGGCGTCTTCGTTATGGTTTAAATCCATCCTTACTATCAAAGAACCAATTCCTAATTTTTCGATGTCTAAAAGATGAGTCAAATCAGACTCTATTTTCCTTTGAGAAAAAGCAGCCCCAATTTGAAGAGTCTTGAAGGAGGGGGAGAAATCTTTAATCCCTGCGAAAATTAAAATTTTCTGGGCGATGTCTTCGGGGGGAATGCTGTCAATGGATCGTGGGGCTTCGTTGGGATTGAAGGAAGGTTTTTGATCAGAGTGAGGTTTCATAATCTCTAGTCGATTGGGATCCGTCCAGTAAGGAGTGAATTGACTAGGATAACAATTATGGGGGTAAATAACAACCGATTTTTTATTATAAAGTGAAGCTACGTGGGAAGATTCATTATTTGGGGACGCATGTACCAACGACTTTCTGATAACGTAAGCTTTCTGGTTAGAGTTACATTGTCCAATAGCGTTGTAACAACGGGCGAGAGGAGCACATTCCCTGTCTCCTAACTGCACTATTTTTATATTATGGTCCTCTAAGTAAGGGGTCATCTGATCCACCACCAATTGCCAATGGGAGTAAGCCAGAGACCCAGTTTTAAGGTTGGAGGTATCAATTGTTATAAATTTATCAACGGCTAAAGGAAAATATTTTTCATTAATAAATGGCTTGTCTATCTTTAAACCGTTTTGGAGGGCATAAGATTCTAAAACGTGCATAAGCTCTCCTTATCTATTTTATCTTTCTCATTGTGAATGTAATTGTTGAGCCTATGGCTCGTGAGGTGGGGGGTGAAAGCTATTTCGAAATACCCCTGACGATCACCTATTCCCTCGAGAGCTAAGGTATTATCAAATTGAGGGTTATAGGGGATAACTTTGTGAATATATTCGTTTCCTTCGAGTATCTGGTAATTTTCGGGTTTCGTAGCTACGTATAAATTATATTCGGGATATTTTTCTTTAATTGATTTAAAGAGGGCGGTAGATAAAAAGACATCCACAGAGGACTCGGGCATAACGTAAAGTATTCTTTTTCCGGCATCTTCGGCATCTAGAAAATCTTCTACCTTTACCGGAAAATATTTTTGATTGTGTTCCCTTGCTACCTTTCTGAAGTAATCTTCTACCTGTTTACGGGGAACCTTGTTGCTTAAGTTGGTCATCCACGTCTTGTAACCTTCGTCATTGGTGTGGTTCTCTGTAGCAAGAATATCGCGATAAAGGGTGAGAATCCAGTCCGAATCACTCTCTATGTGGGGAATAAAAGCGTCAGGGTGATTTCTTTTTTTAGTGTCTGACTTCGAGTCTTTTTCAAAATCGTATTCTTTCTTTTCGGCACTGTCTATAAAGTCCTCAAAAAATTTTCCTATAGTTTCTACAGAAAAATTATCAATGACCCATTGTCGAGAAATTTTACCCACCTTTTCTTTTTCCGAAGGGGCCAAATTATAAACCTCATCTAACCCTTTAGCGATAGAGTCAGGACACGTTGAAGCTTTTATGAATTCGGTTTGGTGTTCACGGTACTCAGCCCAATCCAAGGGGATAGACCCTGAACCTTCCTCACAACTCTCTTCTCCGCAACTGTAACTGGTTACCAACGTAATAAGTTCGGTTAGTTTAGCTTCTTGTATGGGAATTTCTTGTCCACCGCTGGTAAATGGATGACAATAGACGTCCATTAAATTATATATTTCATTAAGTTGATCTTCCCTTACTCCAAAACCTACATTGGTTGTAACTTGAGATTCCTTAGAGGAGCACGATGGACACGCTTTTTCTTCCCCATCGTATTTTTTGATTTCATATTCGCCGCATTTTTTGCAAACATGGGTAGTTAGAATCTCAGACTTATCTATACCGTACTCTTTGGCTAGTTTGTGAATCCCCCACCCTTCCCTCCAGTAAGTATGAAAGAGGAGGTAGGGTTTGCGCCCCTTTTTTTCTATTTGGGAGGTTTTCTTCCATTTTGCATAGCCTTCTAGGAGGTTGGGGACCGATTTTCGGAGCTGGTTCCTGAAAACGAACCCTACTATAAAAGCGTCTTCCTCTATGTTGTTTTTGGCGCGCAAGTTAAGGCGCGTTTCATCATCTAATTTAAAAAAACAATTGGGATCTATACACCCATGAACAGTCTTTACGTGAGTGTGTCCCATTTTATGTAACGCTTTGGTCGCAAAAGAACTCCAAATCCAATAATTTTTTATTTTAGGAGCGTTTGTCGCGGCTGTAGGAAGAATAGGAAGCGAATCTAAAGTAGTCCAAATAACAGAGTTTATTTTATCAAACCAAGGTTTTCCTATAGCAAATTCTGTCCCCCAAATATCTTGTACCCCAAAATAAAAGTCCGGTTTTTCTTCCTTCATTACTTTGTCTATCAAGTAACCTCCATAACTAGCCACACGGGCTTGACCCGGATCTTGCCCTATTTGGTGACGTTCTTGTGGGTCGCTAGGAAGAGTGCCGATAGATTTCCATGGAGTTGTCTTAAGAATCGGGTTAGCGTAATCCGTTCCGCAACAGTATTGAACGATCTCATACTTTTTTGTTTTGTAGAGATACGATAAAAGGGCCTTGGCGTTTCTGCCAAAGCCCGTTTTTGCTAAACTAGAGTCGGTTTGGAATAAAAGTTTCTTCATTACCACGGGGCATCAAGATCAATTTCTTGACTATTATCTCCGGTAGTGGGTCGAGTTTCTACTTTTTCCGCGGTTTGTTTGATATCTCGAGTAGCGCCAGAAGTGAATTGAGCTTCTTCGATACACTTTATAAAATACTCGTTCAAGACCGTTTGAAGGAAGTGTTTCAGTAGTCCGCCCTCCGCATGGTCAAGAGCCATAATAAATGATTTTTTAGTGTCATTGGATTTATTACTTTGGTTAAGGGAAAAGCTGTACCCCTCAAATGGAAATTTACCCTCTCTCACATAAGGGCAAAACTTAAAGGTCGTGTTTCCTTTCTCTGTGCTATGAAAATTTCCATATTCACCATTGGTCTCAATTGCTCTAATCAATCCTGCAATTTCTTTAGGATTAAGTTTCGAAGAGGCCTTCTTGTCCGGGCCAGAACCCCTGAAGGGGCTCGCTTTGGGTGGACCAGACTGACGTACGAAGTTTACCCACAAAGCTTTGTCGCTCTTATTGTAGGAGAAAGAACAGGCCGAGCCTGTTAATTTAGGGTTAGGTTTATAGAACTGCAACATAATCAGTGCTTGTAGTATTTGTGCTTTCGGTTAGGAAGTCAAGTTTTTTATTTCACTTAACTTCATAAATATTTTTTGATCTTGAATGGATATAAGGTCAGCGAAAACAGCGTCTCCGTCTTTCTTAATCCCTTTAACGATAACAATACTCTTCTTTACCGGTAAAGTTCCCCCATTATCTCTTCGGCAATTAGCTATATTGTCTCTATTTTTTTGAGTAAACATCATGCAGGTACATAAGCCAGTTTCATCTTGAACGCTTAATCGTAAATAAGGCGTCCCTTTTTTGCTCTTTGCGCTATAAGTATCCAAAACTGTACCGATAAAGTGGACTCTTTGGTTCTCCTCTTTCTCGAGGGATTCTTCTACGCTTTCAAGGTGAGAATATTCAGAGCTTACTTTCCTAAGAGATTTTCCATGAGGGTATCCCAACAAAGAGTTTTCGTAATACCAATTAGCGAAGTCTTCGTTTTTGCGGTTCTTATCATAAATTTGTTTATATGGCCTAAAGTTTCGCCTTATTGTGTCTAGGCGCGAGTCCTTTATGATTGGTTTACCTTTGGTGTCTTTAAGCTCTTTATTTAAGTAGGTAATAACCTTCATTAAGTCGTATTTCTTTTCTTCCGCTAATTCAAAAGCGCAAGCTTTTTCTCTGGCTGTCATGAGGTTCCACAGTTGGGCTTCTGCCACAATGTGACTACGAGAGTGACTAAATTCATCTTCTAATGCCCCCGCCTGTATGAGGGCAGAAAGAATTCCGACCCCTATCCCCGCTTCGGCGGCTCCATGAAACACTTCGAATTTATTAGAATATTTATCCTTAAAGCTCTCTAATTTTAGAATAGATTTATCTGATATCCCTTTAATAGAAGTGAGACCAAACCTAATATTGTTTCCTTCAATTGAAAAGTCCATTTGGGATTTCAAAAGATTGGGGGAAAGAAGCTTCATTCCGAATTTGGGAAACTCCCTACTAACTTTCGAAATTTCAGCTATAGGGTCTGGTTCAAAGCGCGTCATCTTAAGTAGGGCTAAGAAGAACTCCTTGGGGTGTTTGAATTTTAAGTATGTGGTTATAGCCGCCAAGGACGCATAAGAAATAGAATGAGATTTATTGAAAGAATAGTTAGCGGAATCTTCTAATACGTGCCACAAAACATCCCCTACATCAACTTCTCCCTTGGTTCCAAGCCATTCTGATGAAAGTCGATTTTCCTTTACTTTATCTCGAATTTTCTTTTTCCATTTTTTAACCTCCTTTACCTTCTTTTTACCAACGATACGTCTGAGTATTTCCGCTTCATCCAAGGTAAAACCAACTTTATGGGCCATTTTCATCATTTGCTCTTGGTACAAACAGACGCCTCCAGTATTTTTTAGTATATCGTCAAAGAAAGGGTGAATGGGCTCGTAAACATCATTATTAGTATAATTAGCAAACTGATCTACAAACTGCATAGCACCGGGACGCCCAAGAGCTAACACTGCACTTAATTCTTCGAGGTTCTTGGGTTTAACTTTGCGACACACCTCGTAGTTAGCGTCAGCTTCTATTTGAAACAATCCGTGACGGTTCTTCAAATCAAAAAGATTCTGATAAATGAATTTGTCGTCTAGATCAATATCCTCGGGGGAAATATCCGCTTCTTGTGTCTCCCTAAGAATTTTACAACATTCATGCACTACAGAAACCGTTCGCAATCCCAGTACATCTAACTTTACGTTAAACATTGACACCCAATTCATATCAAAAGAAGAGACGGGTTCCTTCCCTGAATCTAGCTCACAAGGGCAACTTTCCACCATTTTACCGTAAGACAATAAAATTCCCGAAGGGTGAACGCCCTTGTTTTTAATAAGGTTCCTTAGTTTTAGCGCTATCTTGTAAACTTTTGGATTTTCATCGCACCATTTAGCGAATTGGGGCACCTCTTCGTACGCCTCTTTAATGTCTTTTACTTGACCAAATACTTTGGGGATAAGGGAAGAAACCATATTCATCTCAGATTCTTCCTTGCTTCCAACTACCTTGCCACATTCTTTCATGACAAGTTTTCCGCTCAAAGTATTAAGGGTTAATATTTTAGAAGTGCTGCCCTTGAATTCGTCCTCCAAATACTTAAGAACCTCGGCTCTCCTATAATAACATACATCTATGTCTACATCACACATTAACGAACCATCCAAATATGTAACTCCGTTTACTACTTTTTTCTTCGCCCTCGCTTTGGATACAAATCTTTCGAAAAATAAATCGTACTTTACAGGGTCTATTTGTGTGATCTGTAGTAAGTATAACACCATGCTTCCGGCGGCAGAGCCACGACCAAGCCCCAGTGGAATATCATGTTCTCGACAATAGGTCACTACTTTCCACACCAAAAGAATATAATCTACAAAATTTAAATCAGATAAAATCTCAAGCTCATATTTTATTCTATCTACATAATCTTTTTTTAATTTTCCACTATCTAACCCCAACTGTCTGAATCTCTTTAGACACAATTCCCTCAAAAAATCATACGTCGAAATATCTTTATCTAAACCAAGTTCGTTAAGATATTTGGGTTCTATTTTAAATTTTGGAAGACGAACACCATGAAGGGGAAGGTTAAGGCGCTGAAACCTAGAAGAAAAACTTTTATTCGGGTTTTCTTTTTCGTTTTTTAGCTCTTTTTTTGGGAGCTTTTCGTGGGGGCTTCTGAGCTTTGTCGTCATCTCGTGTTGCAATTATTTCTTTTACTCGGTCTATCGATGCAGAAAAAACTTCTTCAGATTCTTCTTTTATCCTAAAGAATACATCGACTTTATCTTCTCGAGCTCCCTCCCTAATGGTGAGAACAAGGTAATCGATTTTTTCTTCATCAAGTCTTTCGGTAATATCGTATACAAAATCTAAACTAGGCATCGAGGTATTATAGGCCTCGGGATTACCTTTTAATAATCTATTTGATACTTCAATTTATCCCACACTTTGATATTCAGTTCCAAATCCGCCAAAGCGTCATGCAATTTGGACTCATCATGTTGGAGATTGTGTGCTTTTCCTAAAGCGCCCAAACTGGTGCGGAGACCTTTTTTGCGGATATTTATCATTTTCATTTGAAAATCCAGCATATTGCATTCTGAGTTTTTATAACTGTAGTCTAATGCTATTGACTTCGCTAGAGCAAAAGTATCCAATACTTTATAAGGGAGATTACCGTGGTCTTTCTTGTGTTTTTTATACCAATTTCTAAGTAAGTATATATCAAAGCCCAATACGTTATGACCAACTATATGATCGCACTTCTCAACAAGATAATAGAGCGTTTCGAACGCTTCTTTTTCAGGGATGCACCTTTGTTGGAATCTCTTTTCGGAATATTTGGTGATTCTTTTAGCTTCTTTGCTAATCTTTAAATCACTGTCCCATCTTACGTACAAGTCGTGACGCGCCACCTCATTATTTTTGATTTTACCATTTTTATCTTGAATAGTTTCAAGAAAAATCAAACCGGTTTGCCACGGTAGATTAAAATCCGAATGAAGATTAACGTTAAACGTTTCAAAATCTAAAAAAAGGAGTTTCTTTTTTTGAAATCTTATTAAATGATTATCCATTTACAGCCTCCAGATAACTCTCATAGCTAAATTCAGCCGAACACATGCCGTCCATGTTTGGTTTTTCTACGCTTGTGCGTTTGTTTATACATCTGAAGGTTAGGTACGCTCCAAAGTCTGCCCTCTCTTTGTAGTATATGCTTTTAGTAGGTATAACCTCGTATTTCCCTTCACAGAAACTCTGTACTGCTTTCCCCATGTCTCTATCCAAAAGGGCGTCATTATCTTCAAGGAAAAATGAAGGAGTAGTATAAGAAAAATCAGGAACACATTTTGAGTCAGTATACTTATTCAAGTATAAAAAAGAATCATAAAAAGGGACCACTAAAATCAAGTCTTCTGTCCATAAAGGTTTGAGGGCCTCGAAATCTATACGGGGCTCATAATAAAAACCTTGTTGAGCCGCAAAAGTATAAATTTTAATTAGTTGTTTATATCCTTTTTTGTTTGTTGCAAATATTATATTTTTGTAAGAATTCTTCCTTCCCTCTTCTGTTTTATTCGAATGATCGAGACAGAAAGTCAACCGTAGTCCAAAATTTAACTTAATTCCAAGTTCGTCAGCATTTGTATAAGCCTCCAAAAATCCAGCCATATTGTCATCAACGAGAAAAAGGTCTTTTATCTCTCCTTCTTGGCAAATGTCAAAAACAGAGTCAGAACTTTCCGTATCGCCTGCGTCTTTGGGGGGGTTCAATGTGAGTATAGACCTCCCGAGGCTGTAGTGACTTTTAAAGATGGGCAGTATTTTGTCCATGGCGCTAATTGTACTGCAATTAGGCAAACATGTCAAGGATATTATCTTGGGTCATTCCTTTGTGGCGAGGGCACCCATCGTAGGTTCGCTTCTCAATTTTTTCGCCCGATTTTGAGTTGGCGGTTAGATCTTTTTTCTTGAATGATTTTTTGACCTCTTCTCCTTTTTTGTCTATTATTACAAAGTAGTCATAAGGGTCTATGTAGGGGCAGCGCCATTTCCCTATTTTACATAACCATGAGTTCTTTTTAGTGTCTGCGGCGAAATTCGTAACTGCCGTTTCTTCGGTAAAATTGTTTATTACGCCAAAAGAGTGAGCAAGATAATACTCTAATCCTTTTAGCTGCTCTTTTGTGAATTCTAGTTGTTGCAAGGGACTACGAGGGTGGCGCAAAAATTGAAACTCTACGGTAGGAGAATAGCCTTCCCACTCCTTTTGGGAGGCCAACGTGTATACCATGGCTTGTATGTTAGAATGAAGCTCTTCGCCGCGAAATTTATATTTGCTGCTTTTGTAATCTACAATTTTTATTTTTTTTCCTTTTTTGTAGATAATAGGCTTATCTATGAACCCTCTAATTTTGTACTTTGGATTTTCATTCTCTAGTAGAAATTCATGCTCGGGTTTATCCACTCGCCCTCCTTTACCAAAAAAATCGCAATTGAGACCAACCAAGATCATATCGTCCATTAATTCCCAATTTTCCTCATTAGTCATGGGAAGATCGAAATCGTTTTCCATTTGTGTCAGGTGTTTTTTGATCAAACGGTAAACAGCGCTACTTCCTTTTATACTTCCCGCTTTGATTAATTTATTGAAATGTTTTTTGTGCTTCTTTTTGATGAGCATCTCAAAAACTAAGTGACATACCGTTCCCCTCAGGGCTCCTTCGTTTTGTTTTTGGGGCACCTTGAGGTGATAGTTGCACCAGTAAGACCAAGAACAGGTCTCTAGGGTTTTTAGTCGTGATGCCGAGAGGATCCTTTCTCTTATCTCTTTATTTGGTTTTTCCATTTCAGTATTTCGGATTTATTCATGCATCCAAAGTCATTCTTTGAAGGCAGCGATATTTCTAATTGATTTTGGTCAAATTGGCTAGACAGTTTAACGTAAGCTTTGTCAGCGGCAATGTTCCCAGCTTGGTTTACGTCATTATTGAAAGCTATATGAATTTTTTTTGGGTCAATTGCCATCATTACCTGCTTAACGCGGGAGGTTATCGCTAAGCCAAAGGTTACGATGGTGTTTTTTATGCCACAGTCCCATAAAGCCAGCATATCCCCAATACTTTCGACAAGAATGATTTCTTTTTGTGCCATTAGATATTTAAGGTTATATTTTAATGGGTAGGCCCATAGTCGTTGCTCTCCAATAAGCTTCCATTTTATAGGACTTTTTTCGGTCAGGTCTCTCCCAGCCGCACCTACAAAACGGTTTCTTTTGTCAAAAACAGGAAAAACATATCTGTTTCCCATCTTTCCCGATTTCATAACTCCACTTTCGAACACTTTTAAAGTGTCTGGAAGCACCCCTCTGTTTACCCAGTAAGAATAATCAGGAATTATGTGAAGCAGATTTTCAGATCTAAAAATAGGGGGAGATTTAAGCTTTTCTTTTTCTATTTTGGGCGCTTGAAATTGAAATTGTTTGGAAAGATACTGTCGCGCTTCTGACACGTCTTTTAGCTTTAACGTGATTTGGACTAGCTCTTCAAATTTTCCGTATCGGTGCTCTTTAAAATCTATCCAACGCCCTGTATCTTTTTTAATACAGAGAACCGTAGGATTATTGGAGTCTCTATAAAGAGGGCATGTCCTATATTCTTTTCCTGTATCTTGGAGGGTGTATCCAAGATCAGTTAAAATATCTTTTATCTCATGCATTAGTATTCAAAAATGCAAAGCTGTCTGTTGTGTCGCCGCCTGCCTGTATATCAAAGTCTTGTTGTTCGTGCCGAATAATATCTTCAAGAGAACCTTCTTCTTTTACCTTGAAGTTTTCCACGGTAAAATTTAGGAAGTTATTCACGAGCCTTACGCTATCGCTTTCTCGACCATTAACGCTTTCGACTACTCTTCTGCGAATAAGGTCTTGGTGCCCGGCGGCATCTCGGCCTTGAAAACGTGTTTTAAGTGGAATAAGCTTATGGGTCCCAAATCGTTCGCCATCAAGCGCTATTTCGTCAGTAGTCTTGCGTCTAAAAATTGCCACAAAAGTTGCAAACCATTGCAACCTATCCGAAAGAGATATTG
>TARA_R110002020_G_scaffold175986_3_pt1 | contig 11021 bp, 23 predicted proteins | sample TARA_R110002020 | Tara Oceans TARA_R110002020 (sample SAMEA4396489) | marine metagenome | biome: Westerlies Biome; feature: [MES] marine water layer (ENVO:01000295) within the mesopelagic zone...; material: water (ENVO:00002006), including particulate matter (ENVO:01000060) such...
TGCAATCACTTACTATAGAAATAAAACCGCAAGAGAAAAAAAAGGTTCGTCATTTTTCTATAGATACAGATAGAATGGATGATACATTGAAAAGATTTCGGAATGAAGATGAAGATGAAAAAGAAACAGAGTAAGTTCCATGAGGTGTTTAGTCCAACAATATTAGAGACACAAGTATCCGACAGATTTGTTGACATCATTAATAGAGTTGGTGACAGTGTGTTAAGTGATTCCATGTACATTGCCAAGTGGGATTGGTCACACAAACTTGTTGGCAAAGTAACCAGTGAAGTTCAGATACCCATCTCTGATAAGGATGAAAAAGAATTTCTTTTTAAGATTATGCGTGAGAAATGTCTTGAATACTTGAATTATATTATTAGTAAGAACCGAGCATATCTTTGGTATAAGATGGCTGGACGTGACACAAAACCTACCGTAGATAACATTCATTTAGTTCATAGTTGGATTGTTAGTCAATATGCTGGAGAGTATAATCCTTATCATCATCATGGCGGTGATATTTCTGCTGTGGTGTATCTAAAAATTCCTGATGGTATGGAAGAAGAGTTAAGGAAAGAGTATCAAGATCACTATCCTTCAAACGGATTGATTGAATTCATGTATGGTGAAAATCAAGACATGAGAAGTGACAATATCAAGTTCAAACCAGAGGTAGGAACCATGTTATTGTTTCCGTCTTATCTGAAACATTTTGTGTATCCTTTTTACAGTGAAGGTGAGAGAAGAAGTATGAGCTTCAATGCTCATATGAAAGTATGAAAGAATTAATAATTATAGTTATAATGTCTTACCCCCAACATCAGTACCCTGATTTTGTAAAGATAACCCAACAAGACGGTCGGCCTCTGGTTTTTAATAACTATGAAGATTGTTCTGATTATATTGATAGAAACTTTGAGAAGTTAGAAAAGTTTGCAAAACTTGCAGAACCAGAAGCAAATGACGCATATATGATGACGTGTGTTGAAAAGAGATACCATAAATGATTTTAGTTGATATGAACCAAATTGGTGTTGCAAGTGTCATGATGCACTTGAACATCACAAAACGTGATAGTGTTGATGTGCCTTTAGTGCGTCACATGATACTTAATTCTCTTCGTATGTATCGTCATAAGTTTAATGAAGAGTATGGTGAGCTGGTTATCTGTTATGATTCCAGACACTATTGGAGACGTGATTTCTTTCCAGAGTACAAAGCCAGTAGAAAGAAAACCAGAGAAACTTCTGGTCACAATTGGAGTGACATCTTTGAATGTCTGAACACTGTCAAAGATGAACTCATAGAATTTTTTCCGTACAAGGTTCTTGAGGTATACGGTGCAGAGGCTGATGATATTATTGCTGCATTGTGTCTTGAACTTGAATTTGATAATGGTAAGACATTGATTCTGTCCGGCGACAAAGACTTTGTTCAGTTGCAGAAATATAGTAACGTCACACAATACAGTCCAATCACGAAAAAGTTTGTGGATGGTGTTGACCCTAATGAATATCTCTGTGAACATATTCTTAAGGGTGATGTAAGTGATGGTGTTCCAAATGTGTTATCGCCGGACAATACGTTTGTTGATGGGTTGCGTCAGCGTCCATTGAGTAAGAAAAAGATTGCTGATATCTTAGAGGATCTGAATGAAGGTGAATTGCTTTATGCAGCATCTTGGTATCGTAATTATCAGAGGAATCAGAAGCTGATTGATTTGAAAGAATCACCTAAAGAGTTATTTTTGGAATGTATAGAGTCATATCAAAAAGCACCAGAAGGTGACCGTAGTAAACTACTAAATTATTTTATAGATAATAAGTTAAAAGATTTGATGGACAACATAGGAGATTTTTAATATGCCATATACACCATTAATGTCTGAGGTTTTGGACAAAGTTGCGAAAGCGAAGAGTAAAGATAAGAAGGTTGAGTTGTTGAGACAACACAATACAGACGCATTGAGAATGGTTCTCAAGTCGTCTTTTGATCCCAACATTGAATGGGATTTGCCAGAGGGTGATGTTCCGTACACACCAAATGATGCTCCAGAAGGAACAGAGCATAACATGCTTGTACATGAGGCAAGAACTTTGTTTCATTATATCAGGGGTGGTAATCCTAAATTGACAAGCAATCGTAGAGAAAACATGTTTATTCAAATGTTGGAAGGGTTGCATCAAAATGAAGCAGAACTTGTGGTTGCTGCAAAGGACAAGGCTCTACATAGAAAGTATAAGGGTTTGTCTGCTAATGTAGTCAGAGAAGCATTTGGTTGGACTGAAGATTACATGCAACCGGATGATGATTATCCAGGTGAGCGCGCGAGATCATAATGGGTGTTGGTGTTTGGGTAGCTGGAAGTTTACTAACTCTTGGTGGTATACTAGGTGCTTCTTGGTACACAAAAGACAAAGAAAAACAGATAGAGTGTCTTGCTAAAAACTTGTACTTTGAGGTTGGAAATCAAGGCACAGCAGGAATGCTTGCTGTGTCTTCTGTTGTTATAAATCGTGTTAATGATGATAGGTTTCCAAACACTATGTGTAAAGTAATCTATCAAAAAAGAGGCGGTGTTTGTCAATTTAGCTGGTATTGTGATAAAAAATCTGATAATCCATCAGACAAAAAAATCTATCGAGAAAAACTTGACTTTGTTCGTAAATTGTTGGATAATGAAAGACAGTGGGTTGACATCACAGATGGTGCAACAAACTACCACGCTAATTATGTTAGACCTTCTTGGAGAAAGAGGTTAAAAAGAACAACTGAAATTGATAAACATATTTTTTATAGATGGGACAAGAAATGAAAGCATTTTTTCCATTTGGTCCTCCGATTGGCCACGCTGAATTACCAAAAGAAATGATTGATGATCTTAATAAAGGTTGTGATAAAATTGCTAAGGATAAGGAATTATCTAAGTCAGAAGATTGGTCACAAAATCTTGTTGGTAATGTTGAACAAGAAATTTTAATTCCAAAGGATATTCTTAATAAGTGGGGACACTGGTTTTCTACGCAAGTAAAATCGTATATTGCTCAGTATCTTGCTCAAATGTATATTCCAGAACAACAACTTCTTAAAACAGATATGTCTTATGAACAACTTGTGAAAAATGTTGGAGCAAAAACATCTGTTAGTGTTTTGTCTGCATGGTATGTGCGGTCTTTTGCTGGAGACTATAATCCTATACACATGCATTCGGATTGTGAGTTAACTTGTGTGGGATTTTTAAAGACACCAGACTGGTCAAAAGAGGCTAAGAAAGGGAACAAACTTTTTAGCGATAGTGGAAATTTACAACTCATAAGCAATGCTGGAGTCGAAACCGCAAGACATTTTTTTGAAAATGATACTATAAGGTTTGTTCCGAAAGTTGGTAACTGGTATTTGTTTCCAGCTAATATAAGACATCAGGTATATCCTTTTAGTTCAAAAAGTGAACGAAGGTCATTTAGTATCAACATGAGTACAAATAGATGAGACAAGAAATAAAAGGTGACAACTGATGATTATCAAGAAGGTTGAATATCATACTGTGCACAGCCATTTTACTTATGATATTGATGAAGAAGATATCATTGCAGAGTTTGGTAGTGTTGAAGAGTTTCAAAAACATTTTGAAGATGAAACAGATGAGTTCTATGAGTTTGTAATGGATTATGGTTATGATAGAGAAGATGATTGGTTTAGTGACCGTAAAGGTGGCTATGAAGTTGAATGGAGTTATGGTGAAGAATGAACATATTCTACCTTGATAAAGAACCTGTGATTGCTGCACAAATGATGTGTGACAAACATGTTGTCAAGATGATACTAGAGAGCGCGCAGTTGCTCTCTACTGCACATCGTGTTCTTGATGGTGATGTATATGCTGACTCGGTAGGTTTGTATAAGACAGCTCACAAGAACCATCCTAGCACCATCTGGACTCGTGCTAGTGTGCATAATTACATGTGGTTGTATAATCATATGATTAGTTTGATGCAAGAATACACTTGTCGATATGGCAAACATCATGCATCAGAACGACTGGTTGCTCCCCTAAGAAAAAATCCCACCACTATTCCTGTGGTTGATTTTTCTGATCCACCACAGTGTATGCCAGACTATTGTAAGACAGAGGATACTGTCAGTGCATATCGTTATTACTACATAAACGAGAAAGCAAGTTTTGCAAAATGGAAGAATGCAAAAATACCGGAGTGGTTTAATGTCGGAGCGGCCGCATGATTTTATTTCCAAGAGAATAGAAAAGACAGAGAAACAGATTCTTTCATATATAGATAGACTGAACAAAAAACATTCTTTTGACAATCTAAATAAAACTGAAAAACTAAAGGGACAGCTCAAGATGTTAGAGTTGGTTTTTTCTTATATTCACAGAAAGGTAAAAGAACTAAACAAAGAGTTAGAGGGTAAAAAGTAATGCCAACATATACATTTTTCAATGAGTTATCAGGAACAGAATATGACGAGTTCATGTCTATTTCTGCTATGGAAAAAATGATGAAAGAAAACCCACATGTTAAACGAGTGTGGAATCCTGATTGTGCTCCTGCTTTGGCTGGAGATCATCTTATGGGTGTGGGTCCAAAGAACGATGAAGGATTTAAAGATGTGATGAGAGGCATTGCTTCTAAACATCCTGACTCACCGATGGCAGACAAGTATGGTAGTGGTAAGAGCACTAAAAGATTACAAGCTGAAAACATTTACAGTAAACATAGGAACAGAAAATAATGTCGTCTAAGAAAGTTGCTAAGGATATCGTGCAATCTAGTTTGGTTGATATCAAACCTATCACAGACAACCAAAAGATTGTCTTTGATTCGTGGAAGAAAGATAAACACCAGTTTATGTATGGTTCTGCCGGGACTGGTAAGACTTTTGTATCCTTGTATCTTGGTCTGAGAGATGTGTTGGATTTGAAGACACCATATGACAAGGTGATTCTGGTTCGTTCTTTGATACCTACCAGAGAGATTGGTTTTCTGCCGGGCGATGAAGAAGATAAGGCTGCACTGTATCAGGTGCCGTATCAAAACATGGTCCGTTGGATGTTCAAGATGCCAAATGAACAGTCGTTTAATAATCTATACGACAAACTAAAATCACAGGGCTCTTTGTTTTTCTTGTCAACTTCTTTTCTTAGAGGGTTGACATTTGACAACAGTGTGATTATAGTAGATGAATGTCAGAACCTAAATTTTCATGAACTTGATACCATCATTACAAGAGTTGGACAAGACTCTAGAATCGTTTTTTGTGGAGACTTTGGTCAAACCGATTTGCAGAAAACGAGTGAGAAAAATGGTATTTATAACTTCTTGCATATTCTACAAGAGATGGAAGAATTTAATTGTATAGAATTTGGCATTGGAGATATTGTTAGATCTGGTTTTATAAGAAACTATATCATTAACAAGATAAAAATGGGTTTTCATGGAGAATAAAATTTATATCAAGCCAACTCAAAAGGATTGGCCGATATTTCACATGAAGTCTCCCGTAAAGATTAAAAATCTACGGGGAAGTAGTGTTGATGCATTTAATCAAGAACTGGAGAATGACATTAGAGACTCTGGTGATAGATTGCAAGGCGCCACTGCTGCAAAATGTTATATGACACAATGGGATATGCATCAAGAATATAACTCGTTCAAGAAACTAAGTGAACTGGTGATTAGTCTTGCCAAGACAGTGCCACTTGCAAATGCAACAAATCAAAATGGTGACCCAAGACAATATGAGTATGACATTGTAGATAGTTGGGGACTCATTTATGAGAAAGGACAATTTACAAAACCACATCAACACTGGCCACACACCTGGAGTTTTACATATTGTGTGAAGGGTTGTGACAGCTGTTCTCCGTTAGTTTTTGATGATGGTTTGGGTGATGGTGATAACTCATTCTTGGTAACACCAAATGTTGGTCAAGTAATTCTTTGGCCTGCGTGGTTATATCATTCTGTGCCTGAACAAGAATGTGAACACGAGAGAATGATGGCCGTTGGTAATTTAACAGTGGATTGGGAAAAAAGTGTGATTCCAGTTACAGAACATAAATTAACTCAACCACCAAAAGGAGAAAATCACTAGTGCGAGTATTAAGATACTTGAGAAATCTATTTAATTATAACTATCAGAGACAGAAAGAAGTAACGGCGTATCTATCAAGATCAGTTGACTTGGTAGACCTAGAATATAGACAGAAAAAATTAGCAAGAAAGAGGATTTACTAATGGCTTACAATTTATCGTCAAGATCGAAAAGTCGCCTAGAAGGCGTAGAGGAAGATTTGGTTAAAGTTGTTGAACGTGCTATCGAGTTGACAGAAGTTGACTTTGGTGTGATTCAAGGACTCAGGACTATGGAAGAACAGAAATCACTAGTTGCAAAGGGTGCATCCAAAACTATGAAGTCAAAGCACCTAGAAGGTAAGGCTGTGGATTTGATGGCATACATCGATGGTCGCGGTTCTTGGGAATTGAACGTGTATGATGAGATTGCAGACGCGATGAAGGCTGCTGCGATTGAGTTGGATGTTGGCGTTCGTTGGGGCGCTGCGTGGAGTGTGTCTGACATTCGTGAGTGGGATGATACTATGGAAGATGCTATGCTGAGTTATGTTGACCTTCGTAGGTCACAGGGTCGGCGTCCGTTTATTGATGCACCACATTTTGAGTTGATTTCGTAAATGGCTGAATTTGATCATGTAGATATGTCGTGGTATCCTACGGCAGATTTGAAAACAAAAAACATCAATGGTAGAAGATTCTATGTAACACCAAAGGGATACTATCCATCGATTACGACTGTGCTCTCGGACCGTAACAAGAAAGGACTATTTGAGTGGCGTAAGAGAGTAGGTGAGGATGTTGCAAATCATATTGCAAGAAAGGCAGCTTCAAGAGGCACCAAGGTTCATCATATGTGTGAGGACTATCTGAACAATAAGGATATCTCACATCATAAAAAGGATTTTCTACCTTGGTGTCTCTTCAATGAAATGAAGGATAAACTACTTTGTAATATAAATAATATACATGCACAGGAATGTGGCTTGTATAGTGACAAGTATAGAGTCGCCGGTAGAACAGATTGTATTGCAGAATACAATGGTGAACTATCAATCATAGATTTTAAAACTTCCACTAGTGAGCGCACAGATTCATGGAATGAAAACTATTATATTCAAGGTGCTGCATACGCTGAGATGTTCGGTGAGAGAACGAAAATACTCGTTGATCAAGTGGTGATACTTGTAGTTACTGAAGATGGAACAACACAAGAATTCATAAAGAAGAAACACGATTATCTTCCAATGCTCATCGAATCTGTAGAGAGATGGGAAGAGAAAAATGAAACACCTAGTTTTGACGTTAACATTAGTATTGGGGCTGGTGCTGCCTAATTGGGCAAATGCTCAGAGCAACACCATACCTTGGCCGGCAAGCAAATCACCTGTCGCGGAATGGACAGTTGGCGAGATGATTCAAGTCGTCTTTATCTGTAGAGATGAAAAAACAGTGAGAGAACTCGCTGAAGCTGATATAAAATCTTTACAAAACATTGCTGTGTTATCACAACAGAAATTAGCGATGGGAGATTGTATAACACTTCCTAGACAAGTGCCATTTAAGATTAATGACCTCATTTTTCAGTACAAAGATCATAAAGGAATAGATACTGTTCTATTGAAGGTCCGTTTGCTTTTTGGATCTCGTGTATTTGAGGGATATACGATTGCTCCAGGTGTATTTAAGCAATCTATTTGAAAAAACTATTGACAACAGAACAGGGATTTAGTATACTTTATCTATGGTTGTAAGAAATGACCTGGAGGCATTGCGGACGGGAGTTCGATTCTCCCCACCTCCACCAAAGATATTTCTCACGAGATATTTTTGATGGGGGTGACAAGGTTTCGACGTGGTGAGAGAAGGGAAATGGACAACTCGACAGGCGAATGTCGTAAAACTAGCAAAACCTTTAAACGCCAACGATGACGTTTACTTTGAGGACTTTGCGCTAGCTGCGTAAAACTTCACGGGGTATGGGTTCCACCTTGTTATACAACGGACCCTTTTAAATTTGTCATGACTAAGGAGAAAATTTATTATGACTACTTTGACTCAGACACAACGTGTCATTAATGCACTTGAGAATGGTGCAGAACTTACTGCTAAACAAATTAGCGCCCGTTATGGTGTGAAAAATGTTCGCGCAGTTATCAGTCAACTTCGCACGGAAGGATACGCTATCTTTCTTAACAAGCGTGTATCGTCTTTTGATGGTGAAACGTATTCCAAGTATCGTCTTGGAACGCCGACTCGTGCAATTGTAGCCGCTGGTTACGCCGCATTGCGCGCTGCGTAAAACTTAATTAAGGATTGGCCCACCTTTACCAAACGGGCCATTTTTAAAGGACATAGTGATGCCGTTAAACACTGCAAAAACTTTCTCTATGAACATAGAAAATATAGTTTTAGAGAAAAATATTACACATATGGATGCAGTTCTCTGGTATTGTGAACAAGAAGGTATCGAACCAGATACTATTAACAGACTTATTTCTAAATCTCTCAAAGAGAAGATTGAGGCAAATGCAAGAGAATTAAATTTCCTACCAAAACATGCTCAATTACCTGTCTAAAAGGTATTGACAACTTCACCAAATTTTAGTAATATAGATATAGTTACATTCACATAGGAGAAAAAAGTGATTGACGTGACAGACCAAGAACGTTCTGAAAATTTCTTTCAGGCAAAATATGACGAACTTCGTAAGGAGATGCGTGATGAACACACTGAGATGGCATATCTCAAGAAAGAGAACGAGGAACTACGTGAGCGAGTGAAGAAACTTGCATCTCGTCAACCTAGTTGGCCTAAGGGATATCGTCCTCATCGTGAGAAGTCTCATAGACGATAATGTATTATTGCCGGTTTAGCTCAGTTGGTAGAGCAGTTGCTTTGTAAGCATCATGTCGGGAGTTCAAGTCTCTCAACCGGCACCAATATTCCTCAGTAGCTCAGTGGTAGAGCAAGTGACTGTTAATCACTCGGTCGGTGGTTCGAGCCCATCCTGGGGAGCCAATTAAAGTAAAGGTTTACAATGATGACTGAACTAAATCTAAACCGTGATGATCTTATCAAACTCCTAAAATTTACCCTGGCCAGGGTAAATGAATTAGAGAATATTCTCTCCGAGGATGAACAACTGACCGAGGCGCATGCAACAATTAGTGCTGCGAGAACTTTCATGACCGATACACCTTATCCACCAAATTGGCCATATGGTCAAAAATCAAAAAAAACTATGAAAAATAATTTTGATTATGAAATGGTGGACTATGGAGATTATGAGCCGTGAGCGTTAAGTTGATATCACATTCTCGTTCATCAGTTGATAATTGGATGCAATCACCTCATGCTGATTTTACACATCTAGTTGCTTACTGTGCAAGGGTATCTAATCCAAGTAATCAGAACAACGAAGAAACGTCTGAAAAACTTATCAAGTATCTCATAAAGAACAAGCATTGGTCACCACTTGAAATGGTGAATGTTTGTTTGGAGATTAATACCACCAGAGACATTGCAAGACAGATGTTGCGACATCGCTCATTTTCATTTCAAGAGTTTAGTCAGCGATATGCTGACCCAACAAAGGATATGGAGTTTGTTCGTCGTGGTGCCAGATTACAAGACCCAAAGAATAGACAAAATTCAATTGATGCAGCATCTATTGATGTTCAAGACCATTGGGATATGCAACAGCAAGAAGTGATTGAACTTTGCAAAGAAGTTTATCAGTGGGCAATTGAAAAGGGTATTGCCAAAGAACAGGCTCGTTCTGTTTTACCAGAAGGACTAACTATGTCTCGTATGTATATGAATGGCACGCTTCGTAGTTGGGTTCATTACATTGAATTGAGAACAGCAAACGGAACGCAGAGAGAACATATGGATATTGCAACCGCATGTGCAATAGAAATTGCTAAGGTTTTTCCTTTACTGAATGAGGTTATTTGATTATGGCTCTGATGCCAATTTATTTTACCACTAACAATACTCGTAAACGAAAGAAGTCAAAGAAGAAAGTTGTTACTGCAACAAAATTAGACCGAAGTAAACTCACTGGTGTAAGTATTTCATCTCCAATATATAGACGTGAGACACCATATATACCTAGTAACAGCACTGGTATTGGTAACACAACCAAGAGAGACAATAACCATGAGTTAGAAGTGTCCAAAAACTATACCATTGCTCCCGCCTATAACAAGGGTGCATATCAGGTTATAGGTAAAGATAACATTAAAGACATTGGACGATAATATGAGCGCGATTGAAATACCTGTCTTTCCGGCAGGCGTATTGAAGATTTATAATAACCCCAATCCACCTGAGATTCCTTCTATGGAGGATTTTCAGTTCAACCAGCAAGCAGTTTCAAATCCAGATACTACACAGTTTTTGGAGACACCAAATATTGTTGACCATGATGGCTTAGCAGATTTGAAAGTGTGGTTTGAAGAGTGTGTAAAGGATTATCTTGATAATGTAATGACATTGGATTATCGAGAGTTCTGGATTCATGAAAGTTGGTTGAACAAGGCTGCACCTGGCAGTTCTCAGAGTATGCATAATCACGGTAACTCTCTTATCAGTGGTGTATATTATGTTTCATCTACACCACAACATCCACCGCTAGTGTTTGAGAAAATGCCATCAAACTCTGACCCGTTCTTCTCACTGAGGAAACACTACAACAAAGCAAACGCAAACTTTACAAACAAACTCGCTATGCCCTGCACTCAGGGTTCTTTGATTATGTTTAACTCATATCTGTTTCATGGGTTTGGACAGAATGTAACAGACCAATCAAGAGTAAGTCTGGCATTCAATGTGCTTGCAAACCTTACAGAGAAGGATGCATACCGCATTGACTTTGTAAAGAATGAGAGATGGTTGAATACTGAGGATGCTACTAACTACAC
>TARA_R110002020_G_scaffold58372_7_pt1 | contig 11021 bp, 6 predicted proteins | sample TARA_R110002020 | Tara Oceans TARA_R110002020 (sample SAMEA4396489) | marine metagenome | biome: Westerlies Biome; feature: [MES] marine water layer (ENVO:01000295) within the mesopelagic zone...; material: water (ENVO:00002006), including particulate matter (ENVO:01000060) such...
CGGCATCGAGGTGGCCCAGCGCGCCCGCCGGATCGCGCTCCAAAGCGTCGCCGTCGGCATCGGTCTCTCGGTGCTTGGCATGATTGCCGCAGCGCTCGGCTATCTCACCCCGGTCCAGGGCGCACTGCTGCAGGAACTGATCGACGTCGGCGTGATCCTGAACGCGCTTCGGGCGCTGAGGATCCACCCGCACCATGGCGCCGCGTCAACGGAGTCGGGGATTGCGGGCCAGCGCGGTCAGTCTTGAGGGCAGGCCGCCGATGCGCCGCCTGAGGCCTATTTCGGACCCGGATAGGGGGAGGCCGCGAGCAGTCGCGCCAGATGCAGCGCGTTGCCGACCATCATGTCGATGGTGCCTTGAACCTTTTTCGGGGTCTCGGGCAGATCGATGAAATCCGTCGATTTCATCGCTTCGCCGACCCAGTAGGCGATGGCGTTGGGCGCGAACGAGAAGCCGACATCGTTGAGCGCCTGGTACAGTTCGGCCGAGACGTGGTGCGCCCCGTCCTCGTTGCCGACCACGGCGACGCCAGCGACGCGGCCATAGCTCGGCATCCGGCCCTTGTCATCGGTTTCGCCCAGGAACGCGTCCATCCGCTCGAGCGCGCGCTTGCAGACGCTCGACGGCTGCCCCAGCCAGATCGGCGTCCCCAGGATCAGCACGTCGGCTGCGAGGATCTTGTCGCGGATCCCCGGCCATTCGTCGCCTTTGCCCTCGCCCGACGTGACCCCCGGCCAGATGTCGTAATCCGCCAGCGTGAGGATCTCGCAGTCGACGTCTTCCTTCCTCATCGCCGTGGCGATGAGTTCGAGCATGTGGCCGGTGGATGATTTGCTCCGGTCGGGACCGGACTTGAGCGTGGCATTCAGTGCGATGGCTTTCATGTGCATTCGACAGGATCTGTATCCTGCTCCCATTTCCTTTTCCGGGCATTCATTCGGTTGCGGTTGTGTGGCTGTCGCAGCCTGACCCGGTTCCTGGCTGGCGGCCGCCGCTGGGACACAACCATGCCCGCCGGGGATTGTTCCCGGCGGGAAAGAGGCGGCAGAGCAAATGTTTTTTGGAACTTCGGTGGCGCTGCGTGGTTACCAGCATATCGACACACAGGAGAGATGACGATGAAACACCTTTTGCTGGCAACACTTCTGCTCGCGCTCGGCGCCTGCACCGCGACTGAACGGGGAGCGGCCATTGGTGGCGCTTCCGGCGCTGTAATCGGCGGCGCCGTCAGCGGCGACGTTAGGGGAGCTGCCGTGGGCGGCGCCGTGGGTGCCGTGGCCGGCGCCCTGATCGGCAGGGCCAGCGAGCCGGGCCAGTGCTACTACCGCGACCGCAACGGCAACCGCTACACGGCTGCCTGCCCGTAATCTCGATAGGGCCTGAATCAGTAAACCCAGATCCGGCCATCCGCCGGGTCTGGGTTGATCGCTGAAACGGATTCAGGGCGGAGGCGGGAGCGTGGTGATGATGAGAAATGGGAGCGGCGCATTCAAGCGCGCCGTAGGTTTTATGTCGTTGCTCAGCAGGTGAGCACGACATCGTCGTATCCCGATCATGCCGATGAACGCAGCTTAATACGAGGGCTCTGAAGCCCTCGTTGGCGTTGACGGCGCGGCGCGTGCGTCAGTGGATGCTGGCGGGCTGGGAGACCGGAGTTCTCTGGTTGGTGGCGAGGTCGCGGAGCGCACCATCGGCGCCAAGCCTGCGCAGCACCAACCGGGTCCCGTCGGTGACTTTGCCATGGGTTCCGGACTTAACGGCCGTCACCGCCAGATGCAGGCTCGGGTAGGAGGCCATCAGGCGTCCGTCCAGAAGCACATCCCAGCCATCGGCCTGGGGCATGAAGTCATACACACGCTGTGCCATCTGATCTCTCCTCCGCTGCTCGTGATTGGCAACCGGAACAACGGGCAACGAGGCCGTTGGTTCCACCACGGGAAGCAAATTTGCGCTGCTTGATGCGGCTTGCCGGCCAAGGCGCGCGGCCAGCGATGACGCGCCAAAAAAATCGCGCTGCGCCGGATCTTTCCGGGCCCCTGAGCATTGATACGGCAAGCACAGATGCGGCGAGCACAAGGGAGTTCACCATGATCCAACGTGACAAGAGCATTCGCGAACGGGCCTATGAAATCTGGGAGTCCGAAGGACGCCCCGAAGGCCGCGAGGCCCAGCATTGGGAACAGGCTCGCTCCGAGCTGGCCAGCCTGACCGGAGCCGGCGATGAGGTCGGAACGCCGAAGGCGCCATCCAAAACCGGCGCCAAGCCACGCGCCGCGACGAAATCCCCGGCCGCCGCCAAGACGGGTGCCAAGGCTGGCTCCAAGTCTGGGGGCAAGGGTGGCGTCTCGGCGGTTGACCGGGACGTGGCGGTGCTCGGCGAAGATCCGAAGGCCGAAAAGGCCAAGCCGAAACGCAAGCCCGGGAAGACCTGAGCGCCGCTCGGCGGATCGCCTCCGGCAATTCCAGCCTCCTGACGCCAGGTAAGACAGGCGTCGCACGAATGTCTTCTGCCGCGGCAAATGCCTGCGGCAGCCCGGGAGGACGGGCGCGAATTGCCCGCCTCAAGGGCGATGATCCGGCGCGCCCGTCGCCGGAGATCTCGAAAAAATTACGGAACCATTGGTCCGCCACTCTGTTGACCAGTCACACGACCGACCGGGGAGACTTCTTTTGCCATCCAGCACCGTGAACATCTTGCGCATGCAAGCCGAGCCGGGCCGTTCCGGTCCGGACGTTGCCGACACCCTGAGCCGTGCGGCTCAGGCGGGCTTCGACGCGGCGCTGTGGCGGGGCGACTGGCTGCTCTTCGGGCCCACCGCACCCGAGCTCGGCGAGATGGTCCCGTCCAGCGAGGCGGCGTCGCTGCGCACCATGATCGAGATCGATGTCGCGCGGTTTCCGCTCGACCATTCCCTGGTGCGCGAGCACCCCTACCTGTTTTCTATCCGTCGTTCCGGCCAGGCTGATGGTCCGATCGATCCGCGCAAGCCGATGCCGCCGATCGGCGAAGCGGTTGCGCGGCTCAGCCATCCCGATGCGACCGAGATCCTGGCCCGCCCCATTGCCGAGCGCCTGAAGCAGCTTGCCAAGGCAGGCGTCGGCGGCTTCCGCCTCTTGAACCCGGCGCGCCTCGGAGCGCCGACGCTTTCCTATCTCACCGCTGAACTCAGCGAATACGGCGTGCTCACCGTCGCCGCCGCGACGTCCGGAGCCGGTGCGGGCGCGGCACTGGCTTCGGCCGGGGTCGATTGCCTGGTGTCGCCGCTCGGATGGTCCGATTTCGCCGCTGGCCGCCTGCCGGGCGAGGACGGCGCGCTGGATCAGGATGTGCCGGTGCTGGCAGAGCTCCATGCCGGTCAGCCCTTCTCGGAAGATCATGGCGGCGGTCTCGGGCAGCTCATGCATGCAGCCGCGGCGCTTGCCGGCGGCCTTATCGTGCCCGAGACGCTGCTTGCCGGCGGCGCCGCGGATTTCGCCGTGGCCGCCAAGGCGATTGCGCTGGTCGGCCGCGCGGCCCCTTACGATGGCAGCGTTCAGCGCATCGCCCGCAGCGGCAGCGTCATGGCGCTCGCCCGCACCCGGAAGGGCGACCATCGCGGCGCCAAGGGCGCGCTTCTGATACTGATCAATTCCGGCGACAGCGAGCAGCTTGCACCGGAGAGGGGGCCGATCATTCAGCGGCTCGGCACACCGCTCGACCTCGGCAATGCCGACCTGTCGCCGTTGGCGCCGGGCGAGGTGAGGCTGATCGAGCTGTCGCCTTCCGCACCGATCACGGTCGCAGCCGATGCCCAGGCCGGCCCGACCGTCGCCCGCGACTACGCCGCCGCGCCGCGGCTGGTGGTGGAGGCGGTCACGCCCTGCGTCGAGGGCGGCGACTTCGCCGTCAAGCGCGTGGTGGGCGACACGGTCGAGGTCGGCGCCGCCATCTTCGCCGACGGCCACGAGCAGCTCGCCGCCGAACTGCGCTGGCGCAGCCGTGACGGCGACGCGTGGGAATCGGCCCGGATGCAGGCGCTCGGCAAGAACGACCTGTGGGAAGGCGAATTCACGCTCGAGCGCCTCGGCGCCTATGAGTTCGTGGTGGAGGCCTGGCTCGACCGCTACGGCGCCTTCCGCCGCGATTTCACCAAGAAGCTTGACGCCGGCGTGGCCCAGCCCGTCGATCACGCCGACGGCCGTGCGCTGATCGAACAGGCGGTTGCCCGCACCAAGGGGTCCGACGCGAAAAACCTCAAGGCCATCCTCAAGCAGCTTGATACCGCTGCCTCCGCCGACGAGAGCGCGGCACTGCTGCTCGACGAGGATCTCGCATCTCTCATGGACGCGGTCGATGACCGCCCCTTCCGCATCGTCTCGGCGCCGCAACGCGTCGATGCCGAGCGGCTCGCCGCACGGTTTTCCAGCTGGTACGAGCTTTTCCCGCGTTCGATGACCGACGACAAGTCCCGTCACGGCACGCTCGCCGATGTCATCCCGCATCTCGCCCGCATTCGCGACATGGGCTTCGACACGCTCTATTTCCCGCCCATCCATCCGATCGGTAAGACCAACCGCAAGGGTCCCAACAACACGCTCACGCCCGAGCCGCACGATGTCGGCAGCCCCTATGCGATCGGCAGTCCCGAGGGCGGCCACGACGCCATCCATCCCGAGCTCGGCAGCTTCGAGGATTTCGATACGCTGGTCGAGGCGGCCCGCGAACATGGGCTGGAGATCGCGCTCGATTTCGCCATCCAGGCCTCGCCCGACCACCCGTGGCTCTCCGAGCATCCGGGCTGGTTCTCCTGGCGGCCGGACGGCTCGATGAAATATGCCGAGAATCCGCCCAAGAAATACCAGGACATCGTCAATCTCGATTTCTACGGCCCGGACGCCGTGCCCGACCTGTGGCTGGCGCTCAGGGACGTGGTGCTGTTGTGGATCGAGCACGGGGTGACGACCTTCCGAGTCGACAATCCGCACACCAAGCCGCTGCCGTTCTGGGAATGGATGATCGCCGATGTGCGCCGGACCCATCCCGACGCGATCTTCCTCGCCGAAGCCTTCACCCGCCCGACGATGATGTACCGCCTGGCCAAGGTCGGCTTCTCGCAGAGCTACACCTATTTCACCTGGCGCGACGGCAAGCACGAACTCATCGACTACATCACCGAGCTGACCACCACCGACCCGAAGGACTTCTACCGCCCGCATTTCTTCGTCAACACGCCCGACATCAACCCGGTGTTCCTGCAGACCTCGGGCCGGCCGGGATTCCAGATCCGGGCGGTACTGGCGGCGACGCTGTCGGGCCTGTTCGGCGTCTATTCCGGCTTCGAGCTCTGCGAGGCCGCACCCCTGCCGGGCCGCGAGGAATATCTCGATTCCGAGAAATACGAGATCCGTCCGCGCGATTACGCTGCGCCCGGCAACATCATCGGCGACATCACGTTGCTCAACCGTCTGCGCCGCGCCCATCCGGCGCTGCAGACCCATCTCAACACCCGCTTCTACCTCGCCCACAACGACAACATGATCTGGTACGGCAAGCCATCCCCCGATGGCGGCGAGATGATCATGGTGATGGTCAGTCTCGACCCGCACCATGCCCAGGAAACCCATTTCGAGGTGCCCCTCTGGGAGTTCGGCCTGTCCGACACCGACGGCATCTCAGTGGAGGACCTCGCCCTCGGCTACCGCTTCGACTGGTACGGCAAGACCCAGTGGATCCGTATCACCCCCGATCTGCCCTACCGGATCTGGCGCCTGAGCGCGCCGGGAGGAACCGCATGAACCAGACTACTCGATCCATTACCGCCCCCGCCATCGTCACCGACATGAACGATCCCTTGTGGTACAAGGACGCCATCATCTACCAGGTGCACGTCAAGTCGTTCTTCGATTCCAACAATGACGGCATCGGCGATTTCGCCGGCCTGATGCAGAAGCTCGATTATGTGGCCGAGCTTGGCGTCACCGCCATCTGGCTGCTGCCTTTCTATCCCTCGCCGCGCCGCGACGACGGCTACGACATCGCCGAATACTGCGCCGTCAGCCCCGACTACGGCACGATCGAGGAGGCGCGCGCCTTCATCGAGGCGGCGCATGCCCGCAACATCCGCGTCATCACCGAGCTGGTCATTAACCACACCAGCGACCAGCATCCCTGGTTCCAGGCCGCCCGCAAGGCGCCCGCCGGTTCGCCCGAGCGCGATTTCTATGTCTGGTCGGACGACGACAAGCTCTATTCCGGCACCCGCATCATCTTTCTCGACACCGAAAAGTCCAACTGGACCTGGGACGAGGAGGCGGGCGCCTATTTCTGGCACCGGTTCTATTCGCATCAGCCGGACCTGAACTTCGACAATCCGGCCGTGCTCGAGCGCGTGCTCGAAGTCATGCATTTCTGGCTCGACGCCGGCATCGACGGCCTGCGGCTCGATGCCGTGCCCTATCTCATCGAGCGCGACGGCACCTCCAACGAGAACCTGCCCGAGACCCACGATGTCCTCAAGCGCATCCGCGCCGACATGGACGCCCATTATCCCGGCCGCATGCTGCTCGCCGAAGCCAACATGTGGCCCGAGGACACGCAGCAATATTTCGGCGGCGCCGCCTGCGGCGAGGATGGCGTGGCACCCGTGACCGACGAATGCCAGATGGCGTTCCACTTCCCGCTGATGCCGCGCATGTACATGGCGGTGGCCCAGGAGGACCGGTTTCCGATCACCGACATCATGCGTCAGACGCCCTCCATTCCCGAGGACGCGCAATGGGCGATCTTCCTGCGCAACCATGACGAGCTGACGCTGGAAATGGTCACCGACGCCGAACGCGACTATCTGTGGAACACCTATGCGTCCGACAAGCGCGCCCGCATCAATCTCGGCATCCGCCGGAGGCTGGCACCGCTGATGGAGCGCGACCGCTCCCGCGTCGAGCTGATGAACGCGCTGCTTCTGACCATGCCCGGCACGCCGGTGCTCTATTACGGCGACGAGATCGGCATGGGCGACAACATCTTCCTGGGCGACCGCGACGGCGTGCGCACGCCGATGCAATGGTCGCCCGACCGCAATGGCGGCTTCTCGCGCGCGGACCCGGCCTCGCTGACGCTGCCCGCGATCCAGGATCCGCTCTACGGCTACGAGGCGGTCAATGTCGAGGCGCAGGAGCGTGACCGCCATTCGCTGCTCAACTGGGTCAAGCGCATGCTCGCCGTGCGCCGCGGCCACCAGGCCTTCGGCCGCGGCACGCAGACCTTCCTGCGCCCGCCCAACCGCAAGATCCTCGCCTATCTGCGCGAATATGAGGGTGAGTCGATCCTTTGCGTCGCCAATCTCGGCCGCACCGCGCAGGCCGTCGAACTCGACCTGCATGAGTTCGAGGGCCGCACCCCGGTGGAACTCACCGGCGGCGCAGCCTTCCCCAAGATCGGCCAATTGCCCTATTTGCTGACGCTGCAGCCCTACGGATTCCTGTGGTTCCAGCTTGCCGAGGGCGTCGAGCCGCCCAAATGGGCCACCTCCGCGCCCGATGCCGAGATCGAGCACCACACTTTCGTGTTGCGCTCAGGTCTCGACGGCATCGCCGATTTCGCCAACCGCGCCGTGCTCGAGCGAGACGTGCTGCCCGGCTACATCGCCCATCGCCGCTGGTTCGGCGGCAAGGACGAGCCGATCACCGGCGTCAGGCTCCAGCGGCTGACCCCCATGCCGGCGGCCGAAGACCTGCTTCTGGGCGAGTTCACGGTCACCACCCCGGTGGCCGAGGCCACCTACACGCTTCCCCTCGGCATCGCCTGGGCCGACGGGCAGAACGGCCCCTATGCCTCGAACCTCGCCATCTCCCGCGTCCGCCGCGGCCGCGATGTCGGCCTTCTGACCGACGGTTTCGCGCTGGCGCCCTTTGCGCGCTCGGTGCTGACTGCCATGCGCGACAGCAGTGTGGTTGCCAGCGGCGAAGGCGAGATCCGATTCTCCGCCATGCCCGGCTTCGATCTCGATCCCGAGGGCGAGGTCGAATGGATGGCCGCCGAGCAGTCGAACTCCACCATGGTGCTCGGCCGCAAGGCGGTGCTCAAGCTGCTGCGCAAGGTCGCGCCGGGCGCCCATCCCGATGTCGAGATGGTCCGCTATCTCTCCGACAACGGCTACCAGAACGTGCCGCCGATGCTCGGAACCGTCACCCGCCATGAAAATGGCGAGGAAACCCTGCTGATGCTGGCCCAGGCCTTCGTCTACAACCAGGGCGACGGCTGGCAGTGGAGCCTCGATTTCTTGGGCAGGCTTGCCACCGAAACGGAACCGAGCTTCTCCAACTACGAGAACTTCGCCGCCAATCTCGGCCGGCGGCTCTCCGCGATGCACGAGGCGCTCGCGACCCCCACCTCCGATCCGGACTTCGTGCCCGAGCCTATGACGCTGGAACAGGCCGACAAGCTCGGCGGCCGCATCAAGGGCCAGGTCGACAAGGCCATGGGCCAGCTGCGTGGCGCGTCGCTCGACGAGGCCCGGGCCCGCGACGCGGCCTACCTGTTCGATAATCGCGACGTGCTGATCGAGCGCATCGGCGCCGTCGTGCGACGGGCGGAGGGTCGCCACCGCACCCGCATCCACGGCGATCTGCATCTGGGCCAGGTGCTGGTCACCGGCGACGATGTGATGTTCATCGACTTCGAGGGCGAGCCCACACGGCCGATCGCCGAGCGGCGCGGCAAGGACCTCGCGCTCCGCGATGTCGCCGGCATGACGCGCTCCTTCGACTATGCCGCCGCGGTTGCCGAACGCAACCGCCCGGCCGGCGCCGAGCCCTGGAGCGAGGAATGGGCCGAGACCTTCCGCGCCAGCGCCAAGCAGGCGTTCCTGGCGGGCTATCACGGCATCGAAACGCAACCGCAAGCCGAGGAGCCCGCAAATGGTGAATCGCCGCCGCCGGTTGTCGACGTCGATCCGCTGCTCGATCTGCTGATCATCGAGAAGGCGGCCTATGAGGTCATCTACGAGGCGGCCAACCGTCCCGACTGGATCGGCGTGCCCGTGGCCGGACTGGCTCGCGCCGTGCGCCGCCTGCTTGCAGGGGAAACGCAATGATAGGCAATGATGACATTCTCGGCGCGGCCGCCGCAGCGCTTCTCGAAGGACGGCTAGACGATCCTTTCGCGCTGCTCGGCCCGCACGGGTCAGGCGATGGCCGCGTCGTGCGCACCTTTTACCCTGGCGCCGAGCGCGTCACGCTGGTGGCGCGGGACGGCGGCGCTGACCTCGGAGAGCTTGACCAGGCGGCCCCCGGCTTCTTCGCCGGCGTGATTGCGGACGACAGCTCCTACCTGCTGCGCATCACCTGGCCCGGCGGCGCGGTGCAGGAGATCGAGGACCCTTACAGCTTCGGCTTCGTGCTCGGCGATCTCGACCTGCATCTGTTTTCCGAAGGGCGCCATCTCGACCTCGCCAAGGTCTTCGGCGCCCAGCCCACGACCATGGAGGGCGTTTCCGGAGTTGCCTTTTCGGTCTGGGCTCCCAATGCCCGTCGTGTCTCGGTCGTAGGCGATTTCAACTCCTGGGACGGGCGCCGCCATCCGATGCGGCTGCGCCACCAGGCCGGCGTGTGGGAGCTGTTCCTGCCGCGGCTGGGGCCGGGCGCGCGCTACAAGTTCGAGATCGTCGGCCGCGACGGCAGCATGCTGCAGAAGGCCGATCCGATGGCGCGACAGACCGAGGCGCCTCCGGCGACCGCCTCCGTCGTGGCAGGCCGCCCCGACTTCAAGTGGCATGATTCCGACTGGATGGAGGAGCGCGAGCGTCGCCATGCCGACGACGCGCCGATGTCGATCTACGAGGTCCATGCCGGATCCTGGATGAAGCCCGAGGGCGAGGGCGACCGCGCGCTCGACTGGCGCGGCCTGACCGAGCGGCTGATTCCTTACGTCGCCGAGATGGGCTTCACCCATGTCGAGCTGCTGCCGATCATGGAGCACCCCTTCGGCGGCTCCTGGGGCTACCAGCCGCTGTCGCAATTCGCCACGTCGGCCCGCTTCGGCCGGCCCGAGGATTTCGCCCGCTTCGTCGATTCCTGCCACCGCGAGGGCATCGGCGTCATCCTCGACTGGGTGCCGGCGCATTTCCCCACCGACGCCCATGGTCTGGCGCATTTCGACGGCAGCCATCTCTATGAGCACGCCGATCCGCGCGAGGGGTTCCACCAGGACTGGAACACGCTGATCTACAATCTCGGCCGCCGCGAGGTCTCGGGCTTCCTGCTGGCCTCGGCGATCTGGTGGCTCGAGGTGTTCCATGTCGACGGGCTGCGCGTCGATGCCGTGGCCTCGATGCTCTACCGCGATTACAGCCGCAACCATGGCGAATGGGTGCCCAACATCCATGGCGGCCGCGAGAACCTCGAATCCGTTGCCTTCCTCAAGCGGATGAACACGATCGTCGCCGAACGCTGCCCCGGCGCGATCACCATCGCCGAGGAATCCACCGCCTGGCCCGGCGTCTCCGCGCCGGTGGCGCAGGGTGGGCTGGGCTTCGACTACAAATGGAACATGGGATGGATGCACGATACGCTGCATTACATCGAGCGCGATCCGCTCTACCGCCGCTGGCACCAGGGCGAGCTTACCTTCCCGATGGTCTATGCCTATTCGGAAAAGTATGTGCTGCCGATCAGCCATGACGAGGTTGTGCACGGCAAGGGTTCGCTGGTCACCAAGATGCCGGGCGACCGCTGGCGCAAGTTCGCCAACCTGCGGCTCTATCTGTCGCTGATGTGGACCCACCCGGGCCGGAAGCTGCTGTTCATGGGCTGCGAACTCGGCATGGAGACCGAGTGGAATCATGACCAGGCGCTGCCCTGGCATCTGCTCGACCATCCCGAGCACGCCTCCATCCAGAGGCTGGTGCGCGATCTCAACCGGCTCTACGTCACCGAACCCGCACTTCACCAGCGTGACAGCAATCCCTCGGGATTCCAGTGGCTGGTCGCGGACGATTCAGAAAACAGCGTCTTCGCCTTCGTCCGCCATGGCGACGGCGGG
>TARA_R110002020_G_scaffold140042_3_pt1 | contig 11020 bp, 21 predicted proteins | sample TARA_R110002020 | Tara Oceans TARA_R110002020 (sample SAMEA4396489) | marine metagenome | biome: Westerlies Biome; feature: [MES] marine water layer (ENVO:01000295) within the mesopelagic zone...; material: water (ENVO:00002006), including particulate matter (ENVO:01000060) such...
ACATTACGCTAAAAAACTAGAGTATGTAAACGGACCTAAAGTCGTTAAAACCTTTGAATAGTTAAATTAAATTAAATTAAATTAAATGATAGTAAAAAATCTGAATTTTGGCATAGAAGCCAGAGAACAGGTGTTTAAAGGTATTGAAAAACTCACAAATGCTGTTAGCTCTACATTAGGAGCTAGCGGTAAATGTGTTATACTTGAAGATGCGCAAGGAAATCCTATAATAACAAAAGACGGAGTTACAGTAGCAGATTCAATTACCTTATTAGATCCTGTAGAAAACATTGGCGCTAGACTTATAAAAGAAGCAGCGCGTAAAACAGTTAAAGAGGCTGGAGACGGAACAACTACCGCTACAATACTAGCGCATGCTATATTAAAAGAAGCATATTGCAAGTTAAATAAAAAAAATGGTAGAATAATAAAAGAAGGTATTTTATCAGCAGTAGATAAAGTAATAAATTATTTAAACAAAAACTCTGTTCCTGTAGAAAACAAAATAAAAGAAATAGCTACAATATCAACAAACAATGATAAAGAATTAGGTAGTTTAATTGAAGATGCTTTTACAGCGGTTGGTAAAACAGGAGTTGTCATAATGGAACCATCTACATTAGGTGAAACTAAAATAGAAATTGTTGAAGGAGTTGAATATGATAAAGGATTGTTAAATCAAAACTTTATTACAAACAAAGAAAATGTTACTTGCGAATTAGATAAACCTCTAGTACTAATTGTAGATTCAAAAATAGATTCTATTAGACAAATACAAGGAATACTAGAACACGTTATAAAAGCTAATAGAGCTTTATTTATAATTGGCCAAGTAGATCCACCAGTGTTATCTGCATTAGTAATGAATAAAATAAAAGGTAACATAAAAGTAAACGTGGTTGATCCACCTGCTTTTGGATTAAGACGTAAAGAAATATTAGAAGATTTAGCTTTATTAACTAACTCTCAAATAATTAATGAAGACTTAGGAGATGATCTTAATGCAATACATATAGATTACTTAGGTGAATGCTTAAAAGTAACTACAGGCAACGATCAAACTATAATACAAGTAAAAGAAATTAATAGTGAAGTAGAAGATATAATTTCTAATATAAAAGAAAAACTAACTACTAAACTTAAACCGCATCAAGTAATAGGATATGAGCATAGACTAGCTAGATTATCAGCTAAAGTTGCTATAGTAAAAGTTGGTGCTAACTCAGATATAGAGTTAAAAGAAAAACAAGATAGGGTAGAAGATGCTATATGTGCTACTAAAGCCGCTATTAAAGAGGGAATAGTTTCCGGTGGTGGAATCGCCTTATTAAATGCCGCAACAAATATTGATGAACAAAACATAGGAGAACAGATTTTATTAAAATCTATATTATATCCTTTTAAAACAATACTTAACAACGCGGGTATTACTCCAAGTCTTCCTGAAAAAGAAGGTTATGGAATAAATGTAGTTACAGGAAATATGGTACATATGATAAAGGAAGGTATAATTGATCCATTATTGGTAACAAAAAGTGCTTTAACAAATGCGGCCTCTGTAGCAACTACTATATTATCTACTGATTGTGTAATTAATAATTTAAGAATTGATGAAAGCGGTAGGTAGAAATTTAATTATAAAAAAAATAGAAGAAAATATAACTAAATCTCAAGGCGGGTTACTATTAAGCAAGAACGACAGAAGTGATATTAGATATATAGAAGCTACAGTTGTATCTGTAGGTGAAGAAGTAAACGGCGTGGTTAAAAATGATAAAATATTTTATGATAGGCATGCTGGTCATTTTATTGAATTAAATAATGATAATTATACCATTATTAAAGACAAAGATATTGTCGTTGTTTTATGAAAAAGCTAGAAGCATCAGATTTAAAAAACCTGAAATTGCTGCAACATTACCGTATAATACGAAAATGGGCTTGTAAAAACAACGGCTTAAATGACGCTGATTTAGAGTTATTAATATATTTAGACTGCGTAGATTTATTTAGTAAAAAAGATTTTGAACTTGGAAGTTATTCCTATAGTTGGGATAACAGAAGATGGAATAAATTAATTCAAAACGAATGGGTTGTAGTATGGAGACATAGAAACAGAACCACTCAAAAATTTAATATATATAAAATTTCTTTTAAAGGTAAACAATTAATAAATAAAATTTACCGAATAATGCTAGGGCAAGAAGATATACCTATCAGTAAAAGAAGAAACAAAATAATGAAAGGCATAACTTATGTTGATAAAGTTCTACAAACATCAATAAGAAATGTAAATAAAGACAAACATAGAAAACATGGGTGAATATAAAAATGACGAACAAAGAAAAGCAGTTCATGCTAGTAGAGCAGATGGTGGTAAAGGCGCTCCAAATAAAATGCTAAATTCTAGTAATATAAGTAAAGCGATTGGAAGTTTGGGGCTTGGTAATATAATGCAAGGACTAGCTCCACAAAACAACATGAACAACCAGTCGTTACAAAATCACGTAAGTACTTATCACCAAGACGATGCTCAGCCTGTAACTGATTTTGGTGCACAAAGAACTAGAGAGAGAGATCAAGCTATATTAAATCCTATGGACACAAGTATGATAGGTAATATTCAACCTAACGTTTATAATCAAACAGGTTTTTCAGGTGGCGCTATGGATGTATCAAACCAAATGTTTAATACGCCTGACGAAAGAAACAAAATAATTTAAATAACTAATTATGCATAATAGAAAATACGATCCAGCAATGGAAAAATTAAAACCAGGTACTAAAGTTGGTGTTGTTGGTGAATCCGCAATATGGGATGGACCTTTAGATCAAGTTGGTAGACCACATGGTGAAGGTTCAAGTAGAGGACCTAATGGTATGGAAGTTTTAAAAGCTCCTTGCATGTATAAAGCAGGTCCTATAACGGAACTAGCAAAAGGTAAGTAATAAATAAAAAATAAAAAATGGCAACATATAACGGAGCAATACAAGTAAGACCTTGTACAGTAATAAATATTCCTCAACCAGGAATATTGGTAGATATACTACCAGGTGAAGCAAATTTTGATCCTGCAAGTCCTCAAGGAATTGTATTAAATAATTTAGGGGCTAGTGTAGTTGAAAGCTTAATATCAAACCATATTAGTGGTGGAGACGTTGTTTATTTAACAGATACAAGCACTTCAATAGATTACGTACTTGAAATAGAAAGAGTTGATATATCTAATCCAGGTTTAGAAGCAATTGTATTTAAAAATCTTTGTACTATTCCTCCAGCTGGAATATTACTTGCTAATTTATCTATTCAAATTTATAGAGGAAACTATAGCCCCACTAACGGAGACACTCCTGCAATAGGTGGTTATACAGGCGCTGGTAACAGCGAGGGATACAATATAGTTGCTGATCAAGCTGGTGTTGGAATTAAAGTTTTAACAGTTAATAACGATTTAATAACTTTATTTTTATCACAAGGTAAACCTAGTGATCTACTTGTTGTTAAGGTTTTAGAAAACCCATCAATAGGACCAGGAGATCCACCTAATTTATTAGCTTTAAGTTTACAATATTAAAATAAAAATTATGGGATATATACAATACGGAAGTCCATTTCTACAAACTGGCAAAGGATGCGCTGAGTCAGAAGGTGGTAGTGGATGCATAAAAAAACAAGGTGGTAAATATGTTATATTAAATAACAAAAAAGGCGGAGTCTGGAAAGGCGGTTTTTCGTCTGAAGCAGAAGCTAAAAAAGTTTTAGCTGCATACCACGCAAATTCATAAAAACAAAAAACATGAGTTCACCATTTAGTAAAAGCTTTTTAAATAAAAGATCATCTTTATTTATGAGTCAAAGTCAAGAAAATACATTTGGACCTAAAGGTAGTAATCCAAATCCAGAAGTATATGCAGGTATACAAGCAGCTGATGCAAAAAAAGGTAGCGCTGCGCCAATGCTTTCACCTTTTAATAAAAAAGAACCAGCAATAGATCCATGCTCTGCTGAGTTTGATTATGATGTTGCCACTAATCCTCCTCACAATATGACAGCTAAGCAAATAAGAGAGGCTAGAAAAAATTGCAAAGATAATTCAGAGACTGAAGAACAAAGTGCTAAAAGAGATGAGGCTACTAGTAGAGATGCTCAAGGAGAAATTAATTAATTATGGGATTTAAAATACCAAATTTTTACGGAACACCTTTACATAGTTCTAGCCCTGATAGAATTTTTACAGACTCAGATAGAAAAAGAAAAGAAGACAAACTCGTTAAGACTTCTAAACAAATAGAGAATTTATCTGATGGTAAAAAGAAAGAGAGAAAACAAAAGAAACTACTTAAAACATTTGACCAGTTAGAAAGAAACGCTAGTGGTGATAAAACTTAAAAATTAATAATAAAAACAACATAATTATGGGACACATGACAGATCCAAGAGCTAAAGCTCTACATAGTGACGAAAAATATGATGCTAAAGAAGCATACAATAAGGATTTAAAACCTTCGGCTAGACTACATTACTTAGAAAATAACATACATGATCACGGATCACCAGGAAAAATGTTATCTACAGGTAGAGTTAAATTTCCAGTTCACCATAGAGGAGGAAAAGAACTAGGTAGTTCAGAATTAAAATACATGCCTATTATGGATCATGGTGCTGCAACTAAAATGGATAAAGGCGCTGCTGCTTATCAAATGGAAGAAAAAGGCTCTGCTGCTTACAAGTATCCAGGCGCTCCTACTCACAAACAAGGGTATAATGCTAGATTAGATGATGCTTTAGGAAGTAAACACGGGCATTCAAATAACCAAAGTCTTACTGACCGTAGACATGAGTCTGAAGGAATGGAAGAACATTATGGTAAAAATAAGTTTACAGGAGATTCAAAAATGAGCTAATGCCTTTTTATTTAAAACCTGGAAAACATAACCAGAGTAAAAACCCTATACTTAACAGCGTTGAAGACATGAATAACCCAACTGAAGAAGAGGTTGCGAGTGGTAATTATGCTAGACAGTTTTTTAAAAATGAAGAAGACAATATTTATAATACTGACACTAAACCACTACCAAAACCAGGAGCAGATGAAGTTATAGATATAAACAATATTAAAAGCGATATAGAAAGCGGAAAAGTAACACAAGCAGGTGTAGCTGGCGGTAAGTTTTTAACTAAACAATTAATTAAAGAAGGTTTAAAAAAATACGCTGGACCTATGATTGCTAAAAGTTTTGGAGTAATTGGCGCAATGCTTAATACAAATAAAGCTTATGGAGGTCAAGACACTAGTATAACTGGTGGGTATGAAAGAAGGTTAAGTGCAGGTGGTGAAAACGTTGGAGATACTAAGAAATTTTTTGATGATCAATATAAGAATTTTGATTCACAGACAGAATTTCAACAACGTAGATTAAAAGATTTAAACGAAAAATACAGTTTAGGCTATTTACAAAATGATTTATAAATTATGGCATTTAAATTAAATAATCCTCCTTATCGTTACGATCCAGTTCCTATTTACCATACACCAATGGAAGAAGGAGTTATGGGTAAGGCTAACAATAATGGAACTATAATTATAAATAAAGATTTACACCCTAGTGAAATAAGCGATGTAGTTGATCACGAAAAAGTTCATATAGAGCAAATGAATAGAGGTGATCTAGATTACGATAACGAAAACGTTTATTGGAAAGGTAAATGTTATTCTCGTTCAGATATGGAAGAAGGTGCAAAAAACCTACCTTGGGAAGCAGAAGCTTACAAAAGAACAAAATAAAATTAAATAAAATGAATAATAAAAGTAATAAATCTAAGGGTTTAGGAGATACAATACATAAATTTACAACTGCTACTGGTATAAAAAAAGTAGTAGATAATATAGTAGAAAAAACTGGTAAACCTTGTGGTTGCGCAGAGCGAAGAGATACTTTAAATAAAATGTTTCCTTATGTCGGTAAAAAATAAAAAAAAATTTTCTGAAACTAAAGTAGGAACTTTTTTATCAAAAGTAGCGCCTGGAATTTTAGGTACTGTTGGCGATGTGCTACCAGACAATGGTGTATTTGGTTTAGTTAAAAACTTAATAAAACAAGAACCATCACTACCACCAGAAGATAAAGAAAAAGCTATGAAGCTTTTAGAAATAGATATAATTGAAATGAAAGAAGTTAGTAAGCGTTGGTCTAGCGACATGAAGTCAGACTCATGGTTAAGTAAAAATACTCGCCCAATGTCTTTAATATTTCTTACAGTGTCAATGATAATTTTAATAATATTAGATAGTTTTGAATTAAGCTTCACAGTAGATACTGGCTGGGTAGAATTATTAAAAACTTTGTTAGTCACCGTGTATGTAGCTTATTTTGGCTCACGAGGTGCGGAAAAATTTAAAAGTATAAGTAATAATAAATAATAACAATAACAATAACAACAATTATGGCAAGTAGATATTTAAAAATCCCTGTTGTACAAAAAGTAGCAGTCGAAGCTGTTGGAAATGTACAAAATACTTACAGCAAGGTTTTAAAAACTTTAAGAATTCCTCAAGAATTATTAGGAACATCAACAGGTTCTTTATATTTTAGTGGACAAAACACATCAGACGGAGATGCTAAACCAGAAAAACTAAGAGATATTATAGAAAATGAATTAGGAGAGTGGAACTCTTTTTACCAAAACGGTGTTTTTCCAGGTGGTAGAGACTGGCTTGGTAAAGGTTTATGGATACAAATACCTTTAAACGCAAGTAAAACATTATTTGAAAATAATCCTGCAACAGGTAAAGGTGTTGAAGGACCAGACTCTTTCTTACAATACAATGGGGCTTTATGGTTAAGAGTTAGCCAAGAAGTATCTTTTATTTCTCAAGCACCTGATACTAGAAATCAAGTTTTTTATACATATCCGTTTTTATCAAATTTATTAAAAGAAAACAATTCTGCATACGAAATGAAGTATAAAGAAGAAGAAGCTTTTGTAGGTGATAAAGGGTATAATCAAGTTCAAAAACTTTTACAAGATAAATTACAAAAATGTTTAGTTTCAAATCCTGGAGCTAGAGAAACTTTATTAGACTTTGGTAAAACAAACGAACAACTAGACGCTGGTAGATGGAATATTGAATCTCCTGCAGCCTTAGAAGGTCAAGGTTTAGATCCAAACAGTATAGTTTTAACAACTCAACAGCAACCATCAGTAGGTAGAGAGTTTATAAATGGAGAATGTAAATTAATAGTTACATGCGCTGTTATAACTGGTAGAGGACAAGGTGTTGCAAATCCAGATCAAGTAGATGCGCTTCAATCTTATGTTACTTTAGGAGAAACATGGGGATACGGTGAGGGTTTCTACGATGCATCAATATTTGGTTTTGAAAGTGGAAATAACGCGTTCGGTGTTCAAGAAATAAATCTTAACCCATCTCAATTATTTAGTAACTCTACTACACTCCTAGAACAATTTACGGGTGATATAAGAAGTAGAGATATAGACGGTAGATGTTGCGAAGGATTTACAACAGGACCTACAAAAGGAAAATAAAACTAACATAATAAACAAAAAACAATGAACATAGAATATTTAAATTTTAGAGGTTTTAACATAACCTCTAATGAAAAATACGAAGTAGAATCATCAGGAAAAGGTGAGTTTACTACAGTACCAAGTGCTTACAGTGGAGTAGAAAACACAAGAACATTATCTGTTAATAAATCTGATGTAATGTCTGTTTATTCTTATATTCCTGAATTAGCAGATCTTTCTATTGAAGGTCAAGGATGTGGTCCTAATGAATGTAAAAACTGTTTAAGCTATAGAGTAGTATTAGGTTTAAAAAATCAAGGATACTTAGAATTAAACGTAGTTTCAGAAGTGCCAGTTAATAATATAATTCCAAATGGGGGACTCGGGGTTACTCTGGAAACAACAATGTCAGACAAAAGAGCATTAACAATTCCTTTTAATTCATGGGTGTTAAATTCTAATGTTACTGATTTTGACTGCGGAGATGGAATTATTAACAACACTATTAACACTGTACCAGCAATAAACGGTATACAGTATCAATGGATTGACGAAGCTATTAAAGCTTATTTTGGTATATTTGATTCTAATGGACCTAGTCAATCTACAAGTGTAAAAGAATTAGTAAGTAGATGGTTAGAAACTAAAGTAAGTAATTATTTAATTGCTAATCCTGGAGCGCCTTTAACGGATGTAATTTTAGGAGAAGTAAAAGATTTTACTTATGACGGTGTAGTTTATGGAGGTTTTAAATTAAGATTTGGAGGAATAGGTATACCAGTTGTTACAGGTCAAGGACCAGAAGAACAACCCTTTACTGCGGTTCAATTCTCTAAAACTAAGACTCAAACATATCCATTTAAATGGAGTGATATATTTGTAGCAGAAGAATCAGCTGGAGGACCCGGACCAGGAATGGGATAACACATAATACTTTAAACAATGGCACAATATTTAGAATTTGAAGTTATAAACAGTTCTGAGCCTATTGAAGAAGGAAAATTTGTTATTGACAAAGATAATATAAAATTTGCTTACGCAATAGATAGTTCAGAATACAGAATTGTAATGAACGACAGTTTTGGAACTAGTGGAACGCAAATAACCTTATCCTTAGATACTTCAGTAAGTGGAATAGGAACTCCACCTGTAATTTCAACAAAAACATTAAACGAAAGGTGGGCAAGATTAATGACTGCTAATCCAGGAGGTGTAAAAACTAACGTAGGATTTGGCAGAGATACTAATAGTAATCCTATATATATAAGCTCAGGTTTATATAATATATAAAACATAAAGGCTATCAGAAATGGTAGCCTAAATGTTCAATTAAATTTAATAAAATGAAAAAATCCATAACCAAAGAAGAGTTAAAAGAAATTTTAGCTTTACAAAACAATATATCACAACTTTTACATAAAATAGGAGTTGTAGAGACAGAAAAACACGCGCTTCTACATGAATTAGCTGGTGTTAATCAAGATCAAGGGAAATTAAAAAATGATTTAGAAGAAAAGTATGGACCTATAGATATTAATCTAGAAGACGGTACTTATTCTAAGCATAAACCTATCACCAATGAGTAATATAATACGAAAAATAAGTATTGGATCAGATTATAAAAACGATGCAATGCATTACTCTGTTGGTCAAGAAGTTTATGGAGGTCATATAATTTCTCATATTTTATTTGTACCTGCTGATAACTCTTATAATATTCATATTAAAAAAAGAGGAGAAATACTGCCTTGGAAAAAATTTAATTCTCAAATGGCTATTGCTATAGAGTATGATCTTGAGTATTAATGAATAGTTTATATGAATTTATAGTACAACCAATAGGAAAAACATATAACAATACAACAAAAGTAGGTGATAAAGATTTAATTTTAAACAATAAAATAGAGTCTTGGAAATTTGTAAATAGAACTGCTAAAGTTATATCAATACCTTCAGGAATAGAAACAAATATAAAAACAGGTGATACTATAATTGTGCATCAAAATGTTTTTAGAAAATTCTATGATATGCAAGGTAATAAAAAAAATAGCAGAAGTTATTTTAAAGATAATTTATACTTTGTGTCATTAGACCAAGTGTATTTATATAAAACTTTAGATAAATGGAATACTTTTGGTGATAGATGTTTTGTAAAACCTATAAAAAACACAGACGTTTTAAGTAGTGATAAAACCGCTCCTTATGTTGGTATATTAAAATATACTAATAGTTCATTAGAGAGATCTAAAATTGCTTTAAATGATGTTGTAGGTTTTAAACCAGGCGCTGAATGGGAGTTTGTTGTAGACAACGAGCTGCTTTATTGTATGAAATCAAATGATATTGTAATTAAATATGGAAATAAAAAAAATCAAGAAGAATATAATCCAAGCTGGGCGCATAGCTGTTAATGAATTAATAAAAGTAGCTAAAGAACCTATTATAGATTTTGGACCAGATATTTCAGCGGATAGATTAAAAAACGCTGCTGCTACAAAAAAATTAGCTATATTTGATGCTTTTGAAATATTGTCCAGAATAAATGAAGAAGAAAACATTATAGAAGGAAAGCTAGAATTAGAAACTAAAAAACCAAAAGAGTTTAGAGGTTTTGCAGAAGGAAGGTCTAAGTAATGTACAAGCAAGAGTTATATACTGTTTTAAAAAACCACATAAAACCTAAAGTTTTAAAGCAGCAAAATAGATATAAAAAGTGGAAATACGGTTACAATAAAGAACACGATATTATTGTAATAAGCAAAACCGGAAAAATAGGTGAAATATACGAAATACAAAATCTAAAAATAGCTTTACCTTTAGAAGAAGACACTGTTAAGTTTTCAGAAAATAAATGGGAATATACACCATTACCTAAAGAATTAAAAAAAATAAAAACTATATTTGATTGGGAAGAGTATCCCTTAGATTTTAAAGAAACTTGGTATGATTATATAGATACTGAGTTTAATAGAAGAGAAAAAGGTTTTTGGTTTTATAACAATAGCAAGTCTGTTTATTTAACAGGTAGTCATTACATGTATTTACAATGGAGTAAAATTGATGTAGGCAAGCCAGATTTTAGAGAAGCAAACAGGTTATTTTATATATTTTGGGAAGCTTGTAAAGCTGATGTAAGAAGCTATGGAATGTGTTATTTAAAAAATCGTAGATCTGGTTTTTCATTTATGGCATCAGGAGAAACAGTTAATTTAGCTACTCTTAACTCTGATTCAAGATACGGTATATTATCTAAATCTGGACCAGATGCTAAAACAATGTTTACAGATAAAGTTGTTCCTATATCAGTTAATTATCCTTTCTTTTTTAAACCAATACAAGATGGTATGGACCGTCCTAAAACAGAGTTGGCATATAGGGTTCCTGCTACTAAGTTTACTAGAAGAAAAATAGAAATGGGTAGTGAAATTAGCGAACTACAAGGTCTAGATACTACTATTGATTGGAAAAATACTGGTGATAATAGTTATG
>TARA_R110002020_G_scaffold110708_3_pt1 | contig 11016 bp, 17 predicted proteins | sample TARA_R110002020 | Tara Oceans TARA_R110002020 (sample SAMEA4396489) | marine metagenome | biome: Westerlies Biome; feature: [MES] marine water layer (ENVO:01000295) within the mesopelagic zone...; material: water (ENVO:00002006), including particulate matter (ENVO:01000060) such...
AGCCGCTCTAGCTGTTGCACCAGTAAGGTCTGTTTGGTCTAGTCCTCCACCCCAACCAGCAGCTAAAGTGGTAGTCCCACCAGCAAAAGCAGTGGTAACAACTGCACAAACGTCAGTAACTATGGCTCCCATGGGAATATTAATATAGTCAATCTGACGAGTACCATTATTTCCACCATCATGAGTAGCTGTTTTATACCCAGACACCTGGGCTGCACTAGTAATTTTATTTAATATAGAATCAGACATAAAGTCCTTTCAAAGAAAAAGTGAACCCCGACCATTAGCCGGGGTTTAGATTATGGATTAAGCAAACTTAGTACATTGAGCTTCAATCCTGTACATCCAAAGGTCCTGTAATATGATACAGCTATAAAAAGTATCCCAGGCCACTGTTCCACGCTGTCCCAACGGATCGCCAGGTCCAGGCTTAGGCATCACGACCTTAGATCGGAGGCTGTCCATTCCACCGAGAGTGGCACACCCACCGAAGTCCTGAGCCATAATTATAATTGGGTAAATGTCGGAGTTTGTTCCATCCGTTGAAACACAATGGTTAGCACTTACTCCTGTAGTATCGCCAGCACTCTTAAACGGAACCGCCTGAGTGGTGGTAATAAAACGAATACCCTCTAGTGTTCCGATCTCACCCTCGATTAAATCGCTGGTATCGGAATAATTTGCTGCATTAATCCAGCCTGTCATCGCACGAAGATCCTGACTAAGATCAGGGTGACAAACTGCAATATAAGCCTCACGAATAGGCTGAGTTGCAATTCCAACACTCGCCCGTAATTTATCACGCATTTTCTTAGCATCATTTTGCTCAAGAGAACGTATTGCTGTTTGGAATAACCTGTTAGTAGGGTCAGATCCTCCCGGAGTATTTTTAACACAATTAACTCCACCAATATTTTGATCTGTCGCAACCCTGGTTGTTCCATCAGAAGAAGACCTTACAACCGAACTTCCAGCGACAAATGTCTTAAAAGCGAGGTAATCAAGGGTCTCTCCAGCCTGTTGTGCCTGTCGCTCAGTAACGACCTGTAAAACAGGGTCATGAGAGGCTGCAAGCATTACGTCCGTAGTGTTTACATAACTGCCGTACTGCTTGAGCGTATGCATCAAAGTCGTGTGCTCAAGAGATGTGAAGTCAGGAGTGACACCCTCGGCTAATGGGCTATCAGCAATAGGAAACCGCTCATACCTTCTATGGCGAATTTCTAGTCCCTGCTTCTGTGGTTTAGTTTCTTTTTGTGCAAACTTTGCAAAAGTCTGTAAACGCTTCGCAATAGGAAGCATTCGTTTTTGAATAGTAAACGCATCATTTGCGCTCAAATCACCATAAGATTGTCCGGTTAATGCCCCGGTTCCACCGTATGCTGCCATAAGTCAACTCCTTATTAATTTTTAATCTCAACCATCGGGTATAGAATTCCACAACTCTTCGGCTGTCATATTCTCAGGATTTTTAGTTACTCTCGGTGCAGAATTACTTACCAAACTTGAAGCGGCTCTTCTACGAGCTTGTTTACGTTGAGGTTGAGTTTGTTGTTCAATTTCTTCTTCACTTACTCTCCATGAACTACCCTGTTCCGTCTGTAAGAACAAGTTCATAACAGAAGCGTGATCCCTCGGATCTACACTCTCTGTCATCATCTTAGTCATTGCAGGGCTCGCCAGCACAAACGATTGAAAATCGGAATCCTTGTCTATATCCCTGTAATCCTCACCGACTTCGGTGACCATGTGATTCTCGTGCTGTGACAGGAAATCCTGATACTCACGGTCTTTCACACTCTTTTCCAGAGTTTCTAGCTTGTCACCTACGTTTAGGTTTTGTGCAATCTTTGCTGCCTCTGCCTGAGCTATCTTAGTGAAGGTTTTCGTTAGTTCACTGAACTCACTCATGGTCTGTTTGTCATCCTCATCGAAGAATCTATCAGATGACGGACCAGGATTTTCCTCTTTTACCTCAGCCTGTGGCTGGGTTTGAAAGGACTCCATTTGTTTTTGAAGTTCCAGGTTCTGCAACCGTATGTCCTGAAACTCATTCCGCATTTTAGCGGAATCCTCATTACGTTTATGAAACTCCCTCTCTAGGTCTTTGTACCTTTTTTCAAAGTTATGTTCAGGCTCGTCTTCTTCCTCTTCAGGTTCTTCTTCGACCTCCTCTTCGGTGTCTTCAGACTCATTAGATTCTTCTTCGTCGTCCTGTTCCCAGAGTTGTTCCTCTTCACTCAGTTCCTCTGTACCAAGTTCTTCGTCTTGGGGAGAAACGTCCTGCGTATCTTCTGCCATAATGTCCTTTTCACTTTCGATGTCCCGTTTAAAAAACGGATCTAAGGTGTTGACCCCTCGGCTATCCGGTGGAGGTCGGTTTGTTTAACACCTGTTTGGGATAATTCATTATCTCCTCCCAGGCCTGTATCCGTCCAACGCGAATATTATGCTTCGCAGTTGACTCGGTATCATGAAGTGGAGATCTAACAATAGACTCCATTTCTGCATCTACTCTATCAGAAAATAAATTCTTGAGGTGTTTCCACCCCGGATGTTCAACTAACAGTGCTATCGTTTTATTGTCAATATATTTATCCGGTTGGAGCATTTTCCTCCAGTTGTTGTCTTCTTATATCATCGGCTTCGGGACCACCTTGTAATCTATCCATGCCACGCTCCATTCTTTTGTTTGCAACTTCTCGCAACGAATCCATTTCTTGTTGCTCTAACTGGTCTCTAGTATTATCTTCAATGCCCTGATTTTGCTCTGCTTGTTGTACCATCTGCAACTGTTGCTGTTGTATAGCAGCCTCTTGTTGCATTTGAGCCTGTTGCTCCTGTTGCATCTGCTCACGCAGTAGTATACTGCTAGTCGCCAGATTTGCAGGATGCAACACATTACCCTGTTTAATTAACTCCAGCCGCTCACGAATTTCCATTTCACGTTGATCATCACTAATTGCCTTCTTCTCATTCAGTGTCGCCTTCAACTGCTCCATGGCCATATCAGCCTGGGCCTTCGCCTGTATTTGATTAACTATAGCCTGCTGTTGTGACTGTTGCTGTTGCATCATGGCCTGTTGCTGTGCCTGCTGACCCTGTTGCATTTCCATCGCAACCTGATCCTCGGTCTTCAACATGTGCTCAGGATCTAGATTAAAAGCCCGTAACAACGGTCTAGTAAATGCCTCGTGCTTTATAAAAGCCTGAAACTGAGGCAGTGACCCTGCAACCTGTAGAAACTGAATTAGCTGAGAGTTATGGACCTCTTTTGCCACATATTGCTCGTAACCTGTTGATATTGCTTCATAATCTCCTTTAATCGTCGGATCAGGAGAGTCCACCATAAGCCACCTATATATAGACTGTATATTGGATGTAATCATGTTACTCACCGATCTCACAACATCGGCAGTCTGCCTGTTAGCGTTGGAATTTAAAATACTCATACCAGTCGCAGTTTTGGTCTGAGAAGGACTCATGTCTCCATAACCAATGGCAGTCTGACCACTATCCAGGTCTGCCTCCCTCTCCAACTGCTGTATCAACGATATCAGACCATTCGTCACATCAGGTAAAACCACCGCCTGAAACGCATCCCTCACACTCTGACCCGGCTTCAACCTTATCTGTTTTCCTGCATACATCTGCTCCGTATCCTCTCCAGCCTCAAACGCATTCGGATCAACCACAGTAATTGGAACCGATGCTAAGGCCTTACCCTCCACCATCATCGCATAGGAAAAATTTAGAATTGCCTGTACATCCCTAATCGCATAGTAGATTCCATCTCCCCATATAGTCTCAGGGTTTTTCTGCCAGTAACAAAAATGATACGGCATCTCTCCATCAAAAGGGTTCTCCTCCATCTTCACAACCTTGTCTCCAATAACCGTCATGACAACATCTAGGCTTTCCCTCATGTCGTCCTCTTCTATATTGAGATAGGGTTTAAAGTCTTTCACATCTATCTTTCCCCAGAATTCCAGAATCTCTATACTTTTGACTCTGACTGAGCTTGACTCTTCGTAGACTCTTGGATGCTGGCTTTCATCATATCCTGATCTTTCTCCGTGCCTTTCATCCAAAACGCTGTCAACAGATCCTGGTAAGAAGCTGTCATCACTTTTAACCATCTCACGAAGCTGTTTAGTGCTAACGAAACTACGTTGAATAATATAGTCTGCATCTTTAGGACTCTCCGCTTCAGGTGAGGGGAATATGTTCCAAACTGAAACATGTTTAACAGCAGGGACAAGCTCTTCCTCCTTTGCCTCCTCAACCTCCAGCATGTAATCCGGAGTTGTTCTTGTCCTGAATACAGGAAAGTTTTTCCTTTCCAGAGATATCGCCTTAGTACATCCCGTGCCATAAAGACACATTTCGTGTATAGTGTGCTGAACGGACTGATTATATTCCGTCCTATCGAGGATATCCCGTATCCTGTCCTCCATGTTTTCAGCACGAGCCTTGATCGCATCTTCAAGAATGTCAGGCCTCCCCGGAGGCGCATCCAAATCAGGCGGAATGAATCTCGGTTTCCTACTAGGTGTGATACTAAATGGTATCCGACCATCCTCAAACAAAAGTGTACCAATCTTAATCTTAGCCGAGTTAACCTTCCTTCTTGTCTGGTTAACGAATATTCCCCTTTCATGGGCCAACTCCGTTGACTTGTTTATATGACTGGGATATTTCCCCCTATACGCATCATAGGCCTCTTGCCAGTGCGTTTCATGATCCCTCCTGTATGTCCTTGCCTCAGTAAACTTTTCCTGAACTATCTTAGCCAAGTCATCAAGAGGTGCACTAACCGCCTTCACCTCGATACCCAGTAGCTCAGACGTTTTCAGGTTTTGTTCTGCCATTAATTTCCTTTTCTAATTTATCTGATAAATTATTAAGAGAAGCACAGACTCCGAGTGACAACTGCAACCCTACGTCCTGTCCAAAGTGTTCACAAAATACGTTGACCAAACTATCCATAACCGGCTGTAAATCATCCTCTAGGTGTCTCTTCCCAAACTGAGCCTCGATAACATTATTCATATTCCCGAAGGTGTAAAAAATTTTAACGGCCTCTTGTAAAAAGGGATATGTCTTATCCTGTCTCTGCCGCTTCCTGCCGCAGGGTACATCTTTGCTCCAAACGCAGCAATAGCCAAAGCCATCACACAATCATCGTGTGATCCAGGCTGAGCGGCCATTTTGCCGTTAGGTAAATTAACAAAAGTCTGTAGTTCGTCCAGTAACTTTGGAGAGTGAATCTTAATTTCCCTCTCTCTTATTAACTCTCTTAAATAGTCTATTATCAGTGGCTTAGACTTAACTGTCGTGTGAAATCCCAATTTTCTTGCCGTTCTACTAGACCGCTCATCAAGGATCTTTTCAGAGTATAGATTGGGGTATAAATGAATCTCTTGTAAAAACTTTAAAGTTACAAGTCCATGGTTGTTCCTCTCTACGAACAACTGTGCATTGTTGTACCATTTTCCCAAGCTCGCTACTTGCCATGCCAGTAAATCAGGATCTATCTTGCACCTCAGCATCGCAACCTCTTCAAACGTATGGGGATCTATCACCACCGCAACTGACCAGTCCGTATCCCGACCTATATCCAAACCCTCCGACACATCAACCCCGATCCTGTAGTCCCTCTGTTTATTAGGCTTGGACCAAACCTGTAGTTCTCCATCATCCATGGACTCTATTATATACTTCTCCATGGTCTTACCATCCTTGTATGCCTGAATCGGTATATGGTACCCCATACTCGGAGTCTCCCTAGACATCCTCTCACTATCTAAAACCATTTCATTCAACTGCTCCCTCGGGAACACCCCCCTTCCCGTTGATATAAAAGCCTCCCTAGCCGTACTGGGAAACTCCTGATGAAACTTCTGCAAGTCATTCTGACACTGGGTCCGTATGCACTGCCTCCTCCAGTTTAAATTCTCAAGTGTCACCTCAAACTCAAGAGGCTCCTCAGACCCAATATCGAACTGACACGACACACCAAGTAGCTTGGATTCCTCCTCTCCACCATACCGATCATCCGTTCCCAGTACCGCATTGAACTCCTTTCTCTCCTCCTCACTCTTGAAGTCCTTACTATAGTGGCTAAACATAAACCACGGGAAAAACACCGCCTCCCATCCACTATCCCCAGCATACGCATCCCAGAACATATCGTGGAACACACCACCAGTCCCCTGTGCCGTACTCTCTATTATCGCCTCCGTCTTAAACCCCTGAACCACACAGTTCAACAGCCCCAGCAAATATTCCTCTCCACCGTGAGCCCAACTCGCTACCTCACTACAATGCAGAAAGTCCACCTTGCTACCCCTCACCTCCCGACCCCCTACAGTCGATAAACTATATAAAGAATTGAGACCACCCTCGTCACTACCCCAGTGCATCTCCCTCTTGCCCGAATACTTCATCTGGGGCTTTATTTCTTTCGGCAGGTTCTGCTCCATAGTCCGTGCCATATTAAACATGACATCCGTTGCCGCCTTACTATGCGTGGTTATCTGCACCACCTTGTTCCGGTTCATAGCAGCATGATGAAAGAACCGCCCCTGTACATACGTTGATATACCAAATCTACGAGCCTTCAGCACAATCATCCTCACATGCTCGTCTCGGTCTATCTGCCTCTGCATCATCTTATGCAGGATTACCTGTACCTCGTTGAGCTCAAATGCAATCAACTCCCCCGTCCCGAACTCCTGGATTTTAAGACAGTTGTTAAAATAAAATACCGGGTCCCTTTGAAGTTTTGCTACAAGCTGGACTAAATCATCAGACATTTCGGACACTTTTAAGACACCTTTAAGACATTGATCTAAAAAATACCATGAACTTCATTTTTATCTTGCTTTTCCTGTTTGATTTTTATCAAACGCTCCAGGTAAAACTTGGCCTTTCTAAGGTCCTCAACCACCTTGTCCGGGTTTTTCTTGTCCGCACGGACTATATACTTGACTATATTCCCACTGTGGTAGTCCAGACCCCACTCTTCAATGGCATCCAGGACTTCTATTTTGGAAAATGTATAGTGTGACGGGTGACTTACCGGGTCCCCAGAGCCTTTTTTAAAATCAGGGTCGTTATATCTAAGAGTCGGTTCATATTGGGGCGACTGGGTCCCTATCGTCTTCTTCTGAGAACCTATCGTACTCCATGCCTTTTCTTCTTTTAGCTCTTGTTCTATCTCCTGCCTCCTTAGCTCGTCTCTCTCGTAGTTGCTCATTTAGATAACCCTCTAGTTGCTCTCGTTGTTTTAGTGATTTTTTTGATGTGTCCATATATGCCTCTAACTACTGTATGTAATAAGTAGGGTGGTGGTTGACGGGTGCCCCTCGCGTTCCTTTTCACTGTGCGATTCGTGGGACCCCTATCCCGTTCATTTGTGGTTGGCAGGCCTGCTGACTGGGGGGGGAGCAGACCTGCCTGAGTCAACGAGGGGAGACGACCTCGCCGACTTGCTATTCCTGATTAACTGTGCCTTTTTCTTGAGATTGTGACACAGGCAATACGCGTGATCCGTTTAATTGCAAGGGCTCAGGTGTGATGTCCTTGGCTTTGTCGAGTAACAACTCAAATGAATGACTCACCTCTGTCTTTGTCGTCCTCTCGTCCTTCAGCACTCCAACGTGCCGACCTAGCAGGGTCAACATATCCTTCGCTGGTGCCCATGCCTCAGCTTCTTTGGCCCGATTGTACAGGTCTTGCAGTTCTCCGATCACTTTCTCAGGAGTCCATCCTTGTCCAGCTATCTGCATCTCTATCTCCCTCTTTATCCTGTCTCTTTGCATCAACCGATTCCCTTGTGTTGAGGCACTGATCTTGGCATATCCAGCATCTAAAGCACTTTGCTCTTGAGACTTTCCTTGAATGATCCCTGCAACAAATTTGAGCTCTCTAACAGACAATCTTTGACTCATATATATAGGTCTCTCAGAATCCAGCTTTCATCATCTCATCCTCGATAATCCTCAGAGCTCCGATCTCAGGGCTTTCAAGTTTTTCGATTTTTCCACCTTTGGATAAAAATTCCTTCATTTTGTCATCTATATATGAATGGTCGATTGAATGATCTGGGCACTGTGATTTTCTGGCTACACTAAAATCAATTTTGCGGTATCTCCCTGTCCCAGTTTTCTTCTCCATTTTTCGTCTCTCGGACAAAGCTCGCTGACAGCTTAGTGAGTTGCAAACGATTTTAGTCTTCGCCCATCTCAAAAATTCTGTCCCACATTCCTCGCAGTCTACCAGAAAACCAAATTCTCTCCGTTGAAGAGTATAGAGCTCGATCACTCTCTCTGAGGAATATTCCAGTCCCTTAGACCTCAGAAATTGACCAATCCGAGTCCAGTATTTTTCAGGAGCGATTGAGCCAGCTTTGAACCAACTCGCCAGACTTGCCTCGGGCAAACCAGTCTCTTTTGAGATGTGTTTCATTTTCCAAACATGTTTTTTCTGTAATGATTTCAGCCACATAAGTAATTAATTCATTTTAGGGTTGCAAAAGTTCAAGGGATCAGTCCTAATACAATCTCAATTTTAAAATTTCATTCTAACACAAGGAGACAGAATGACATCATTTCATCTAGCAATGACGGTTTTTATTGGAATTCCATTCACCATGTTTGTGATCGGATGGGGGGTTTTTCTTTATGACTGTCTTGAGCAAAAAGACCTCTATAAATAAGGAAATAAAATGCAACAAATTTTTATTGGGTCACGGGCCCTGAAAGCGATTTCAGATCAGGCTCAAAGAAACAAAATGAATCCAAACGATATGGTCCGATTGGATCTAATGAAAAGATGGTCCAAAAAAACAAAAATCACACAAGATCAAATTGATCTTGCGATGAAGGCATTTAAATCAAAACAGGAGAAAATATGAATATTTCAATCACAAAAAAAGTCAGATCTGCTGGTGAATATTATTTTCAGCTATCCAATGGTCATATGATAACCATTCAGAAATGCAGTGAACTCGCTGAATGGCATTTTTTTGCTCATGATCGAGACGGTCACAGCTATGAGCCCGTTCATCCTTTTTATGACACTTTTGGGGATGCTAAATCTCAGATATCTGAGGCCTTGCGAAACATTCAAAACCGTCAAGTATCGATGGCATCCCCAGACTGGACCAACTGAGTGACCTTATCAAGCCCTCACTGAGAGGGTTTGGTTGGTTTCATTCGGTTAACTTTAAAAGGAGATATTTTGGAAGAAAAAGAGAGTAGCAGTAAAAAGCATTTTTATCTCAGTCTGGTAAAAAGCGGTATCAGAATCGAAGGGTGTATCATGGCAGGGATTTTTGAGAATATCATAATCCTCTGTATTTTTCTTGCTCTCGCTGAGCTAATCGGAATATGGGAAGAAATATGAGAAATATTATTGAAAGAATAGAAACAACTTTAAAAAACGATAAGGAAGCCCTTGAAGAATTTGAAAACTTGGGAGAGGAAACTAAGATTTTCATGGAATCCTCTGATGAATATATCTTTGAAGGACGGGTCGAGGCCCTTGAATGGGTTTTAGAGATCATTAAAGGGGATGTTTATCCTGATGAACAAACTCAAGAAGAATTTCAATTGAACTGGAAAGGTAAATCGAGGGGGGCTATATGAAAAAAGAAAAACTTTGGAATGAATATCGGGTAGAGATTGGGAATCAAACTCTTCATCTCAGCATCGAGAATGACGTTGATACTAATGATGAATTTTTTGCCTTCTGTCATGACAAGGCCGAGATGATCCGAGTCAATGGCTGGCTTATCGATAGCATCGAACCAATGGTTGACCCTCTCTAAAAATAAAGATGAAGATTTATATTGAAAAATTAAAAACTGGTTCATGGGTTGTAGTGGACACTGAAAAATCAGAGGTCGAACAATTCAAGACCTTTGAAGAAGCTAGACAATATTTTCTTTTCATCAATGGCAATCTTGCCAAAAATAATCAATCTCAGGAGACAAAATGATTGATTCTAAAGTATCGGTGACGGTTCCCTCGACCGTAAACGTAGGCCAACAGGCATCCCAGATCATGGTCGATGCTGTCGTCGACCAAACACTCCAAACCCTGTCCGAGTTATTCGGCGGAGCCACTGCAATCCCTGCCAAGGGTGCTTATGTCTCGGAAGACGGGGTCCTCATCAAAGAGGATGTAATCGTAGTCGAGGCTTTATGTGAGAAGCAGGATGCTCACTTCAGAGCGGATTCTGTGATGGATCTCGGGGCCCAGATTTGCGAGGTCATGAAGCAAGAGTGTGTCTTGGTTCAGATTGACGGTGTGGCCCATTTTGTCGATGTTTCCCATCGGATTCCCCATTTGTGTGGGACACTGCCGATGCCAGTCGAGAAGTGATTTCACCATGCCCATTTAGGTGGGCATGTTGGATATCATTTTGATATTCATTAAACCCTCAAAGGAGATATATATGAATGAGGACCATGTGGTCGGATTTGCAGGTGGTCTTGTAGCCTGTGGGTCGGTGATCGTGATGTTTTTGGGATACTATTTATCTCAGGGTTACACTCACATTGATTTTATTCTATCAACTCAATACTAGGAGACAAATATGGCAAGCAAGAAAACTTTGAAGCTACAGGCTGAGAAAGAAGTAAATTCAAAAGCTCACTGGTTTTGGATTTCCACAACACTCAATTTTGATGGGAGTCGCTGGACTAAGACCAAAGGATTAACCTATGTCAAAAAAAAGAAATGAGCACTCAAGAGACAAAAAGAGATCAAGATGAGAAGAATCTCAATCGGTTTCTTCTTGATGACCTTCTTTTGAAGGATATTTTACCCTCTGATGAAACATGCCTGAATATGATAACAATAATAGTCAAGTACGCTCATGAAAATAATTATGAGTACGCTGACATGATCGAGGACACGCTAGAAGGACTAGAAACTTTTTTAATCAATAAAGAGGATCAAGGGAGTCAGAGGGCTAGAATATACTCTCAGAAAATTATTTAAATTT
>TARA_R110002020_G_scaffold400076_2_pt1 | contig 11006 bp, 14 predicted proteins | sample TARA_R110002020 | Tara Oceans TARA_R110002020 (sample SAMEA4396489) | marine metagenome | biome: Westerlies Biome; feature: [MES] marine water layer (ENVO:01000295) within the mesopelagic zone...; material: water (ENVO:00002006), including particulate matter (ENVO:01000060) such...
GTCATCTCCTTGGCAAAAAATACATCTTTAGACTTCACTAAGAAGTATTCATTCTTGATGAAAACTTTTAATAATTCACCTGCTTTTTCAGTTGTAAGAACACAGCCGATGTAAGGCTCGTTTGTAATAATCTTTGGATAAAGTAAGCTATTATGCAACGATTCTTGATTAAAAAGCCATGTATCTTGAGGTATCCTTATCAAATCTCCCTCTTTGTAGCAACTCATTCTTCTAATCTCGGACTCTCTTCATCTGAAAAGGTATCGTCAACTGGCATTGAATAACTGGGTTCGTATTGATAGGTGCTAGTTTCTGGGTCTACTCTGCCGCTCTTTACCAGAGGTGAATCATCTGGATTGAGCGGCGATTCTTCGACAGCCGCAGGCTGTGGCGGTGCCATCACAGGGTGTATGGGTGGATTTATGGCGGCATCATAGCCTTCCAGCAAATTTTGCATTTCCATAAGCCTGTTATCAAATGCTGCTAGCATCTGTCTTACTTTGTCTATTTTTTTTATAGAGAATTTTAAATTTGGATCCTCTTGTCTCAACACAGAACAGAGCTCGCTGATGGTGTGGTCACAGAAGCTCAAAGTGCCACATTCATCTTCAATTAATTCTGCTGCATGTTCTGGAACTTCATCGAGTTCCACCGAATATTGTATCTTAACTCTCATAATACCTCCAGAGTTTTAATTAATATAACATGTTTTATCTATTTTGTCAAGCTCCAATTAACAATTGATAAATCGTACCTGTCACTAATACTATGATAGCACTCGTCATAATCCAAGTTACTTTTGAGTATGTTTCTTTCCATTGTTCAAGTGAGCGAAGGCGAGCGTATAGGCCGGAATCTGGGTTGTATACAGCTTCTTTTATTTGCTTGATGTCATTAAACATCTCTTCTTGCTTGTCGGTCATCCTTTGAAGATCACCTCGAAGCTCTTGAATTAAGCTTATCAAATGTGCGTTAGTATCCATGCCTTAATTAGTCCTTCAGATCTACAATCGCATAGTTCATTGTTAACAATGTTGATGCGGCAGACACAGCATTTTGAAGGGCGCAACATGTGACTTTACATGGATCCGTTATCCCTGCGTCTAGCATGTTTGTGAACTCACGATTAAGAAAATTGTACCCTTCATTTTGTGTCTTGTTAATTACTTCGCTAACTATTAAATCGGGCGATTCTCCAGAATTTAAACACAATTGTCGCAATGGTTCTTGAACTGCATCAAGAATTATTTTAGCACCGAGTGCTTGTTCTTCGTTGTCAGTTGGAACATGTAAGCCGACTGACGCTCGTATAAGCCCCACCCCGCCACCGGGCAATATACCACCCTTAAGAGCAGATCGGACTGCTTCTAATGCATCATCGATGCGATGTTTTTTTTCAATCATCTCCACTTCTGTGGCAGCGCCCACTCTAATAACAGCCACACCAGAAGCCAACCGAGTAATGCGTTCTTGAAGCCTTTCACACGCTTGTATGTCTTCCGTCTCTTGAATTTCGTTTTTAACCGATTCAATTCTTGTTTCAATTGTCTCCTCATCACCAAGTCCTCCCACAATCGTTGTTGCATATTTGGAAATAGTAGCACTCTTGGATCTACCAAAGTGTTTTAATTGCACATTTTTTAAGAGAAGGCCCTCTTCACGAGTTATGAACTTGGCGCCAACTGAGGCAGCCAAGTCTCTCATGATGGAGCGCCTTTCTTCACCATAACGAGGTGATTTAACAGCGCACACTTTCATGGTCCCACGGACAGCGTTTGCGATAAGGGCTGCGAGTGCTTGGCCTTCAACTTCATTGGCCACAATGAGAAGTGGTCGCTGATCTTTGGCGGCTATCTCAAGTGCTGGATAGATTTGCTCTACGGTGTCAATCTGCTCGTCAGTAACTAAGATTAAAGGATCGTGATACTCTGCTGTGTTCTGGCGTTCGTTTGTGATAAATTTACCAGACAAATAGCCTTGATTGATCCTGAAGCCCTCGATGAGATCCAAAGAGGTATTAATTGATCTTGCCTCCTCAACAAGGACAGAACCATCTTTTCCTGCCGAGTCAACAGCGGTGGCGATTAGGGTCCCAATGCCTTTATCGTTGTTAGCTGAAATAGTGGCTATGTGTTCTATGTCTTGTTGGGATTGAACGGGTCTTGCAATCTCATTAAGGTTTTCTACAATCATTTCTGTCGCTTTATCCATTCCTCTCTTGATTTCAGTTGGTGAAGCACCGGCAACTATATACTTTTGGGCTCGATTCAAGATTCCACGGGTTAAGATTGTAGCAGTCGTTGTCCCATCGCCAGCCTTGGTTGCCGATTGCTTTGCGGCCTGTTTAACGATTTGTGCTCCCATGTTTTCAAAAGGATCTTCAAAGGTGATATGCTCCGCGACAGTTACGCCGTCTTTAGTTACCATCGGGATATTCTCTCCCTGATACATAATACCCACGGTTCTTCCTCTGGGTCCCAATGTTGATCCTACATTGTCTGCGAGTTTATTTACTCCATTTAAAATTCTTGTTGTTAAATCTTGACCGTTCTTATAATGCTTCACTATTCCTCCATTATTCTATTTCGTTTACACTACTTGTTATTTCGTCGTCCCAGTCCAATCGCAATCGGATCATGGGGTTGAAGGTCGCCGTAACTCGTTCCTGAGTTAGGATACCCTCGGGTTTTACCAATTCGCCATTAATATCAACAGACTCAAAGTCGATCTCTGTTCTCTGTTGATAAACAATGGTTGGTGATGGCTCATCTGCGAGAGCCGCTGATAAAAGTAAAAATATCATTATTGATCTCCCCAATGACACCAGCAGTCACCGCTTCCGCATCTGCTACAGGTTATCTTTATTGTTCCCCAGCCGCAATCACATGGATCGCAACCGCAAGCGGGACATGGCTTAAATCTTATCTTCATCTGAATTGTCCTTTGTGTGTTCTATTATAGTCGCCTCAATCAAATCGTCAAGGGCCTCCATCATTGGTTTTTTGCCTGCTCGTTGCAAAAGGCCCTGATACCTGTCGTAAGATGTTTCAGCATTGGCAATTGTTCTTTCTTCGAAATCCATACCAAGGTGTTTTTTTAACAAGGCTATGAACAAATCTTTTTTGGGTTCAGGTATTGTTTCTGCTTTTCTAATTACTAGCAGCGTCTTAAGAGCTTTTTCGCGAGACATGTTTGAGATGTTTCTCTTTATGCTTGGAAGATTATCGAAGATTTCGTTTATCTGCTCTTTGTTCTCTGCTATTTGCTGATCGTCCACATTGTCTGTTTTTTCAAGAGACGACCTGAGATCACTAAAGCTGTTGTCAGCCATGTTCAAGGCAGTCATGGTGTTGCTACCTTTATCTGGGTCACCAGATACAGCATAATCTTTAGCCGAGGCTCCCGCTTGATCCAAACTCGTAAAGAAAGTCTCAACCAGTTTGGTTATCATTTGTTTAATTTGGTTCCCATCTGATTCGATTGATTTATAGATCATGTCTCTAAAAGTTTTTGTTCTTGTCTCAGCGATAAAGATTGTTCCTAAAAGGCTGGATGAGTCAATGTACTTGTTTAAATCAATTTCGGCTGTCTTTACAATTTCAGTTTTGTACTTTTTTGAAACCGCTCCGGCTTGAGTTAAGGCAGAGACTTGAAACCTATCTTCGTCTACTCTAGTAACGCGAAGATAATAGATGTCAGCACCTACCATTTTAGCAGGGTCTGAGGTTCCTCTGGTTTTTGCCCCTACTTGCTCGGAGCCTTGTTTCTTTATTGCTATAACATAGTCAACAGGTTCGCGAAGATTGAAGCCAGTTTTTGCTTGGCCAACGCCGCCGGATTTAGAATAGTATTTAGCACTCCCGCCTTGTCCGTCGGCTGTTCTGAAGTCTACTGCTCCCATGCCGCCACCGGGACCTGTTTCTTTACCAGTCACACGACCACCAGAGATCATAGCCAAGAAGTATTCAAATAGGTAAGCACCGGCACCGGCATCGAAAGAGCTGGCGATCTCAGCGAAGTATTCTAAAAGCATAACTTCGGCTAAAAACTCTCTATTATCTTTATTTGTGATCTCTTTAATCGCAGCCTTGTCTCCACCTGCTGCCTTAAAGTAGACATTAGAAATCTCTGATGTTTTCTTCATTTTTGACAGGAAATCACCAGTCCCAAGGGCAGCTGGAATAATTGTGTTAAGTTCATCAGGAAAGCCACCAGCAACTTCTCCAGCAGCTGATCTTATTTGTGGTTGAGTTAGCGTTTGGCGTGATTGTACTTTAGCATCGAGCGCACTCTGGAGGGTATCAAAAACATCTTGAACCTTTGCTTTCAATTCAGGAGAGGCATCGTCAGATTTTTGGATACTTACCAATCGTCTTTGGATGTCAGTATCGAAAGCCTCAATGTTGCCTTTTAAGTATTCAAAGTCTTGGTCAGTCAGTGCTTGTTCAGGATCAGTAAGCCTTCTCAGCGTGTCGAAAGTATTCTGAGGTGACATCAGGTTCTTCGCAGGAGAATACATGTCATCCATGGAATAAGATCTTTCGTTGAGTGTTTCGGCGATAAGAGTATTTAGCATTTCTTTTGTTAATTTCATTATTTGATTTCCTCAAGAAGTTTTTTAAGATCCAAGCCAGCACAATCAATTTTTCGATTTGTTAAATGGTAATGTGAGATAAAGCCATTAAACTTGCCACTAACTGCTGCCTTACAGATACCAGTTGATGTTTTGTTGTTAGGAGAGAGCGGGCACTCTAAAGGAATGTCATATGCTGTGTGTATCGCTTTCATTAGAGCCTGAAGTGCTTGTAATTGTACATTATAGAATCCCAAGAAAGGATCAAGATATTTCCCATGAACTTTCTTGTTCTCCCACAATGGCCTTTCACCATAACCATGAGATTTATACCACCCCTGATGTCTTGGATAGTAAGCGTTAGAAATCTCAACGCCAATAGAATTATTATTCCACTTTGAAGACCCAGCATGCCATGCAATGTGGTTGCAATCCATATACTGGTAAATGGTTCCATCATTGTCGATACCAAAGTGAACGGAGATGCCTCTGTTCTTTAATACTCTATAACAACTTTCGGAAGAAAGGCACACATCCCAATGAGAAACAAAGTTAGTGACTTTTCTTTTTTCGCGAACCGTTCGATAACCGCTTGTTAGACGCAATCCACCGGCCTCTATTGGCAGCACAACGTGAGGCCATCCAATGTTAACAAAGTCATTATTGCAAATAATAAACGATTCTTGTCTTGAAATTAATTGTCGAGGTGCGTGGTCTATTAGGCTAGCTTCTCTCGCGGTCCAAATACGACGATAAGTTGTTGGGCCAACCAAGCCGTCAGCGGTTAAGCCATACTCTTTCTGAAAGGTTCTGACTTTTTTAACCAAGTCCTCGTCAAAATGGGAGGCCCCGAACCAGTCGGGAGTCCACCCAAGTTTAGCAGACGAGGATTCATTATAGAATATTTTATCCATTTTTGATCCCTTTTACTATAATTAGATCAAAATGTCAGCAATTCCATGTTCAATTGCTTCTTCCGCAGATAAATAAACATTTATTTTTCGATCCATAAGCTTTTTCAAAGCACGCTTGGTAAAATTCGAGTTTTCAACAATCGCCTCAATGTAAGCCTCTTGAAGGTTCTGAATCTCATCGAGTTCATTCACAAGATTGTGAACCGATCCGATGTTCCCAGCGGAAACAGCATGGATCATTACACGACAATTTCTTCCAATCTTTCGCTTCCCTTTAGTCCCTGCTGCCAACAGAAGGACACCAGCAGACATAACTTTGCCGAGGCCACAAGTTGCTATATCGCAACGAGTTTTAGCAAAGTTCATTACATCATAGATCGAGAACATGTCATCGGCTGAACCACCGTAAGTTGAAACATAAAATGTGATGTCCTCTGGTGGCTCAGGCTTATCATCCTCATCCAACGGAATCAAAGGTTCCGACATTGTAATCAAGTGGTAACAGAGTTCCCCTGCTTTTTCTTCTTCAACGGTACCAAAAAGACCAATGATACGAGGATCTTTATCACCGCCGCCGAGTAGTTGACCTAAGTTGATTTTGAGTTTCGCGGTCTCTTCTCCTTCCTCTTCAGACTTGTCATCTATATCTTCTTTCACTTTATTTCTTCGTTTTCCAATAAATGTCATAATACCTCCATGACTTATGTAATGTAACCTGTTTAGTCCCGCTTGTCAAGTCCAGTTCTAAACTTTATGATTTTTGTTATCTCTTTATTAGCCGTTTTCCAATCGTGGAAGTTGGCGAAACCTTCAAGACGCGCAGGGACAACACCTTTAAGGTTGATGACGACTATATTCATCAACGCTTCTAGCTCTGCTTTGTCCATTCGTCTATGGATCTCAATCTCTTTTTCATCAATTCCTTTGTCAATCATACCCTTGTACAATGATTCGTTCATGCCAACAATCTTCTCATAAGTGGTGCCCATAATCAACAAGGAGTCATCTATACTTTGTTTGGTTGTGACTGCTAATGTACCAAGGCCCAAAACATAAGTATACACCGAGTGGACAAGAAAGCCCGTTATAAAAAACAGTGTGTATAAGATGATTTCCATTCTATCTCCAATAAAAAAGACGGGGAATACCCGTCTTTATATTATAACACGATCAATTGATTTGTCAAGTGCTATTTGTCAGCTTTTTTAGCCGCTTCGTTAATTCTCTTAGCAACACGCTTTGCAACTTCTTGAACGATCTCATCTTCTGTGAGTTCAGGAGTTGTTGTAGTTTCATCAAGGCCGAGTTCTTCTTCAGAGTCGATTTTAATCTCTGGCTCTTCGGCAGGGGCGTCATCCATTTCTGGGGGTGCTCCGCCCATGAGTTTGTTAAGAAGGTCTACAAGTTTATCTGCTGCGGCTTTGGCTTCAGCAACTTCATCTTGGTCAAGTTCAACATCTACTTCTGATTCGTCGGCTTCCTCGGGCTCACCTCCATCGAGTTCCGCATCCATCTCCATATCTGCTTCTTCATGAGCACCTTCAGTGGTAACTTCCTCTTCGGTGGTCAGTTCTTCATGCATGTCCTCTTCTTTCTTATCATGCATACCTTCAGCGTGCATATCTTCTTCTTTTTTGTCATGCATACCCTCTTCCATTGCATCTTCTTCTTTATCTTCATGATACATTTCGTTAATGAAGTTGGAAGAAACATTTCCATTTAAGTTGGCAAGTCCCATAAATTTGCGTACTTGGGCTTCGCTTAAAAGTTTTTTAGACATGATATAAAATCTCCTAGGTTTGTATTAATTATCATTCAAAACAAGAAAAAGCATTAAAGGTCTGGAAATTCTTCGGCTATTAAATCAAAAATTCCATCAAGCTCATCACCTTTGATACCAAATTTTTCTAAAAGATGCTCGCCCTCTTCTATTTCTTCAACAACTAGGTTTCGTTTTTTCTTATTTTGAACACCATGTTTCTCCTTGTAATTAGCAAGAAATTTAATAATTCCACTATCATTGTCAAGATAGCCAGTTATCATAGCCCGAAAGAAATCTGCTTGCGTTAGCCCATCATGCTGAAGTCTGATTCTAAGTTGTGCATGGCGGACATCTGTGTCAGTAAAGACAACTCTTTTTTCTTTATTCTTCTGGTTTGCCATAACCATGCTCTTTTTCGTATGCTTGGACAACAGCCTTTGCCTTGGACCAGCAATCTGGGCAGTAGAGCCTGACTTCTTCCGTATCGTTTCTTACGACAACAGACCAAGACATAACTTGTTTTTTATCTTTTTTATCAAATGGTTTTTGACATGTCAGGCATTCATTTGGTAGTTTTCCAAATAAAGCAATCTTCTCTTCAAGTTCAGGCGTGTTATTCTTTTTAGCTTTCTTCGCATTCTTTGCGGCTGCTCTTCTTTGTTCTCTATTCATTACGACCCCGTTGATCCAAATCCGCCGTCACCTCGGTCAGTGTCTGAGAGGTCTGTAACTTCTTCAAACTCGACTTCAGGATAGGGCATAATAATTAGTTGCGCAACTCGATCTCCGACATTATAGCAATTAAGATTTGTAGCACAACTAAACTTTAACATGATCTCTCCTCGATACCCAGAGTCAACAACGCCAACGGCATTTCTTAAAGAGCAAGATGTCTTCGAGATTGATGATCTTGGATACAATAAGCCAACATAACCCTGTGGTATTTCCACGGCCAGACCCGTGTAGTGAACATCATTTCCATGCTTATCTTTATCGCTTCGAACGGAATAAAGATCCATTCCAGCATCACCGGCTTTTGAGTAAGATGGAATTACCGCATCTTCGTGTAGTTTTTTAATTTTTACTTTCATGTGTTCCTCCGACTAAAAATCAAAATTTTTTAATTTAAAATGTTTGTTTAACTCATAATTTATTTCTTGTAATGACAGTGCTTGCACATAAGACACATTGTTAAAGTGGTGCGAAAAATTTATTGATTGTAGAGCACTTTTTACATCTTCTCGTTGAATGTTAAAGTACATTGTGGTTGTTTTCGCATCGTATTTTTCTTTTGGATCAAGTCGTTTAGTTTTGCCACATGAATGGCCAAAGACTATCATTTCAAAATTTACTCCGGTGACATGGCTAGGTCTGCTTTGTAGTGTTAAGTTTCTTAAGTTTTCCATTTCAACAGCAACAAATTCACCGGTCTTCTCATTTTTTCTAAAGAGTTGTTCTTTTAAGTTTTGGTAAACTTTGACCTTCTTTTGAACAGGAATTACTTTTGTCACCAAGCCGTTGTCAGGTATTTCAATCTTGACTCGTGGGGTTGCTTTTCTTTGCCAGATCTGAAAGATCGTGTTAAGAACACCTTTCTTGGTTTCTTGTTGGTTGGGTAAATAAAAGCAGTTCTTTGGCATCTCAATGTCAGTAACTAAATGATAATTCTCGTCTAGAGAATTCATTGTTGACCACTTACGCCACGACTTTGGTATTAAATAACAAATGTATTCACAGTGTGATGTTGCGTGCTTAAAGAATTTCTTAGCAAGCGAGCTCATGCGCCCGAATGGAGGATTAGTTATCGCAACAAGGTTTTTATACGCAGACATGTCTTTTTCCAAATAGTTGGCTTTTTCAACAAGCCAGTGCTTCGGCTCTATGTCACAAGAAATAATTACATTCGTAGGAATCCCAGCACGAATAAATCCCTCAATGAATTCCCCAGTTCCACCACATGGTTCAAGAATTGTTTTACCTGAAAGGTCGATGTGCTTTTTGACCTCTTCCATGCAAATATCCACAACTTGTGGATTAGTATAATACTGTTCTTTTCCAGTTGTTCTGGTATTTGCATAAGACTGTTTGTTTTTGTGTCCTGCTTTTACATTATTCTTCATTATAGACCTCCAACCAAAGAGCGAGTATTAACTTCAAGAAAAGGCCAATTAATTTTCTTTTTTCTTTCGTTTCCGTCTGGGTCAATCCAGCGGTGATAATAGTTGCCATTATGTGGGCCGACATTGGATAATAAATTATTTACCAGCTTAGAGGTTGATACAAAGATAATCCTAATGTCTTCAATCTGAGAGACTGAATCAAGACCACATGTTTCAGTAAGCATGTAATAATCATCATGATAGGAATCAGTGAACACGATGTTTTTCATTGTTGTTAACTGCTTGTCACACTCTTTGAGCTGTTTGATACCGCCGTTGCTAGCAAAAAACTTTGATGCACCCACGCGAATGGGATATAACCCATCAAGCTCCTTGGAGTTAAAGCCCTTCACTTCAATACAGCTAGTGCCCATGTATAGATCTGGGCTTGAATTTCCTTGGCCGCCGGGGATTAGTTGTCCTGATGTTAAGATTTCCAACAAAGATTGAAACCAATAATGATTGATTCTTCCATTTGTTATAATTGGATTGCTGTATTTTTCAACGACCTTTAGCGCTGTCGTGTATTCTTTATAATTTTTTAGTGCTTGGGGTGTCGCACTGTTAACCAAATCTTTGATGGTAAAGATGCTATTTATTCTATTTTGCATGTCGGCTCCTTGATTATGCTAATAATATAACATGCCCCTAACAAATTGTCAAGGGCTTTTTGTCAAAATTATCCCAACATAACCCAACAATTATTTAAGGCACCACGGGTAGAAAATCCCCATGTCTCATTGTATTGTGGCTTTATCATGTAGGGTCTATTAACGTATAGAATGTCTCGCTCAGGCTTTACAGACCAGCAACGAAGTCTAGTCTGAACTGAGTTGTTATCAATCACATCAACAACATAGAATAGTTTTCCATTCTTGGTTTTCTTCTTGGTCACTTCTCGCACGATACACCAACACATTTGTAACTCAGGATCATACTCTGAGATTGGTGGCACACCATACTGATCTAGCTTCCGCTGAATGCCGTCGTCAATAACCAGACTCACTGGGAAGATGCCTGTCAGATTGGCTAAAAAGTCAATCCTCTCATCAGTTGAGAAGTTGCCCTCCGGACGATACTTGACGATGTTCTCTTCGAAGTTCTTAAGCTTCCTTGGGCGGTCAACACAGGTCGCAGTCCAGAAGTGCTTGTCTCCAGTGAAGCGATCATCCTGAAGGTCTTTCATCGCACCGGCACGACACAGGGCATCCAGTGCTTTCTTATTCAGTTTTGAGTAAACGATGTTATCATTGAAAAGAAAGTCCTCGATGGTATTGAATGGCCGGTGAGCGAGAATCTGATCAATTGCTTTGTCGCCTAGACCTTTAATAGTCGTGAGCGGAGCAATCAAAGTCTGCTCGTCAAGTATCTCCCAAGCCCGATGAGAATGATTCACATTCAGAGGCTGGATGTTATACCCGTGTTGTTTGGCCAAATTTATGGCTTTCTCTTTACGGGTTTCAGGCTCTTTATCCAAAAAGGATGCAACCCACTCTACATTGTAATAGTTGCAAAGCCATGCACATTGATAAGAAATTATCGAGTAACTTACTGCATGTGATTTATTAAAGCCGTAGCCTGAGAAATACTCAAAGGTT
>TARA_R110002020_G_C16318537_1_pt1 | contig 11005 bp, 10 predicted proteins | sample TARA_R110002020 | Tara Oceans TARA_R110002020 (sample SAMEA4396489) | marine metagenome | biome: Westerlies Biome; feature: [MES] marine water layer (ENVO:01000295) within the mesopelagic zone...; material: water (ENVO:00002006), including particulate matter (ENVO:01000060) such...
CACGTGCGGCACCCAAAATCCTGCGGCCCCGCTCGGATGGATACGTATTTGTTGGCCTAGCAGTGGAAGGTCATCACCTTTATGCCTGGACGAAAATATCGTTATCTCGACCCACAGACGTGTGCACTGGAAGAAGAATGGCCAGCGATAAGCTAGAGGTAAAACTAAGAGGGAAGCATCCGACCGAGGACCTTATCTATGATCGGCTTGTCGACGCAATCATCGACAAACATCTGCGCGCGGGGGAACACGTAAATGAGGTCAAGCTGGCTGAAGCCTACGCTGTTCCCCGATCACGCGTCCGCCGGGTCCTGGAACGTTTGCGCGACGAAGACGTAGTTGTGTTCAAACTCAACCGCGGAGCTTTCATAAGCCGACCCACGGTCGAAGATGCGCGTCACGTTTATGAGGCCCGACGAGAACTTGAGGTTGTTGTTGTAAAGCTGGCATGTCACCGTGCAACACCTGCGGATATCGCTCGCTTACGCGATCACCTTCAGCACGAACGTGAAGCGTTCGATAAGCAGGATTCCGGTGTCAACCGAATTGCGAGCGAGTTTCACCACTTAATCGCAAAGATCGGGGGGAACCCTGTCTTCGAAAAAATGCTCGCTGTTCTGATTCGGCGCGGCGTCCTCATTCAATCTGTTTATGAACGCAAAAGCGGCATTCTCTGCCTAACGCATGAGCATGAGAGGCTAGTAGATCTCATCGCGCAGGGACGCCCGGAAGAAGCGGCGCAGGAAATGATCCATCATTTCGACCATATCCTTTCAAGCTTGGATCTTAGTGACACCAGGCGCCTTGAAGCTGACATCTACGAATTTTTGCAGAACTGAGCACGCAGCGCTTTGGCTCTGTAGACATAGCATCCCGTTTGGCACGACACTTGCATTGCTCTAATTATTGCACGCAATCCTGCTTGCAATAATTAGAGATGAGTGGCTGCGATGGGAAATTCCGCACCGATCCGGGACTTAGTCGGCTACGGCCAAGCACGCCCGACCGGAACATGGCCGAACGGCGCGCGGCTCGCGATTAACGTGGTTGTCAACTACGAAGAGGGGTCGGAGCGATCCTTCGCCATGGGCGATCCTGATCAAGAGGCGATGACGGAGTGGGGGAGTTATCCCTTTCCGAAGGACATCCGGAACCTGGCGATGGAGTCGATGTACGAATACGGCTCGCGCGTCGGGATCTGGCGCATCCTCGATGCCCTCAAGGATTCGCATGTTCCCGCTACTTTCTTCGCCTGCGCCGTTGCCTTCGAGCAAAATCCCGCTGTTGCACGCATTGCAGTCGATGACGGCCATGAGATCTGCAGCCACGGCTACCGCTGGGAAGAGGTCTTTCGACTGACGGAGGCTGAAGAGCGCGAGCACATTGCGCTGGCCATTCGCTCATTCGAGAAGACTTGCGGGAAGCGTCCCGTGGGCTGGTACTGCCGATACGGGCCAAGCGTCCGCACTCGGAAGCTGATCACCGAGGAAGGCGGTTTCCTCTACGATTCAGATGCCTACAATGACGACGTTCCGTACTTCGTGACCGTGGCCGGGCAGCGCCGCCTCGTGGTTCCGTACACTTGCGACGTCAACGACATTCGCTTCTGGAACTCTCCGGGCCTCGCCCAAGCCGACGACTTCTTCCTTTATATGCGGGAGACGTTCGAAGTCCTTTATGCCGAGGCCGCCAGCGGTCCGCGAATGATGTCGATCGGCCTCCATCCCCGCATGATCGGGCGGCCGGGACGCATCCGCTCCCTCAAGCGCTTCTTCGATTTTGCTGGACAGTACGGCGATGTCTGGTTCGCAACTAGGGAAGACATCGCGCGTGCTTGGCTCGAACGTCCGGATCCTGCCGATGCTTGAACTCATCCCGATCCTTATCACCCCAGAAGCTTTCGAGCCTTTCGGCGATGTTATCTTGGGAACTTCGGGCTCGCTGGCGCCGTGGAACGGCCGCTCCAATGCCGGAGCCACTTTGGAAAGACTGGTCGCTGCGAAGCCCCTCGCGACCAACCAACACGTCCTGCGCCTTCTGGAGCGCCACGTCCACTCGACACAGGCGTTCTTTCCCCTCGAGCCCGAACCCTATCTCATCGTGACGGCCCCAACGGCATCGGACGGAAAGCCCGATCTGACAGGCCTTCGCGCATTCGTCGTCCCCGTTCAATCCGTCATCCAGTACCATCCGGCGGTCTGGCACGCACCGCTGACAACGCTGGGCTCCGGCGGCCACTTCGCGATGCATGTCCACAAGGACGGCTCCGACGCGGATTGCGAGTTCTTCGAGATCCCTCCCGTCGCGGTGCGGTTGGAGGTTGTAAAGCGCGCCCGGTGCCGCTCCCCAAACCGGAAAAATGCAAACTTCCCAGAAATCCTTCTCAAGGAGTGACAGCAATGCGCATGAACAAATGGTCATCCACTCTTTCCGCCCTGGCGTTGTCCCTCTTGGCGGCAACGTCCACTGCCGTAGCGCAGGGGGCGAACGAGACGCTAATCGTGGCGGGTCCTCGGACGCCGGAGTCGCTCGATCAGGAGTACCCGCCGACCGAAGCCGGCCATGAAGCACGCAGAAATATCTTCGAGCGCCTTCTCGTTTACGGCATGAAAGCTGACGAAAGCGGCGCTCAGGTCGAGGACTTCTCCAAGATCGAGGGTGCGCTGGCGGAGAGCTACGAGCTTTCGGCGGACAACAAGTCCATCACCTTCCATCTTCGCCGCGGCGTGAAGAGCGCGGTCGGCAACGAGATGAACGCCGACGACGTTATGTGGACCTTCGAGCGCGGCTGGAACATGAAGGCCACGTTCCATTGGTACATGACCCAGATCCTTAAGATCGAAAGCTTCGATTCCTTCCAGAAGATCGACGACTACACCGTTAAGGTGACGATCCCCAATCCGTCGCTCCTCTTGGCACGCATATGGATCAATAACGACCTCGGCATCATCGATTCTGTCGAGGTCAAAAAGCATATTACAGCCGAGGATCCTTGGGCCGCTCGGTACTTGGCGACCGATTCCGCGTCTTTCGCCCCCTATCACATCGCAAAGTTCTCGCCCGGCCAGGAGGTCGTCTATGAATCCAACCCGAACTATTATCGGGGTGAGGCGAAGCTGAAGCGCGTCATCTTCCGCGAAATGCCGACGTCTTCGAACCGCGTCGCCGCGCTTCAGGCCGGGGCGATCGATGTGGCCGAGTGGTTGACTCCGCGCGAGATCTCACTCGTCGAAAAGATCCCGACCGTCAAGGTCTGGAAGGTGTTCGGCAACTACACGCACCGGCTGGAGATGAACAATTCAGCGGCTCCCTTCGACAAGGTCGAGGTACGCCAAGCGCTGAACTACCTCGTGCCACGTCCCGAGATTGAGCAAAGCGTCTACATGAATACGGCTCGTCCAACGAAGAGCCCGGTGTCGGAGATCTATCCTGCCTATAGCGATGCAGCGTTCGCCTATGACGACAATGTCGAAAAGGCAAAGGAACTACTCGCCAAGGCCGGCTATCCGGAAGGCTTCAAGACGGAACTCGGCTACCGGACCGGCGAGCCTCTGGAGGAGCAGATTGCAGTCGTTTTGAAGACCGCGTTTGCGCGCGCCGGTGTCGAATTAGAACTCGTTAAGTTGCCCGCATCGAGCCTCGTAGAGCGGTACTCCAAGGGCACCATGCCTATGTTCTTTATCCGCGACATGGCTATCGTTCCAGATGCGGCTTACGTAGCCAATCTGTTCATCAACAGCCAGTCGATGGTGAACTTCTCGAAGTACAAAAACGCAGAGGTCGATACGCTGATCAACAAGGCGCTGACGTCGACCGACGAAGCCTCGCGCGAAGCTGACATGAAGAGGGTCCAGGACATCGTGGTCGAGGAGGCTCCTTGGGTTTTCCTGTTCAACCCCGGTTACCAGCTCGCCGTCAGCAATAAGGTGAAGGGCTACACCTGGTACACGCCTAACAGCAACAATTGGTACGACTTCAGCAAGTAAGCCCAGGCTCGCGACTTGTACCGTACCGGGACGCTCGTCCCGGTACCGTACACTCCCCCGAAACCGTACCTGATTGCGGAGACATCCATGTTCATTGCAGCCCGCCGAGGGTGGCAGTCCCTGCCGCGTAGCCTCCAAATCGTCTTGGCACGGCTCGCCCTCGTCATCCCGCAGATGTTCGGCGTCCTGTTCGTCACCTTCTTCCTGATCCGCCTTCTTCCGGGCGATCCGGCGGTCCTCCTCCTGGGCAACATGGCGACGCCGGAGGCGGTTGAGCAACTCCGGGAGCGCCTCGGCCTCAACGACAGCATTTGGGCGCAGTTCGTCGCCTACTGTGGCAATGTTCTTCAGGGCGATCTCGGCATTTCCATTTTTACGTCGAATCCGGTGACCGTCGACTTGATGGAGCGCGCTCCCGCCACCCTCGAGTTAATCCTTTATGCAATGCTCCTCACCGTCGTCATCGGCGTGACCGTTGCCGTCGTGTCGGTCGTTAGGGCCGGCGGCGCCGTCGATATCGCATCTCGCGCGTATGGTCTTGCGGCCGGAGCCATCCCAGATTTCTGGATCGGGCTGATCCTGATATACGTCTTCTTCACCTTGCTCGGTTGGGCTGCCGCGCCGTTCGGCCGCATCGACGCCCTGCTTTCCGCTCCGCCATACGTGACCGGCTTCTACACGGTCGACGCCCTGCTGGCCGGCGACATGGAAGCCTTTTGGTCCGCTGTAGGTCGCCTGACACTGCCTGTTGTCACGATCGCCGTCGTCAACGCCGGCGCATTGATGAAAATGACGCAAAGCATTTTCGCCGGCGTGTGGAGAAGCGACTTTGTACGCCACGCTCGAGCCTGCGGCGTGCCGGAGCGAGTGATCGTCCGGGCAGCCCTGCGCAATAGCCTCCCGCCGATCATCACCATCGTCGGCTTCCTGGTGGGCTTCCTTCTTGGGGCAGCCGTTCTGGTGGAAACCATCTTCTCTTGGGGCGGACTCGGCCAATACGCGGTCCAGGCTGTGATGAGCAGCGATTACCCAGCCTTGCAAGGGTTTATCCTTGTAGCGGCCGCCTTCATCCTAGTCGTCTATCTTGTTGTCGACATCCTCTACGAACTCGCCGATCCGAGGATCAAGGTATGAATATTATTCCCATTTCAATGCGCCGCCCGGCGGCAGTCATAGGATTATCACTGCTCCTTCTCCAGATGGTGGCGATCGTCTTCGCGCCTCTCCTCAGTCCTTACGACCCAACGCACGCCGATCCACTGGCCTCGCTCATGCCGCCATCGGCCACACATTGGTTCGGCACCGACATTAACGGCATGGACGTCCTGTCGCGCATCATTTACGCGACGCGCATCAACCTGCTCATTAGCGTCTCGTCCGTGCTCTTGGCCTTTCTTGTCGGAGTCCCGCTTGGATTGCTGATCGGCTATTATCGCGGCCTCCCGTCCAACCTTGCCATGCGCCTGTTCGACTTTGTTCAGGCATTCCCAATATTCGTACTCGGCATGGCGCTCGTTTCGGTGATGGGCCAGGAAATCTGGAATGTGGCGATCGTGCTCGCCATACTCTTCATACCGATCTTCGCACGTCTAATCCGCGCCGAGGTGCTGTCGTTGCGGGAGAGGCCATTCGTGGCGGCGGCACGGTGCAGCGGCGCCACCGATATCGACATCATGTTCCGCCATCTTCTGCCGAACGCGTTGATGCCCGCAATGGTGCAGGTGTCGATCTCCATCGGCATGGCAATCCTATTGACCGCCGGCCTGTCCTTTATCGGAGCCGGTGTACGCATGCCCGTTCCCGAATGGGGTTTGATGGTGTCTTCCGGCGCTCAGCAGATGATTCTCGGCGTGTGGTGGGTCTCCCTGTTTCCGGGTCTCGCCATTGTCATTGCGGTTCTCTGCTTCGCACTCCTCGGCGATGTGGTGCGCGACCTGCTCGATCCCACTAAGGCAACCAGAAGCAGAAGGACGGCGGAAGAACCGCTAGCCCTATCGGTAGGAGAAACGCGATGAGAGGCGTCCCCACATCAGTCGAGCTGCCGCTCCTCAAGATCGAAGGCCTGGATGTCGCATTCGCGTCTCCGGAAGGGGACAAGCCCATCTTGAAGGATGTGGATTTCGAGCTGCGTCCAAACGAGATCCTGGGAATCGTCGGAGAAACCGGTGCCGGGAAATCGATCCTCGCGCGTGCCATGATTGACCTATTCCCATCGGGGGTCCGCCGCACGAGCGGAGAAGTCTTCCTGCGAGGCAACGCCATCAGCCAGTTCAGGGACGCAGACCGTCGCGCGATGAGAGGGGGCGAGATCGCCCTGATCGGCACCAACGCGAAGGCACTACTCGATCCTGTCGAGATGGTTGGAAAGCAGGTGGTGCGGGTTCTGCGCAGCCACCGACGCTTGTCCAAGGTGGAAGCCTGGCAACAGGCGGTGGAGCTTCTAGCCAGCGTCGGGATCGTTGATCCGGAGCAGCGGGCAAGAGCTTATCCGCACGAACTGTCCGGCGGCATGGCCCAGCGCGTCGTCATCGCAATGGCGTTGATCACTAAGCCAAAAATCGTGCTTGCCGACGACGCGACCCTCGGCCTCGATGCAACGGTGTCGGTGCAGGTCCTTGACATGTTGGTCGAGCGTGCCCGGACACTTGGAGTGTCTGTTGTTCTCATCACGCACGATCTCGGCATCATTGCGCATTATTGCGATCGCGTCGCCATCATGCGCCAAGGGCGGATCGAGGAGATGCGTGATACGGCTGGCTTCCTGGCTGACCCGCGGACCTCTTACAGCCGCGAACTTCTGGAGGCTGCGAAGGCTCGCCCCGTTCCCGCCTTGCGACCGACGGGACGGGATGAAGCTACTCTTCTCGAAGTACGCAACCTCGTGAAGATCTTCCCCGGAAGTCGACCGGGGGAGACTGTTCGGGCCGTCGACGACGTGTCCTTCAGCGTCAGGCGAGGCGAGACCTTGGCATTGGTCGGTGAGAGCGGATCCGGCAAAACCACCATCGGTCAGTGCTTGGTTAGGCTGCTCCAAAGCACGTCCGGGCAGATCGTGTTTGATGGCGAGGATGTCACGCAGTGGCCGGAGGCGAGGTTCCGCAAGCTGCGCCGCCGGGTCCAGATGGTATTTCAGGAGCCCTACGTCGCCTTGAACCCGCGCTGGCGAGTGCGCCACCTCATCGACGAGCCGCTTCGCATGTTGGAGCGGATGTCGACCGAGGAGCGACTGAAGCGCGTCCATCATGTCCTCGATCTCGTGAACTTGCCCAGCCGCCACGCAGAGTTCTTCCCGCACGAATTGACGGCTGGGGAACAGAAACGCATCGGTATGGCGCGGGCTCTCGTCACCGAGCCGGACTTCGTGATCTTCGACGAGCCCACGACCGCCCTGGATATCCGGGTGCGCGCCCAGATCATCGATCTGGTGCGGGACCTTCAGTCGCGCATGGGGCTGTCCGCCCTCTTCATTACGCATGACCTGAACTCGGTTCGCTCGCTCGCCCATGATGTGGCGGTCATGAACCGCGGGCGCATCGTGGAGACCGGCACGATGGAGGACGTGTTCCGGCAGCCGCAGGATCCCTACACCAGAAAGCTGCTCTCGGCGGAGTTAGCCGTCGAGCATGTGGCAGCAGCTCAGGGCATCACGCCCGTCTGGAAGGAAACCACTCGATGACCGAAGAATCCATCATGGTCACGGGCGCGTCAGGCCTCGTCGGACAGCGTCTTCTCGCCCGGCTCCACGCAGACGGACGTCCAGCGCTCGGCATCGACCTTGCGGCAAAGCCGGGGCATCTGCCGATCGAGATCGCCGATGTCGGGGACATCCATAGGCTTCATGCTGTAGCGGCAAAGGCGAATGCGACCTCTGTCATCCACTGTGGCGCCGTATCAGGTCCGATGGTGATGGTCGACAACCCTTATGGCATCGTCCAAGCAAACGTCGTGGGAACGGTGAACATGCTCGAACTTGCTCGCATCAGGCAGATGAGGCGGTTCGTCTTCTGTTCCTCGACCAGCGCGTATGGCCCGACACCCGAGCCCGATGACGCCTCCCGGGGACTGCCGGAAGAGACACCGCTGCGTCCCTCGAGCGTCTACGGCGCTACAAAGGTTGCGGGCGAGCAGTTGCTTGCGGGCTACCGTCTGCAGCACAGGCTGGATGCCGTGGCAATTCGCCTATCCTGGGTCTATGGACCTGGGCGCACGACGGACTGTGTCATCCGCGTCATGATCGAGGACGCCCAAGCCGGACGATCCACGCGTCTGTCGCACGGACGCGCCTTCCCGCGGCAGTTCATCCATGTAGATGACGCTGTAGAGGCGCTTCTCGCAGCACATGATGCGCCTTCATGCCCGCGCCCCGTCTACAATGCGACGGGCGGACGCTTTCTGTCGATCGACGCGGTCGCCGATCTGGTCAAGGAGGCGATGCCGGACGCAAATATCGCGGTCGCCGACGGACCGGATCCGCTCGATGACCATCAGCATCGCTTCGACATCTCGGCAATCGCCGAGGATCTTGGTTTCGTTCCATCCCGGACGTTGGAGGAGGGCATCCGCAGCTACGCGGATTGGCTCAAGGGCCGCTGAGCCTATAACATTGGAGAACAGCATGCAGCAATTCGATCTGACTGGGCGGACCGCCCTGGTGACGGGCGGCAGCCGTGGTATCGGTGGCGCCATCGTCGAACTCTTCGCCGCTCATGGCGCGAAGGTCGGGTATTGTCAGTACGGTGACGATGCAAATGCCCAGGCACTTGCCGCTCGGCTCGCGGAAAAGGGAACATCGGCCGCTCATACGGCGTGCGACGTCTCCAATCCGTCCGACGTCGAGTCATTGGCCAACTGGAGTCGCGACGCCCTTGGACCCGTCGACATTCTGGTGAACTGCGCAGGTATTGGTGGCGATCTGCCGTTCGAAGCAATCTCGCTGGAGACTTTTGACCGGGTGATGGGAGTGAACCTGCGTGGCACTTTCATGGTCACGCAGAAGTTCTATCCCGGCATGGCGGAGCGCGGTTGGGGTCGTATCATCAATTTCGCCTCGCAACTCGCCTACAAGGGTGCACCGGGCCTCACCCATTACTGCGCCGCCAAGGCGGGCATCGTCGGCCTCACCCGTTCGCTTGCCTACGAGGCAGCTCCGAAGGGTGTGACGGTCAATGCAATCGCACCCGGTCCGGTCGAGACAGAAATCCTAATGGGCCTCAGCGACGAGTGGCGCGCGATGAAGAAGGCGCAGCTTCCGATCGGCCGCTTTGGTCAGGTCAATGAGATTGCGCCGACCGCCCTTCTCCTCGCCTCGGAAGCCGGATCCTTCTACATCGGTCAATCGCTGTCGCCGAACGGCGGCGACGTACTGCTTTAACCGCCGGGGGACGAGTACAATGTTCGACATTGTCATACGCAACGGAACAGTTGCGACTGCGTCCGACGTTTTCAAGGCGGATGTCGCCGTCCTTGACGGGCGCATTGTTCAAATTGGCGAAGGTCTGGCAGACGCCGCGCGTGTCATAGATGCTGCGGGGCGCCTTGTTTTGCCGGGTGGGATCGACAGCCACGTGCATCTTTCCCAGCCTTCGGGCAATGGCATCGTGATGGCCGACGATTTCGAAAGCGGGACGCGTTCCGCTCTCTTCGGCGGCAACACCACGATCCTGCCCTTTTGCCTACAGGAGAAGGGGCAGTCCTTGCGCGAGGCGCTGAAAAGCTACCACGCTCTTGCAGACGGTAACTGCTACACCGACGTTTCCTTCCACCTCATCGTGTCCGATCCGTCGCCAACGGTTCTGGGGCAGGAGCTTCCGGCTCTGGTGGCCGATGGCTATTCGTCGTTCAAGGTTTTTATGACCTATGAGGGCCTGCGGCTCAACGATGCCCAAATTCTACAAACCATGGATGTCGCGCGTCGTACCGGCGCCCTTGTCATGGTCCACTGCGAAAACGAGGATGCAATCCGTTACCTGATCGGACAGCATGAGGCGGCGGGGAACGTTGCTCCTAAGGCCCATGCCACGACACGTCCCGTTGTTGTGGAGCGCGAGGCAACCCACCGCGCGCTGTCGCTTGCCGAGGTGGTGGACGTGCCCGTTGTCATCGTCCATGTCTCCAATGGGGCCGCCATTGAAGAGATTCGTGCCGCGCGGGCGCGGGGCCGCAAAGTGATCGGGGAAACCTGCCCGCAATACCTGACACTGACCGCCGATAATCTTGAAGGCATGGATTGGGAAGGCGCCAAGTTCGTCTGTTCGCCACCCCCGCGTGACGAGGCGGAGCAAGCCAACTGCTGGCGCGGGATCGAGAACGGAGCTTTCGACCTTTTCTCCTCCGACCATTGCCCGTTCCGCTATGACGATTCTCAGGGCAAGCTCAACCCGGAGGGCAAGACGAGCTTTCGTCACATTCCGAACGGCATCCCCGGAGTCGAAACGCGCCTGCCGATCCTTTTTTCAGAAGGTGTCATGAAGGGGCGGATTGACCTTTCGCGGTTTGTTGCCCTGACGGCGACTAACCATGCGCGCATCTATGGCCTCGAAACGAAAGGGTCGATAGCGGTCGGCATGGATGCAGATATCGCGATCTGGGACCCGAATGTCACCCGCACCATCCGTCACGCAGACCTGCATGACGGGGCAGACTACAGCCCCTATGAAGGTATTAAGGTCACCGGTTGGCCAACGACCGTCATTCTCGGCGGGAAGGTCATGATCCAGGATGGCGAGCTCTCGGGACAGAAGGGCGATGGCCATTACCGATCCAGAACTCTCTCAGGGATCACACGACCATCTGTTTTCTAAAGTCCTCTTGCTCCATGCCGCCGGGCCAAAGGGCAGGGGCAATCTTCGGCGGCGTAACCCCGCCTAAGATTTTCCGACTTTGGTCATCAACAGGAATACTTCAATCTTGCCTTGAGAGTTTTGTCCGCTTTCCCACCCCCCTTTACCTCCCTGCAGGCTGCCGGTCCGCTAACGGCCGATTTCGTTGAAAAACTCGCCGGACTGTCTGCTCATCCGCCC
>TARA_R110002020_G_scaffold176756_5_pt1 | contig 11004 bp, 9 predicted proteins | sample TARA_R110002020 | Tara Oceans TARA_R110002020 (sample SAMEA4396489) | marine metagenome | biome: Westerlies Biome; feature: [MES] marine water layer (ENVO:01000295) within the mesopelagic zone...; material: water (ENVO:00002006), including particulate matter (ENVO:01000060) such...
TGGGCTTCTTCCTGCGCGGCGCTCAGCACCTCGTAGGGGTCGTCATTGCCCAGCACGGCCGCGGTGGCGGCGTCCTTCATCATGTTCTCGACCTGGCGATAGTTGGGGCCGGCGAAGGCTACGTTGGGCGTGAGCCGTGTCAGCTGTTCCAGGTTCGGGCGGATCAGCGGGTTCGCGTCGACCCAGTCCTTCAGGTACTTCGGGTCATCCACGATATCGAGCCGCAGCGGCAGGTAGCCGATCTTCGACGTGATCTGCGTGTAGGCGTATTTCGAGGTGAGGAACTTCATCAGTTCCCACGCCGCGCGCTGCTTGACCGGGTCCTTCGACAGGACATAAAGCGCCGAGCCCGAGTTGGTGGGCGCGGTGGGCTTTTCGCCGAAGGACGGCATGGCGGCGACCGTCATTTCGAAATTGCCATCGGCCGCGGCGGAGAAGCTGTTCTGCACCGCCGAGGTGAACAGGAACATGCCCAGCTTGCCGGCCGCGAACGTGTCCATGTGATCTGCCACGTCGATATCGGCATAGGCGCCGCTGTCGCGCAGATCGCGCAGCATGGCGACGGCATCGGCCGCATCGCCATCGGCGAAGGTCAGCGTGTTGCCATCGCGGACCATGCCGCCATTCGACATCACGATGGACTGGTAGACGAAGGTGCCGTCGATCGGGCCGAAGGCTCCGGGGAAGAAGCCGTGGTAATCGGTATTTTCCTGGATTGCCTGGCCGGCGGCCTTTACCTCTTCCCACGTGCGGGGGGGCTGTTCGGGATCAAGGCCCGCCTCGCGGAAGATGTCCTTGTTGATGAACATCACCGGGGTCGAGAACGTGTAGGCCAGCCCGTAGGTCTTGCCGTCGACCTTACCCAGGTCCAGCCCGCGTTCGACCATGCCTTCGGAATGCTGATCGAGCTCTTCGCCGGCCAGGTCTTCCAGCGGCTCGGCGCCCAGATCGCGGGCGGCGTAGATCAGATCGCGGAACACCAGCTGCGCCACGTCGGGCTGCTGGCCTGCCACGATATCGGCCTGCACGCGGCTCAGGATCTCGTTCGAAGGCGCGCCGATCGGGTCGACCGTGATCAGCGGGTTTTCCTCCATGAACTTGTTGAGCATTTCCATCGTCGCGTCATTGCGCTGACCGGCGGTGGCAAGGTTGTAGGAATAGAAGGTGATGGTCACCGGTTCGGTGATTTCAGCGGCCATGTCGGCATGGGCCGGCAGGCTAAGGCCCGCCAGCGCCAGTGCCGCGGCACCGGTGGACAGAAGGGTTCTGCGAAGCATCTTTGGATCCTTTCCGGGGATGTCGTTCGGGGTCGGGTCGTGAGGTCAGGCGGTTTCGCCTGCATGTGCGGCATGGGCCGCATCTTCGATCTGCCGGGCGCGTTCGCGCAGCATCGACAGGGGATAGGTGTTCAGTTCCGCCCGGTCCGACGGCAGCGGCACCAGCGCCATGGTCAGCCCCGAAGGCCGCAGCCGTCCGATGCCGAAGGACGCGCCGCGCACCATGCGCAGCCGGTCGGTGACAAGAATGTCGGTGGCCGCGTGCTGGCCCATGCCGATGATCACCGGGATGCCGTGCCAGACGGAAAAGCGGTCGTGGTGGATATGGCCGCTTAGGATGCCCTTCACGTCCGAACGGCCTTTCAGCATCTCGCCCAGGCGATGGCTGTCCTCGAAACGGATGCCGCGCCAGAAATCCGGGTCTTCTTCGGTGCCAAGCATGGGCGGATGGTGGATGACCAGCAGCTTGGGCAGGTCCGGGTGGTCGGCCAGCCGGGCTTCCAGCCAGTCGAACTGCGCAGGCTCCAGCGCGCCGCCGATGGCGCCGGGGGTGGTGCTGTCGAGCGTGATCACATGGATGCCCGCCAGCACGATGTCATGGTCGTAAGGCGCATTGGTGCCCGGGGCCTCGCCCAGCATGCCTTCGCGAAACCCTTCGCGGGTGTCGTGGTTGCCGATGGCGTAGACCACGGGCATCCCGATCCCTTCCAGCGCGCGGGCCAGCTTGCGATAGCTGGCCGCATCGCCCGCATTCGTCAGATCGCCCGAGGCGATGGCGAAGGCCGGTCTCGGCTCGATCTCGGCTACGCGGGACAGGACGTCCTGCATCGTGGCCTCGGTATCGGAATGCAGGTGCGGATCGTCCGCGTCACCGAAGTGCAGATCGGTCAGGTGAAGGAAGGTTGGGTCTGCCATTGGAGATCTCCGGTTGCGGTGTCATCGGTGCGGGCGGGAAGACGGCGGCCTGTTTCGGCGTCGAACAGGTGCGCATCGGCCGGCGCGGCGCGGAGGCCGAACGGCCCTGTGGGCAGGGGGTGATCGGCTGGCAGGGCCAGGATCACCTCATGCGGGGCATCGGTGCTGTTGGCGTGCAGGTGCAGTTCCGTCCCCATGTCCTCGCAGAGGTCGGGCGTAAAGCGCGTGTCGTCCATCGTGGGGCGCAGCGCGCCGGGGCGCAGGCCGAAGGTCAGCACGGTGCCGGCGGGCTGATCGACGCGCAGGCCCGGCGCCGGTTCCCAGCCTGCCGCGGTCGCAAGGCTGCCATCGGCGCAGACCTGCGCGGGAAACAGGTTCATCGCCGGGCTGCCAAGGAAGCCCGCCACGAACAGGCTGGCGGGGCGACGGAACAGCTCCTGCGGGGTGCCGATCTGTTCGATCCGGCCTGCGTTCATCAGGACCATGCGATCAGCCATGCTCATGGCTTCGGTCTGGTCGTGGGTCACGAAGACGGACGTGGTGCCCAGTTGCCGGTGCAGGCGGCGGATCTCGGTGCGCATGGTGGCGCGCAGCTTGGCGTCGAGGTTCGACAGCGGCTCGTCGAACAGGAACACCTTGGCCTCGCGCGTCATCGCGCGGCCCATGGCCACCCGCTGCCGCTGACCGCCCGACAACTGGCCGGGCTTGCGGTCCAGCAGGTGATCCAGTTCCAGCATCCGCGCCACTTCGGTCACGCGCCGATTGCGTTCGGCCCGGCGGACGCCGGCAACCTTCAATCCGTAGCCCATGTTGGCCGCGACGCTCATGTGCGGGTAAAGCGCGTAGTTCTGGAACACCATGGCGCAGCCGCGGTCGCCGGGTTGCAGATGTTCGACCGCCGCACCATCGATGCGGATATGGCCCGCGTCCGGCACCTCAAGCCCCGCGATCAGCCGCAGCAGCGTGGACTTGCCGCAGCCCGAGGCGCCCAGAACCACAAGGAACTCCTGCGACCGGATCGACAGATCCAGCCCTTCCAGCACCGATGTGCCGTCAAAGGCCTTCGACAGGCCTTCGACCTGGATATTCGCCATGGGAACCGTCCTCGTGTCGTTCGAGGGCGGGATAGGCTGATTCCGTCACCGCAGCGTGACGGGTCTCAAACGCTGTTCGAAACCCGCGGAACGGCGTCCGACAGCTTGCGCCGCGGCCCGGGCGGGCGCTGGAACGTGGCCTCGATGATCTCGCACAGGGTGTCGATGATGTGTTCCGGATCGCCTGTCAGGCTCTCGCCCGTCAGCACCTCCACCCGCGTCGGCTGCCGGGTGATCTGCGACCGGACCCCAAGCGCCGCCGTCAGCCGCCAGCGGATCTGGGATTCGGTGAACCACGGCGCGGCCTGGTGCAGGTAATGAACGAAGGTCATGTGGTGATCGACATCGTTGATCATGTCCCGGAACGAGTCGGGATGATCCGACAAGCTGGTCAGGTGGTTGAGGTAGTGGAAGACGGCATAGGGGCTGGCGGGATCGTGGCTCCACCGCAAGGACGGCCCGATCAGCGCCCGCACGATCCGGCGTGTTTCCGGCGGCCCGGGGCGCGCGGCATCGACGGCCTCCTGCAGTTCGGTCAGACGTTCGACGTTCAGCCGCCGGTAGACCCGCATCGCGCAGGCGACCACCAGCCGTTCGAGCGAGGTGAAGTGATACGAGATCGAGGAAATATTGGTATCCGCCCGCGCGATGATGCGGCGGACCGTGACGTCCTCCGGCCCCGCGGCCTCGCGGATCACCGCTTCGACGGAATCGAGCAGCCGCTCGCGTGTGTTTTTCGTGGTCATGCGGGCTGTCATGACCGACAAGTGTGACGTGGGATTAAACCCGGGTGGCCAAGGCGGAACGAAACCTGTCTTCCCGCCGCAGGCCGACGCCAGACCCTGACCTGCCATCGTCCTTTCCACGGCATGGAAACTTGTCAATCGGCACTATCTTCTACACTCCGTAAACAATTGCGCTATTTTCTGAACTCCGGGCGGAACGCGTGCTAAGGTTGTGGGAGTCGATGCGAGCTCGGGCTTGGGGGAGGAGGTTGCTTGACACCGAAAAATGATTCTCGGCGTGCGTCGGTTCGTAATGCTTTACGTCTGCACACACGCACGGACCACGAGAACATGCACGCGCATTCCAGTTTCGCGTCGCTTCTCGACAATAGCCTGATGATCAAGGACTATCGACAGCTCATCCGAAGGTTGCACGGGTTCTACGTGCCGCTGGACGCCGCCATACAGGAAACGCTCCGCCGATCCGCGGATACCCGCGGGTACGATTACGCGGCGCGGTCCTCGCTTCTTGGCAAAGACATGATCGATCTCGGCTACTCGGAACGCGCGGTGGCAGACGCGCCGCAATGCCCGGACATGGCCGAACTGGTAACTCCCGTCACGCTGGGCGGTGTGCTGTACGTGATCGAGGGCGCGACGTTGGGCGGCGCCGGGATCGACCGCGCGGTGCAACGGATGCTGCCGGGCAGCGGCGTTGACGGGCGGCGCTATTGGGCGTGGTGCCGGGCCCAGGGCAGAACACGCTGGGACATGGCGAATGCCTACCTTGAAGACCGGACCTGCGATGGCGTTTCGATAGACGACCTGAAACGCGGCGCGCTTGGCACGTTCAGGCTGCTGGCGGACTGGCTGGCGCCACTGGATCGCGCGAAGGCCCCGGCCTCCGCGGAACGAGTGTGACCATGGACGGGGTCAACCTCGATACCTGCGACCGCGAGCCCATCCACCTGATCGGGCGGGTGCAGCCCCATGGCGCGCTGATCGCGATGGATGCCGAAACCTTCATCATGGAGTTCGCCAGCGCCAATACGGCCGAGTTCGTGGGCGCCCCGCCGGAACAGATCCTTGGCAGGCCCCTGGCCGACCTGATCGGGCAGGACAACGCGGCGCGGCTTCCGGATTTCCCGCTGGAGCCCATGACGCCGGAGTTGCTGAAGCCGTGGTTCATCACGTTTCCTGCGCTCGACGGCACGTCGATCGATGTCGAATGCCTGCCCCACAGGAACGGGGATCACATCATCCTTGAATTCCTGCACCCCGAAAAGGGCCCGGCCCCGGTCTGGGAGGACGAATACCTGCGGCGGGGCTATATTTCGGAGCTGATCAAGCCGGACGCGCTGCGCGAGCTTGCCGACGCCAGTGCGCGGATCATCCGCGAAGTGACCGGGTTCGACCGGGTGATGATCTATCGCTTCGCCGAGGACAAGCATGGCGAGGTGATCGCCGAAAGCACCAGCCGGGATGACAGCTTCCTGGGCCTGCATTACCCCGCCTCCGACATTCCAGATCCGGCGCGGCGGCATTTCCTGCTGAACGTCATGCGCTCGATCCCCGACATCAACGGCGCCCAGATACCGATTGTCAGCCCTACCGGCGCGCGGGCGGATGCGGACTCCCCCGATCCGCTGGACCTGACGTTCTCGAAGCTGCGGGCCGTCGCACCGGTGCATGTGGAATACCTCAACAACATGGGCGTGGGGGCGAGCCTGTCGATCTCGTTGATCACCAACAACCAGCTTTGGGGGCTTGTCGCGTGCCACCATTACGGCACGCGGCTGATCTCTTCGAGCCGTCTGCGCTTTGCGGAACTGATCGGCGGGACGACCTCCGCGCTCTTGCAGAGTATAGAGAACACCAACCAGCTGCGCCGCAGCATCACCGCCGAGAAGCTGGCTTTCCGGATCGAACAGAACGCCCGCGACGGCACCGCGCTGTGCACCCTGGTCGCGGACAGCGCCAAGGCGCTGATGACGCTGATCGACGCTCAGGGTCTGTTGCTCTATCTCGGGGGAGAGATGGTGAGCTTCGGCTCCGTCCCCGAAAAGGTGTTCGATTTCTCGGGGCTGCGCAGCCTTCTGGAAGACGGGGTGGCGACCACATCCCACCTGTCGGACGTGATCGACATGGACGAAGATCAGATGCAACTGGCCGCCGGTGCCGCGTTTCTGGGGCTGTCGGAAGATGGCGAAGATTGCCTTGTCTTCCTGCGCAGCGAATTCGACGAAACGATCCGCTGGGCCGGAAAGCCCGACAAGGTCGAAACCCGCACCGAAGACGGCATCACCCGGCTGTCGCCCCGCGGCTCGTTCGCGCTGTGGCGCGAGGAACGGCGCGGACAAAGCCGGCCGTTCGACGCGCCGGACCGGGACGCGCTGCGGATCCTGCGGCGGGCTCTGTTCGCGCTGAACAGTCTTGAACACGAACGCGCCGCCCGCGAAGCCCAGAAGATCGCCGAGGCCGAGGAAAGCCGGTTGCGCCATGCGCTGCTCGATGCCTCCCGGTCCAGCTCGATGGGAGAGCTAGCCTCCGCCATCGCGCACGAGCTGAACCAGCCGCTTTCGGCGATCTCCAACTATGTCAGCGCCTGCCGACAGGAATTTGCCAATGCAGGCGTCGAGATCCCCGGCAAGGCCGGGCAACTGATCGACGAGGCGGTGGCCGAATCCGTGCGCGCGGGCGATCTTATCCGCCGGGTGCGCAACTTCATCTCGGCCGGCGACCTGAACGCCGAACCCATCGACCTGAACGCGGCCATCCGGCAGGGCATCGACCTGGCGCTTGTCTCGAGCACCCTGCCCCGGCTTCAGGTCGAACTTCTGCTGGATCGGAGCATTCCGCCCGTCTTCGCCGACAAGGTCCAGATCAGCCAGGTTGTCCTGAACCTCGCCCGCAACAGCCTTGCGGCGATGGAAGAGTCCCCGCGGCAGGTTCTGACGGTCGAGGTCGGCGCCGCGGAGGAGACCGTGGACGTGACCGTCCGCGACACCGGCTGCGGGATTCCGGAGGAACAGCTGGAAATGATGTTCGAGCCGTTCCACGTCTCGACGACCAAGGGCATGGGGATCGGCCTGTCGCTTTGCCGATCCATCGTCGAGGCGCATGGCGGCCGGATCTGGGCCAGGTCGATGGATGACGGCGCCGAACTGATCTTCCGCTTGCCGGTCAAGGGGGTGCACGGTGCCTAACAGCTTGGAAGCCTTCATCGTCCACGTGGTGGAAGATGACCCGGCGGTTCTGAAATCACTGTGCGCGCTGCTGCAGTCGCACGGCTACGACACCGTGGCGAGCAGATCCGCCGAACACTTCCTGGAGCTTTTCGACCCCTCGCAGAAGGCGTGCATCGTCCTGGATCTGCGCTTGCCGGGCATGAGCGGGATGCAGTTGCAGGAGCGCATGAAGGAGTTCGGCATCTCGGTGCCGATCATCGTGGTCACTGCCCATGGCGACGTTCCGGTCGCGGTCGAGGCGATGCGGGCCGGCGCCATCGACTTCATCGAGAAACCGGCACGGGCCGAACAATTGCTGGAGGCCGTGCAGGGCGCGGGCGACCTGATCTACGGCCATGCCGCCCCCGAAGTGCCAAAGAAGATCATCGCACACCGCCTGTCGCAGCTGACGGAGCGGGAGCACGAGGTTCTGCAACATCTGCTGCAGGGGCGGCTCAACAAGGAAATCGCGGCCGAGCTGGACATCAGCCAGCGCACCGTCGAAGTCCACCGTGCGCGCATCCGCGACAAGCTGCAGGCGCGCGGCATCGCGGACCTTATCCGCATGCTGGGCTGACCCCGCTTTTCCCCGGGTACGTATAAGTACGTAGTGGGAAATCCGAACTAGCTTGCCGACTTTCCCGCGCCCTACGGTTGAAGAGGAGGAATACGGCATGCCGACCGTCCTGCCCCATGGGTGACGCCGAAACAGGGGCACCGATGGCGGGGCGGAAGCAGACCCAGCCGGGAACATACCCAGGACGGTCGCTTGACGTCATGCCAGCCCGGCAGCCCTGTGCTGTCGGCAATCGACGATCGGGGGAGTCGTGGACATCGCTGCAAGCAAGGCAGGTTCGTCGATCGCCCGCACCGGCGCGCCCGGTGTCCGGCACATCCGGACAACGTATTGAACCGACCCCTGCCGCACACCGGCAGGTCAAGACGCTGCATCGTGACCACAAAGACCCGTGATTGACCCGGGCATTGGGAGGAACACACGTGCTGACACAAGATTCGTCATCCGAAGTGCTTCAGTTCGATCCCTACAGGCGCAGCCTGACGAGCATTCGTCGGCTGAAAAGCCGCCTGCCCGAGGCGCTTGTCGCCGATCTTGCGCAGGAGGTCATCCGGCGCCTTGCGGATCATGACCGGCAGTTCGCCGACGTGCCGCATACCCCCACCGAAGACGAACTCGAAGAACTGTGCCATGCACTGATCTCCCCGGACGACGAGGCCGCGGCGCGGATCATCGCGGGGATGCGGGCCGAGAACGTGCCGGTCAAGGCGATCTACATGAAATACCTTGCCGCGGCGGCCCGGATGCTGGGCGATTGGTGGCTGGAGGACCGGGCGAGCTTTGTCGAGGTCACGATCGGCACGGGCCGGCTGTTTTCGATAATGCGGGGCATGCGGCACCTGTTCGCGACGCCACAGGTGTCGCAGAAGATGTCGGTGGTCTTTGCATCCGTCCCGGGCGAGCAGCACACGCTTGGCGTCCGGATGGCGGCCGACCTTTTTCGCGACGACGGCTGGGACATCACCCTGCGCACCGGGCTGGACCATGACGCCCTGGTGGCAGAGCTTGAGACGTATCCCTCCAGCATCATCGGATTGTCTATCGGCGGTCAGCACTCGCTGCAGCCGTTGTCGCGCCTGGTAACCGCGCTTCGCATCTGCTGTCCGCAGGCACCGATCATGGTCTGCGGGCAGGATGTCGACAGCGTCCGCCCGGTTCTCGACCTCATGGGGCTGGACGGCATCGCCGGGGAGCTGAGCGAGGCGAAGGAGCAGTTGGCAACGCTTTGGGATCGGGAGATCGCGCAAGCAGACCAGCCAATCGGGCTGGATCAGGCGACCTGCAACCGCTCGCAATCCGCCAAGACCTGAAGGTCAGCTGGCGTCAGGCCAGCACCGGGACGACGTCCCGTTCAAGGTAGATCCGCAACCATGGCGCGAAATCGCCGGGCGTTTGCCGCACCCGGCGGCGCAGGCTCTGTGGGTCGATCCAGGTGATCGCCATGACCTCGTCCGGGTTGGGCCGAAGCGGGGTCGCCGCGGGCATGGTCGCGGTGAAGACATCGACCAGTTCATGCTCGATCATGCCGCCACCGACCTCGGCCCGGTATTCGACCCGTTTGGCGTGTTCGAGCCGCAATCCGGTTACGCCAAGCTCCTCGCCCAGCCGCCTCTCCGCGCAATCCTCGGCGGTTTCACCCCAGTGTGGATGGCTGCAACAGGCGTTCGCCCACAGGCCGGGCGTATGATACTTGCACATCGCACGCCGCTGGATCAGCGTGTCCGCCCCGCAGAACACGAAGACGGAAATCGCCTTGTGGCGCAGCCCGCGGCGGTGCACCTCCAGCTTGTCGACCGGCTGCAGAACGCCTTCGATCCATGCCGGGATCTCGGCCATCACACGTGCTCGGCCCGGACAAGCCCGGTCAGGTGGGCCAGATTCTTGAACCCGATCTTCAGATGCGCCATCGGGCGTGCCCGCACGAGGCGCTTGTTCATGTAGGCCTCGAATGTCAGGCGTTGCACATCGACGTCGTGGCACAGCGACACGAACCGCTCGCGCCGCTCGTCGGAGCGGTAATAGGCGTTCTGCATGGAGGCCAGCACCCGGAAGACCGTCTTGTGTTCGTCCATGAACAGCCGCCGGGCCAGCCGAAGGTCTGCCACGCGGCCCGAGGCAAGACAGGCCGCCGCCGCACTTGCTGCCACACGGCCGCCGACCATGGCGTAATAGATGCCCTCGCCCGAACTTGGCGCGACCACGCCGGCGGCGTCGCCCGCCAGCACGACATCGCGCCCGTTGTCCCAGCGGTCCAGCGGCTTGAGCGGTATGGGCGCGCCTTCGCGACGCAGCGTGGCGCAGTCCGACAGGCCGCTCGCTTCGCGCAGTGCGGACGTGGCGCGTTTCAGGTCGAAACCGCCAACCATCGAGCCCATGCCGACGCTCGCCTGCGCCCCGTGCGGAAAGACCCAGCCATAGAAATCCGGTGAAATCCGGCCATCGTAGATCACGTCGCACCGGTCCGGGCGATAATCGCCGCCCGCGGGCGATGCGATGATCTCGTGATAGGCGATCACGTAGGGGATGCTGTCCCCGCCCGGCACCTCGTCACGCGCGACCCGCGACCGCGCGCCATCGGCGCCGATGACAAGACGCGCCTTCAGACGGGTTTCCCGGCCCGTTTCCCGGTCGCGATAGACGACGACAGGGCCATCGCCCTCGCGATCAATGCGCAGGTAGGTGCCGTTGTGAAGGCTGGCCCCGGCGCGCGTTGCACGGTCGCGCAGGAAGGGATCGAAATGCTCGCGGTCCACCATCCCGACAAAGCCGTCTTCGATGGGAATGTCGACCTTGCGGCCGGTGGGAGAGATCATCCGGGCCGTGCGCACCTTGGCGACAAGCTGTTCGTCGGGAATGGCGAAATCCTGGATCAGCCGCGGCGGGACCGCGCCGCCGCAGGGCTTGATCCTGCCCGCCCGGTCAAGCAGCGCAACGCGGTAGCCCGACCGGGCCAGGTCCTCTGCGGCGGTGGCCCCGGCGGGCCCGCCTCCGACAACGACGACATCGTACATGCTCATTCTCCCGGAACCAGAGTCTGGAGGCGCGGAGGCGCCGCGCCGATGACCCGCAACGCCATGATGGCGGTCGCGGCGAAAAGCAGGGCCTCGGCCAGAAAGACGGTGCCGAAGGCGGTGGATTCGGGCAGGACGCCGCGGGCAAGGTCGACTGCGCCCGCGCCGATCAGCCCGC
>TARA_R110002020_G_scaffold11895_35_pt1 | contig 11003 bp, 7 predicted proteins | sample TARA_R110002020 | Tara Oceans TARA_R110002020 (sample SAMEA4396489) | marine metagenome | biome: Westerlies Biome; feature: [MES] marine water layer (ENVO:01000295) within the mesopelagic zone...; material: water (ENVO:00002006), including particulate matter (ENVO:01000060) such...
CGCTGGCGGCGATGACCGATCCGCAGTTCATCAGCCTGCGCCAGACCCTGGCCCAGGAAATCTCGGCCCTGCGGGCATTGCCAGCGGACCCGCGCGACGAAGCCGCCGGCGAACTCGACGCGCTGGAAGCCACGCTGCCGCGGCTGTCGAGCCGCGCACCGGGCGCGCCGCCGGCCGCCGCCGAAGGTGATTCGCGCTGGCAGCGCATCCTTGATGCGCTCGTGCAGGTTCGCCCGAGCAGCAGCCAGGACCTGATCTCGCCCGCCGACCGCGCCACCGGCGAGGCCACGCTGGCGCTGGAACTGGCGCTGGCACGCACCGCGCTGGAACGCCGCGACGAAGCCGCCTTCCGCGCCAGCCTCACCCGCGTCGACCAGTGGCTGCAGCGCCTGTATGCCGACGACGCCACCCTGCGCGAACGCCGTGAACGCCTGCGCGCACTGGCCGACCGGCCGCTGTCGCCGGCCCTGCCCGACGCCGGCGCCGCCCTGCAGCAGCTGCGCGACCTGCGCCGCGGCCGGGACGCCAGGCCGTGAACCTCTACCGCAGCCTGCTGTGGTGGCTGGCGCTGGCGGTGCTGGGCGCGCTGGGCTGGCACTGGTTCTCGCAGGACCTGGGCGACGTGGTGGTGCGCTACCGCGGCCTGACCTACACGACCACGCTGGCGTATTTCGTGCTGGCCTGGGGCCTGCTCTGGTTTGCCCTGTGGGCGCTGTGGTGGCTGCTGCGGCTGCCGTTCAAGGCCTGGCGCCGGCATGCGCACGCGCTTGCCCGCAACCGCCTGGTCAGCGGCCTCGAGGCCCTGCACCAGGGCCGCTGGCAGCGCGCCGAACAGCTGCTGGCCAAGGCCGCCACCGAAACCCCGCTGCGCACGCCGGCCCTGCTGGGCGCACGCCGCGCCGCCGATGCCCGCGGCGACGCCGAAGCCGCCGCCCGCCACCACGCCGCGCTGCTGGCCCACGATCCCGGCGCCGCCGCGCTGGAACAGGCCGAACGCCTGCTGGCCCAGGGCAAGCCGGACGAAACCCTGGACGCGCTGGCCGGCCAGCCCGGGCCGCTGCCACCGCGCGCCGCCTGGCTGCGCGCCGAAGCCCAGGTCGCCGCCGGCCGTGCGATGGACGCGCAGGCCGGGCTCAACACGCTGCGCCGCGACCAGGTCGCCGACGCCGATGCCCTGGCCGCGCTGGAAACCCGCGTCACCGCCGCAACGCTCGACCAGGCGCCGCAGGCCGACGAACTGCAGCAGCGCTGGCATGCGCTGCCGCAGCGGCTGCGCCTGGCCGCGCCGGTGGCCAGTGCCTTCGCCCAGCGCGCCGCTGCCCTCGGCATGGAAGATGCCGGTGCCCACGCGGTGGCCGATGCGCTGGAAGCGAACTGGGACGAATCACTGGCCGCGCTGTTCGGCCGCCTGCCGCCGGGCCGCGAAGGCAAACGCCTGGCCCGCGCCGAAGCCTGGCTGGCCGCGCACCCGTCCAGCCCCGGCCTGCTGACCGCGCTGGGCTGCCTGTGCCGTGCCCAGGAACTTTGGGGCAAGGCCGAGGACTACCTGCACCGCGCGCTCGCCCAGGGCGCCGGCGCCGACGCCTGGGAAAGCCTGGGCCATGTGTTCACCGCGCAGGGCGATGCCGGTCGCGCGCAGATCGCCTACGCCAACGCCCTGCGCCTGGGCCGCGAAGAACCGCCGCTGGCCCTGGGCGGGCGCAGCCTGCGCGAACAGATCGCCGATGCGGCGGTGGCCGAAGTGCGCAACGCCCACGGCATTCCGTTGCTGCCGCCCTGACTGCACACCTTCTGTAGGAGCGCCTTCAGGCGCGAATCCCTTCTTTGCCGAAGGCAAAGTCAAAAGATTCGCGCCTGAAGGCGCTCCTACAAGTTTTTTCAGCGTTCGACGATGGCGGCGACGCCCATGCCGCCGGCGGTGCACACCGAGATCAGCGCGCGGCCCTTGCCCTTTTCCTTGAGCAGCTTGGCGGCGGTGGCGACGATGCGCGCACCGGTGGCGGCGAAAGGATGGCCCACGGCCAGCGAGCTGCCGACGACGTTGAGCTTCTCGCGGTCGATGCTGCCCAGCGGCGCGTCCAGGCCCAGCTTTTCCTTGCAGAAGGCGGGGTCTTCCCAGGCCTTGAGCGTGCACAGCACCTGGGCCGCGAAGGCTTCGTGGATTTCGTAGAAATCGAAGTCCTGCAGCTTCAGGTTGTTGCGCTTGAGCAGCTGCGCCACGGCCCAGGCAGGCGCCATCAGCAGGCCTTCGCCGTGCACGAAATCAACCGCTGCCACCTGCGCGTCCACCAGGTAGGCCTGCACTTCCAGGCCGTGCGCCGCGGCCCATTCTTCGCTGGCCAGCAGGGCCGCCGAAGCGCCGTCGGTGAGCGGCGTGGAGTTGCCGGCGGTCAGCGTGCCCTTGCCCGAGGTCTTGTCGAAGGCGGGCTTGAGCGTGGCGAGTTTTTCGACCGTGGTGTCGGGGCGCAGGATGTTGTCGCGCTCGACGCCGCGGAAGGGCACCACCAGGTCCTTGAAGAAGCCGCGCTCGTAGGCCATCGCGGCCTTGGTGTGTGATTCGTAGGCCAGCTGGTCCTGGGCTTCGCGGGTGATGCCCCATTCCTTGGCCATCATTTCGCAGTGTTCGCCCATGGACTTGCCCGTGCGCGGCTCGCCGACGCCGGGGAATTCGGGCGTGAGCTCCTTGAAGCGGAACCCCTTGAAGGCCTTCAGGCGCGCGCCGAGGCTGCGCGCCATGTTGGCGTCGAGCAGCCGGCGGCGCAGGCGCTTGTTCACCGCGATCGGCACGTCCGAGGTCGTGTCGGAGCCGCCGCCGATGCCGGCCTCGATCTGGCCCAGCGCGATCTTGTTGCCGACGGTGATGACGGTGTCGAGCGAGGTGCCGCAGGCACGCTGCATCGTGATGCCCGGCGTCGCCGGCGACAGGCCGGAGCTGAGCGTGGCTTCGCGACCGATGTTCCAGTCGCTGCTGTGCTTGAGCACCGCGCCCATCGCCACCTCGCCCAGCTGTTCGCCGTGCAGGCCGAACTTTTCCACCAGCGCGCCCAGTGCCTTGATCGACATGCCGAGGTTGCCGACGTCGTGGTAGGCGGTGTTGTTGCGGACGAAGGGGATGCGGACACCGCCCAGGATGGCGACACGGCGGGAAGGCGACATGCGGTTCACTCCTTGCTGGATCTTGTTCGGGGGGTCACGCGCTGGGCTCCAGGCCGGCCGGCACCGGACCCCAGTCGGGGCGGGTTTGCCAGGCGCCGAAAATCCAGGCGCGGAACATGTTCGCCACGCCGTCGTCGGCGGGCCGCTGCGACAGCAGCGCCACCAGGCGATGTGGCCCGCGGGCCTCGGCTTCGTCGGCGACGATGGCGTCGAAATAGGTGGTCCACTGCTGGCCGTAGCTGATGCGCGGCGCGGCGTTGCGCAGGCGCTCGGCCTCGCGCGCGCTGGCGACCGGGTCGCCGTCGGGCTTGCGCGCCACGACCTGCACGCAGGGCGAGTCGTCGAGCACCAGCACCGGTTCCAGCCCGACGCCGCGCACGTAGGCTTCCACTTCCTGCGGCACCACGAACTGGTTGCGCGCCACGTCCTTGCGCTGGCCCGGCGGCAGGCGCGCGGCCTGTTCGAACTCCAGCGCGAAGCGCCGCCAGCCGACCGGATGCGCCAGGTTCCAGTGGTCGAAATAGAACAGGCCGCCGGGGCGCAGCACGCGGGCGACGTCGCGCAGGTAAAGCACGAAGTCTTCCTTGTCCATGTGGATGAACACGGCCACGCAGTAGCCCTTGTCCATCGAGGCATCGGCGAGTGCGTCCAGGCGCGGCCCGTTCAGGGCACTGAAGGCGCAGTCGCCGGCGCCGGCCAGGCGCTCGCGGGCGACGCCGAGCATGTTTTCGCTGATGTCCAGGCCATGCCAGTGGGCCACCTCGCCGGCGAGCTCGCGGCCGATGCGGCCGACGCCGCAGCCCAGCTCGAACACGCGGTCGCCGGCCTGCAGGTCGAGCGCGGCGCGCGCCTGGGCGGCGGAAAACGCGCCGGTCAGCCGCACCGTGCGCTCGTCGTGGCTGCCATCGACCGCCACCAGCGCACCGCGCGGCGTGCTGGCCTTGTCGTTCCAGAAGGATTTGTAGTCTTGGAAATCCATGCCTGCGGCGGGCGCGGGACCGGCCGTCCGTGTGTCGAAAGGTATGATGGCGATCATACCCCGACACCGCACGCACCCGTATGTCAAAGCCCGAACTGAGCGTCCTGGCGGCCCTTGCACTGGAACTTTCGCCAGGCGCCGAACCCGGCCGCCTCGCGCTTGCGGTGGACGACTCCGGTGAGCTGGCCGGCCTGGTCGCCCGCGACCTGGCCCGGCTGGTGCCCGATGCGGCGGCGCTGGACCTGGCGATGGTCGCCGGCCTGTTCGACCCGGCCGAGCTGCTGCGCCCCGGCTACCCCGTGCACGCCGAACTGGGCCGGCTCGCCGCCCGCGCACCCGGTGCCGCCGGGGGCCGGATCATCGGCTTCGGTGCCGGCCAGGAAGGCCTGCCGGCCGGCCTGGCGCCGGCGCCCGAATTCGCCGGCGGCCCGCTGAAGCTGCTGCCGCTGGTGCTGCGCGGCGACGTCACGGCGGTGGCACCGGTGGGCGACCAGATGGAACAGGTGCTGCTCGACACCGGCATGGCCTCGGCCGACACCGCCCTGTTCGCGCAGAAGGCCTTCGGCGTGCAGGTGGAACACGCACGCCTGCTGACCATCAACGACCTGGCCGCGATGATGGCCATGCAGTTCGAACACGCCGGCGTCGCCGCCCTGTGGCCGCTGGTGGAGGCCGCGCTGCTGGCCCCGGACGGCGAACAATGGCTCGATGCCCCGCCCGAACCGCTGGCGCGTTATGCCGACGGCGGCGTGCGCATGGCGATGCTGGACATGGACGCCTGGGCCGAAGGCGGCTTCGCACCGGCCGACACCGACGCCGCGCGCCTGGGCCGCGCCTTCGAGCATTTCCAGATGCGCCAGCGCCAGTTCGCCGGCCTGCTCGAGGCCCACGGCATCCCGGTCACCTACGATCACTGCCCGGCCGGCCGCGACCCGCGGCAGGTACTGTCAGACTGAACGCCGTCCCCCGGCCGACGCGCCGCCGCAGGAGCCCGACCCATGCCCGCCCCCCTCCGCCTGCTGGCGCTGGCGCTGCTGCTTTGGCTGCCTGCCGTGGCAGCCGCCAGCGAGCCGGTGCAAACCCAGGCCTGCCGCAGCGGCGGCGGCGATCCCGACCGCCCGCGCATCGGCCTGGTGCTGGGCGGCGGTGGCGCCCGCGGCTTCGCCCACGTGGCGGTGCTCAAGGAGCTCGAACGCCTGGACGTACCCGTGGACTGCATCGCCGGCACCAGCATGGGCGCGCTGGTCGGCGGCCTGTATGCCTCCGGCCTTTCCGCCGCGCAGATCGAAACCGAACTGCGCGCCGTCGACTGGCCGGCGATGTTCAGCGACCGCCTGGACCGGCCGGCGCGCTCCTTCCGGCGCAAGCGCGACGACGACCTGGCCCTGGTCGCCGGCAAACCCGGCATCGGCAATGAAGGCCTGAAGATCGCCTCGGGCCTGGTGTCGGGCGAACGGGTGGTGCTGCTGCTCGAGCGACTGACCCAGCCTGCGGCACTGGCCGACGATTTCGACGCGCTGCCGATTCCCTTCCGCGCCGTCGCCACCGACCTCAACAGCGGCCAGGCCGTGGTGATCGGCGACGGCAACCTGGCCCAGGCCATGCGCGCGAGCATGTCCATCCCGGGCGTGTTCCGGCCGGTGCGGGTGGGCGACAAGGTGCTGGTGGACGGCGGCCTGGCCAACCAGGTCCCGGTGGACGTGGCGCGGGCGATGGGCGCCGACATCGTGATCGCGGTGGACGTGGGCACGCCGCTGCGGCCGCTGGACGAAGGCGCGGGGCTGTTCGCCATCATCGACCAGATCAGCGGCTTCATGACCGTCGGCAGCGCCGCGGCACAAACGGCGAGCCTGCAGGGCCGCGACGTGCTGGTGTCGCCGCCGCTGGGCACCGAAGTGGGCACCAGCGATTTCTCGAAGCTCGACCTCGCGCTGGAACTGGCCGAAGCCGGGCTGGTACAGGTGCGGCCGCGCCTGGCGGCGCTGTCGGTCGGGCCCGACGAAGCCTCGCGCCTGGCCGCGAACCGCGCCGCCGTGGCGACGTCGCCGCCGGTGGTGGATTTCGTGCGCCTGGACAACCGCAGCCGCTACGCCGATGAGTTCGTGCTCTCGCACATCGACGTGCCGCTGCGTCAGCCGCTGGACGCCATGGCGCTGGAACGCGGCCTGCGCCGCATCCACGGCCTGGACACGCTGGACCTGGTGACCTACGACCTGGTCGAGGAAAACGGTCGCACCGGCCTGGTGATCCACGTGGTGCCGCACGCCTTCGGCCCGAACTACCTGGAAAGCGGGCTGAGCGTTTATTCCGACTTCAACGGCGACTTCTTCGTGAACCTGCGCGGCGGCGTGCTGCGTTCGCCGGTGAATTCGCGCGGCGGTGAACTGCGCGGCCTGCTGCAGCTGGGAGATGAGCCGGGCCTTCTGCTCGACTACTACCAGCCGCTGGATCCGCAGGGCAATTATTTCTTCATCGCCAGCGCCAGCTACGAATCCCCGAAGTTCGGCCTGTTCAACGCCGACGGCGAACGCCTGGCGAACTACCGGGCGCCCAACGCCGGTTTCGAACTGGCCCTGGGCCGCGAGTTCAGCAACTACGGCGCCGCCACCCTGGCCTACCGGCGCCGCAGCGGCCGGGTCGAGCTCGAACTGGGCGACCCGCTGGTGCAGGGGCTGGACGTCGAGCAGGGCGAACTGGAGTGGGCGCTGACCTACGACCGCATCGACAGCCTGTTCCTGCCGCGCGCCGGCCAGTACGCCGTGCTGGGCCAGGTGCATTCGCGCACCGGCCTGGGCGCCGGCGCCGACTACACGCTCAACAACTTCGATGCCGTTACCGCGCATGCCATCGGCAAACACTCGGGCTTTGGCGGCATCCGCCTGCACACCAGCGACAGCGACACCGTCGTGCCGGTGCAGGGCCTGTTCCGGCTGGGCGGCCTGACAAGGTTCAGCGGCTTCCGGCCCAACGAACGCCTGGTCGAAAACTACGCCCTGGCCTACGCCGGCTACACCTACGAACTCGGGCGCGTGCTCAGCCGCTCCGCCGTGCTGGGCGGCACCATCGAATACGGACGCACCTGGGACGGCAGCCAGTCGCTGGGCCGCGGCAGCCGCGAGCTGCACGGCAGCGTGTACTTCGGCTTCGACTCCTGGCTGGGGCCGATGCAGCTGGGTTACGGCATTCGCGAAGGCGGCGACGGCATCTTCCTGCTGGAACTGGGCCAGCAGCGCTGATCGGTTTCAGCGACCCCAGTAGCCCAGCTCGCGGCGCAGCTTGAGGCTGCGCCACCAGCCCGCCAGCGGCTTGCGGCGCAGGCTGCCCAGATCACCGCGCAGCAGGGCCTCGGTGGCTTCAAGAACCCTTTGGCTGGACCGGCCGTCGCGCCAGGGATGGATGGCCTCGGCGTAGGCGGCAATCGCGTCGCGCAGCGTTTCGTCCGGTGCGAGAGCCCGCGCAAGGTGCCGGTCCAGGGCCGCCGGGTCGTCGAAATCGATCATGTGCGGCTTCGGCGCGCGGTTGCGGAAGGTGACCACCGGCTTGCGCTGCACCACGAACTCCGAAACCACCGAGGTGGTGTCGGCCAGCAGCACGTCGGCGGCGCGCTGGGCGCTGACCAGCTGTTCGGTTTCGACGAAGGCGGCGTTGACGCCGGCCAGCGCGCGGTAGCGTTCGAACAGCGCCGGCGGGCACTTGGGATGCAACGTGAGCAGCCAGTAGCGGTCGCCGCGGGCGACCTGGGCGGCGATGGCGTCGTACAGGTGCGGCGCCGCGCTCAGACGTTCGGTGAAGGTCGAGGCGAACAGCACCACCGGCCGGCCGCCGGCACCGGCACGCAGGGCCTCGGCCAGGGCGTCGTTGTCGCGGAACAGCGGGTCGAGCTTGGGCCAGCCGGTTTCCACGACCGCAAAATGCCCGGCTTCGGCGGCCAGGGCCTGGAAAGGCCCGGTGGTCGCCGGCCCCTGGGTGCAATAAAGGTCGAACTGCCCGCGCACGCGGAAATGGCCGCGGGTGTCACTGCGCTTCTCGACGTTGAAGCCATGGAAGAGCTGCACCTTCGCGCCTCCAATGAAACCCGGCACGTCGTTCGCGGCGCTGAAAACCGCCAGTGGCTGCAGGGCCACCGCTTCACGCACACCCACCGGCCGCGCCGGCGCCGGCAGCCTGGCGCCAGCGGCGCCGCGGATGAACAGCGTGTGTACGCCATGGCCCGCGGCTTGCAGGGTTTCCGCGAGCGGGCCCAGAATGGGCAACGCGTAGCGCTCGGTCGCGAACAACAGGTATTCCGCCATCAACGCACCCCCGGCCATGTCGCCTCGCCTATCGGCCTGCATTATCACCTTCAACGAAGCCGACCGGCTGGGCGACTGCCTGGCCTCGCTGGCCTTCTGCGACGACATCGTGGTGGTGGACTCGGGTTCGACCGACGCCACGACCGCCATCGCCCGCCAGGCCGGCGCCCGCGTTTTCGAGCGGCCCTTCGAGGGATTCCGCAGCCAGAAGCAGTTCGCGGTCGAACAGGCCCGGTTCGACTGGGTGCTGTGCCTGGACGCCGATGAACGCGTGGACGACACCCTGCGCGCCAGCATCCAGGCCGAACGCGCGCTGGGTTTCGAACATGCCGCGGGCTATCGCTTCGCCCGGCTGTCGAACTACTTCGGGCGTTTCCTGCGCCACGGCAATGCCTATCCCGACCGCGTGCTGCGCCTGTTCGACCGCCGCCGCGGCGGCTGGCGCGGCAATCGCGAGGTGCATGAAGCCGCCAGCGTCGATGGCCCGGTGCGCACGCTCGCCGGCGATCTGCTGCATTTCCCCTACCGCTCGCTTGAACAGCAATTGGCCAAGACCCAGCGCTACGCACGCATGATGGCCGAGCACGATTTCAAGCGCGGCCGGCGCGCCAGCCTGGTCGGCCTGGTGCTGTCGCCGGCCTGGCGCTTCTGGCGCGGCTACCTGCTGCGCGCGGGCTTCCTGGACGGCTGGCACGGCCTGGTCTACGCCTACGTGCGCGCCAACTACGTGCGCCAGAAGACCATCATGCTGTGGATGATGCAGAACAAGCAGCCGGTGGCCGACCCGCCGCGCGGGGACCGCTGAGGCATGTGCGGCATCGCCGGCACCTGGTTCCCGGGCGCGCGCGACGACGCGTCCCTGCACGCGCTCGGCGCCCGCCAGGGTGAAGCCATCGCCCACCGCGGCCCTGACGACGCCGGCACCTGGGCCGACGCCGGCGCCGGCCTGGTGCTGTCGCACCGCCGGCTTTCCATCCTCGACCTGAGCCCGGAAGGCCACCAGCCGATGCTCACGCGCGACGGCCGCTGGGCACTCATCTTCAACGGCGAGATCTACAACCACGGCGCGCTGCGCGCCGAGCTGGCGACGCTGGGGCATTCGTTCCGCGGCCACTCCGACACCGAGGTGCTGCTGGCCGCGATCGGCGAATGGGGCGTCGAACAGGCGCTGCAAAAGAGCAACGGCATGCTCGCGCTGGCCGCCTGGGACCGCAAGCAGCGCCGGCTGTGGCTGGCCCGCGACCGCATGGGCAAGAAGCCGCTGTATTACGGCTTCGCCGGCGACGGCGCGCTGGTGTTCGGCAGCGAACTGCGGGCGCTGAAGGCGCATCCGGCGCTGGAGGCAAAGGTTGATCCGGACGCGCTGGCCCTGCTGCTGCGGCTCGACTACATCCCGGCGCCCTGGTCGATCCTGCGCGGCGTGCACAAGCTGCCGGCCGGCACGCTGCTGAGCCTGGACACGGCGGCGCTGCAGGCCGGCGCCGCGGCCCTGGACCCGGCGCAATCGCCGCGGCGCTGGTGGGACGCGCTGGCCGCCCGGCGCGAGGCGATCAACCACGGTTTCGCCGGCGGCGACCAGGAAGCCCTGGACACGCTGGACGTGCTGCTGCGCGAAGCCACCGCCATGCGCATGGAAGCCGACGTGCCGCTGGGCGCCTTCCTGTCCGGTGGCACCGATTCGTCGCTGGTGACGGCGATGATGCAGGTGCAGTCGGCGGCACCCGTGCGCAGTTTTTCCATCGGCTTCGACAACCTGCGACACGACGAAAGCGCGCATGCGGCGCGGGTGGCGGCGCACCTGGGCACGAACCACACCGAACTGCGCGTCGATGGCCAGGCCGCGCTCGACCTGGTGCCGTCGCTGCCGGACATCTTCGACGAACCCTTCGCCGATTCCTCGCAGGTGCCGACCGCGCTGCTGTGCGCGTTGACCCGCAAACACGTGACGGTGGCGCTGTCGGGCGACGGCGGCGACGAATTGTTCTTCGGCTACTCGCGCTACGCCCGCACGCTGCGCAACAACGCCTGGCTGGGCAAGCTGCCGCGGGCGATGCTGGCCAACCGGGTCAGCGAGCCCGGCGAAGCGGCGCGCCTGGGCGGCCTGGCGGCGCTGCGCGCCGAACTGCGCGCCGGCGACCTGCAGGGCCTGGCGCGGCTGCGCGTTTCGCGCTGGCGTTTGCCCGAGGCCGTGGTCATCGGTGCCCGCCGGCTCAAGACCGCCTACGACGATCCCGACGCCCTGCCCGGCGTCGGCGGCCCCGGTGATGCGCTGATGGCGATGGACATGGCCTGTTACCTGCCCGAGGACATCCTGGCCAAGGTCGACCGGGCCAGCATGGCGGTGTCGCTGGAGGCGCGCGCGCCGCTGCTGGACTGGCGCGTGGCCAGCTTCGCCTGGACCCTGCCGATGGCGATGAAGGCGCGGCACGGGCAGCTCAAGTGGCTGCCCAAGCAGCTGCTGCAACGTTACCTGCCCAGGCCGCTGGTGCAGCACCCCAAGACCGGTTTCGGCGCCCCGGTGGGCGACTGGCTGCGCGGGCCGCTGCGCGAGTGGGCCGAAGCCCAGCTCGACGAAA
>TARA_R110002020_G_scaffold106906_2_pt1 | contig 11002 bp, 21 predicted proteins | sample TARA_R110002020 | Tara Oceans TARA_R110002020 (sample SAMEA4396489) | marine metagenome | biome: Westerlies Biome; feature: [MES] marine water layer (ENVO:01000295) within the mesopelagic zone...; material: water (ENVO:00002006), including particulate matter (ENVO:01000060) such...
TCTACATCTTCACGATATTTAAAATAATCTTTTGATAATTCAGCTAGTGTAGAAATACTTGTTTTTTGATCTCCAGTATCTACTTGATTATTTAGAGCTTCTAAAATTTGTATAGCTTCAAGATAATCATTAGAATATTTTATTAATTTTTTATTAGTATCTGGATTAGCTTTTGATCTAATTTGAAATTTATATTTCATATTATGAGATATTATAGTTCCTGGAATTTTTTTACCTTCATAATAACCAGAGCTTTTAGTTAATTTATATTTATTTATTCTCTTATCTATTTTCATTAGTTACTCCTCATTGAATTTAAATCTACACCTGTTTCTAAATTTGGATAAATTACGTTTATACCTCTTATAGATAATGGTGTTACTTTTTGTATAGCCATACCTTTATAAAAACCTTCTTTTACTTGCCTTTTTACTTCATCAAAATTATTAGAAAATACATATTTATTATTTTCAGCAGCTTCATATTTTACAATATGTACACCTTGACTATTAGCAAAATTGCTTCTAGCTCGACCATCAAAACATATACCAATGCCAGAACTAATTGGTAAATCTGGATCAATTATTAATCTATCATTTACATTAATATCTGGATATAAATTACCTGTTTGTACATGAACTGCAAATAAATTTCTGTTTTTTATTTTGTCTTTAGTCCAGTAAATATTGTCTATTGGTTTTATATCTGCAACTTTAGGATCTAATAATTCTCTATGACTATAAACAGGTATTTCTATTGGGAAGGCTTCTAATATAGCAGCTTGTGCTATTTCTAATTGAGTAATAATATCTTTTGATTTATTTACAGTAACTATATCTTTTACTATATCTTCTATACCTAAATTAAAAAAAATTGCATATTTTTCTATTAAATCTAAAGATGCTTCTCTTTTATATGTTTCTATTTGAGTTATAGTTTGTACAGATGTTTCTATTGAAGCTGCTAAATCTTTTTGACTAATATTATTATCTATTCTAAATTGCTTTAATCTATCTCCAATAATTTTAATTCTTAAGTTTTTATTATCCATTTTTCCTTATGTGTATATCATTAGTTAATAATTATTATAATGATAGATAATGATAAATACAACTATATATAAATATATATATATATATCCCCAAAATTTCCCAGATAATATATTGACATATTAATTCTTTATGTATTTTATTAATGTAATGATTAAGTTTCCTTGTTGAAATTCATAGACTTAATCAGAAAAAAGAATAGCTGCATTAAAAATTGTGTAAAGACTTCATACTGTTTTTTTGAATAAGCAACAAAATTACCTTTATCCCTCTCAAATAATGCAGCTATTCAGACTAGGAGAAAAAATATATGCAAACAGATTTTAATATCTTCCAGGATAAAAAATTATATAGAATTTCAGAGATTGCAGATCAAACTGGAATCCCTAGAGATAACGTTTATAGAGAATTAAAAAAAATGAAGATTCCATATACAAAATTAAATCCAGAAGGAAGAACACAATTTTACTTAGGATCTCATATCAATAAAGTATTAAGACTTAATAGGAGTGAAAATTGACAGATCTTTTTTTTCATAAGGTTATTCTTTCCTATCAAGATGATCTATATATACGTAGTATATATACAATTTTTATAGGAGAGATTTATTAACCTTATTTTTTTTAAGAATCTTAATTAAAAGATTATTTAAAAGAATTAAATATATATATATTAAAGATTAAGTTAACTTAACTTAAAAGGGAGAAAATGTTTACAAAGAATTTAAGAGCAGCAATATTTATAAGAGTATCTACAGAAGATCAAAACTTAACTAATCAAAGATTTCATTTAATGGAGTTGTTAAAGTTTAGAGGATATCAATATGTTAAAACTTATGAATATGTTCAGTCAGCTTTTACAGAACATCATAGTAGTACAAATTATTTAAATGAACTTAGGGAAGATGCTAGACGTGGTAAGTTTGATGTATTACTGATCTGGAGTTTAGATAGATTATCTCGTAGAGGTATAAAGCATACTTTAGATATAGTAAGTGAACTATCAGCTCATAATATACAGATAGTTAGTAGTAAAGAATCATTTATAGAATCATTTACTGATCCAGTTATAAGAGAGTTATTTATTAGTCTATTAGCTTTTGTATCTAAGTTTGAATCATCCAGGAAGTCAGAACGTATTAAAGCTGCATTAGAACGTAAGAAGAAACAAGGATTGCCAATAGGAAAACCAAAAGGAGCTAAAGATACTAAACCTAGACGTAAAAGAGGTTACTTAGAAAATAAAAATGCTCTTAGTAAAAAAGCTACTAAACAGATAGAAAAAATATTATCAGATCCTACCGATTGATTCGTCATATAACTACGTTATATGAAAAAACAAAAAAAATACAAACAAATAAAAAATTAATTCCAAAAAGTAAAAAAAAAAATAGTCCTGAAGGTTTAGAACTAATTCTAAAAATTAGGATAAAAAAGAAGGAGCAGTAAATGAACATTACAGATGAGTATCAAGCTAGATTCGAGAAAATAGTAGACCAGATGCAGCAGCACGTCGAGATGTGGATTCCAGATGAACAAATAAACCTTAAGGATTCATTTAGAACATCTATTATTCTATATTCTTTTATTTCATCTTTTATTCATAAAAATTTAAAAGAACTTTTTGAAGAACTAGAAAAAGAATTTACAGATTATGAATTGAATGTAGAAGATTTTATGAAATTTAAAGAAAAAAAATTAATGATAGAAAAATCAGTTTCTACAAAATTTCTATTTCTTATAAAAGATCTTGATAATGAATTACGAAAATTAAAGGTGGCTGAAGATGGTTAAAAATAGAAGTGAATTTGAAAATATCATAAATCCAGAAGTATTAGATCTAATAGATAAATATCATAAACATTTTACTAATGAATTATCAATGAATATTACAGTTAATGTGAAAACTTTAAAATTTAATATTGGAGATTATTTTAATATTTTAAAAAAAATCAATATTGATTTTCAAAAAGAATTAGCTGATAAAACAAAAACAAAATAACATGGCAACAAATTTAAGGATTTTTACAGTTTAGAAAATGACAAAAAATAGCGACAAAATAGCAATAGTTAATTTGAATAGTTTAGAAATAAATAAAATTTATAATGAAGATTGCTTAGAAACAATGAAAAAAATGCCAGATGATTTTGTAGATATGGTATTAACTTCTCCTCCATTTAATATATCTACTGCTAATAATGAATCAGATCACTTTAAACTAAACAGAGAAAAAAAATATAAACAAACAGGTAAATACTTTTATTTTTCTAAATATGGTGGATTTTTTAATGAAACATATTCAGAAAATGAATATTTAGAATTTCAAACAAAAGTAATAAATGAATTATTACGTACATCAAAAATTATTTTTTATGAGATTCAATTAATGAAAGATAATAGATCAGCAATTTATAACATTATTTATAAATTTAGAGATTATTTAAAAGAAATAATTTCAATTTCCAAAAGTGGAGCAACTGTGCCAATGTCATCAAAAGGAATATTAGCAAGAGAGTCTAAATTGCTTTTAGTATTTGATAAATATAATTCTAAAAGTATGCAATATAAGATTCATAATTTTAATCATTTTACTAATCATTGGAATATAGAGGCAAATAGAAGAAAACATTTTAATTATTCAAAAGAAATTACTAAAATACATAATGCTACTTTTTCAGAAAAATTCGCATCAATAGTTATAGAAAATTTTAGTAATAAAAATGCTCTTATATATGATTGTTTTAGTGGTACTGGTACTACAAGTGTTGCAGCTAAGAGATTAAAAAGAAATTTTATTGGAAGTGAAATAGTAAAAGAATTTTACGATATATCAAATAAAAGAATCAATAATTTACAGGGATTGTTAATTTGAATGAAAAAACTAAAAGTATTTTCAATGTTTACAGGAATTGGAGGTTTTGAACTTGGATTAGAAAAATCAAATATTGAGCATGAATTAATAGGATATTCAGAAATAGATATTTATGCAATAAAAATATTTGAGAAACATTTTCCAGGAATTAAAAATTATGGTAATGCAGCTAACATTCAAGGGAATGAAATCAAAGACTTTGACCTCTTGGTTGGAGGATTTCCTTGCCAGTCATTCAGCCTGGCAGGAAAAAGAAAAGGATTTAACGATACAAGGGGAACACTCTTTTTTGATATCGCACGGATTTTATCCATTAAAAAACCTCAATTCCTGGTGCTTGAAAACGTTAAAGGTTTGTTATCTCACGACAAAGGAGAAACCTTATCCAGAATACTTACCATTCTTAGCAAATTGGAGTATGAAGTTGAGTACAGGGTACTTAATAGCAAAGATTACGGAGTGCCGCAAAACAGAGAACGAATCTTTATTACAGGACATCTTGGAGGATCAAGTGGATCAAAAATATTACATATCTAAAGAACATCTTAAAGAGTTGAATAATCATTCAGATATGGTTTTTATAGAAGATTCTAGAAAACTAACAGAACTAACTAAAAATAAATCTCAGGGTTACAGAATTTATAAACCTATAATTTCATCAAGTTTAAATTCTGGAGCTGGAGGATTAGGAGCAAGAACTGGCTTATATCAAACATCTAAAACTGATGTAAGAAGATTAACACCTACAGAATGTGAACGGCTGCAGGGATTCCCAGATGGTTATACTGAAGGTTTTTCAGATACTCAAAGATATAAAACTTTAGGTAATGCAGTAACAGTAAATGTAGTTACAAGTTTAATAAATAAAATGTTTAAAGGAAGTGAATATGATAGAACACGAAAATAATAAAACTAGCGAGTATTACAGGTCAATACCTTTACAAGATAGATGGCTTTTTACTTGTATGAAATTTAATCAGATAGAAGAACTATTAGAACAATTATTAGAAAAATTAAATGATATAGAACAGGATAATTAAATGGTATCTGAAGAAACAAATTACGAGTATACAGGTACAGAAGCACCTTCAACACTTAGGAAACTAACTAATCCTATGGAAGTATCAGGAGAAGGTTATAACGCACCTCAACAAATATCTAACGCATTAACACTAAATGAATCAATAGAATCAAATTTTTATTCTGGTCATATATCAAGTGAACGTCAATATGCAGTAAAGCTACTTTTACTAAAAGAATTTGAACGTCAAAAAATGCTAGGTAAAAAATTAGATCCTAAAATGTACAAACTATATCCTGCTATAGATACTATGGGTGGCAAGATGGCTTTATTAGAATTACAGACTTCAAATAGTGTAGAGGGTAAATATGCAGAAACATTTATTGAAGGTATAACAGGTCAAGTTAAGAGAATGTGGAATAGATTTACATCAAAACCTGGAGAAGAAAAAAATGGCTAAATTAAATAAAGTTACTCTAATAAAATTTAATACCGATAAATCTATAAAAATAATAAATGCACCTGTAGATAAAACTATTATTTCAGACAGTAAAGAGGGATTTATAGCACGTAATAGTGCTTTTACAGAAATAATAAAAGATAGATTTTTTGGATTTATAAAAGGTAATGAGGATCAGATAAAAGGATCTTTTATAGTTCGTGAAGCTGCACCAGATCCTTTAGAGTTCAGAATAGAAGATGGAGTAGGTAAAATTTATGGAGAAGATTTTACACCAGATGACCTTGTTTATCATGAAGATGAATCATTTACGAGATCTACAGCAGATATAGAAGTAAAAGGATCTACTGAACCAGACTTTATACAAAAAGCTATGGTTTATGCAGTATTAGGAGAAGTAGTAGCTATTTTGATATTAGTTATAGCTGTTGGTTTACCAGAAGCATTAAAAAGATTCGGTTTATAATGAATGATGATTTATTACTTAGATTTTTTGAAATATTTTCATATCTTCTAATGGGATATTTATTTGGTGCAATTCATATAGTAATTGTTCTTAGGAGTAGAAAATGAAAAAGCTAAATAATGATTGGAATAATTTTACAAAAGAATTAAAAAATTCTAAAAAATATTCTTGGCTTCAAAGATTATCTAAAGAAGAAAAAGAAAATCTTAATTGGATAGTAAAAGAAGGTCATACTCTAAAAAATAAACAGAAAAACGAAATACTACAGATCTATAAAAAGCAGAGATTATTAAATGATATGTATGGTAAAGATGAAGGATTGAAGGGAGTTATAAAAGGAATATTTAAAGGTAGGAAATAAAACCGATAACTAAATACAAGTCTAAGTATAAATAAGACAAAAAATACAAAAAAAGGAAAAAATGAAACACGAAGAAAAATTATTATCACTATTTGATAAAAGGCAAAAAATTATGATTATATCTATATTTCTAATGTTTTTTTCATTAGGTATTTATGCAGCTATTTATTCTATATGGTCTGGATTATTTCTAATAGCAATATCTATAGCTCCAGGAGGATTTTTATTTTATAAAAATTCAGTAAAAAGATTTTCTAAAGTTTACAGAATCGAAGTTAATGATAATGTACCTAGATTTTTAATTGAATACTGGTTAAAAGAAGATGTATTAGGATTAGATCAAAAATATTTCTGGATAGAAAAAAATAAATACGTACCAGTATTATTTGATTTAGGAGATAAACATACACCAGTATATCCATTCAATAAACCATTACCTAATGTAACAGCAGGTCATCTAGAACGTTCATTAGTTCAAAAAGCATCAGAAGTTTTAATGAGGCCTGAAAAAACAGGTTTAGCTGAAGCTATGAAAACTGGGGGTTTAATGCTTTTAGCAGGTGGTGGTGCATTGGTAATAATTTCATTATTTGGAAGATTAACTAATGTATCATAAAGATTTTTTCTATAAAGATAGTGTTTTAGTAGGATGTATTGCTCCAAGAGGAACAGGTAAAACATTACTTTTAACAGCTTTAGCTCACGAAGAACTTATAACTGCTGTAAATGAAGGTTATGATAAATTCAAGATCTATCATAATGGATTTTTAAATCCTGATGCTGATATATGGAAAATACCAGGAGAAACTGAATCAAGATTAGTTCAGTATTCTTTAGAAGATATTGTTACTACTGTTGATACTGGTTACTCATCTATGGAAAATGGTTTAGTCCTATTAGATGAAGCAGCATCAATTCAGGATAATAGATTAGGAGCTTTAGCTTATGGAACTGTTCTATTTTCTCATTGGATCATAATGATTAGAAAAATAGGATTAACTATTATCTGGGCAGGTCAAAATGAAGAACTAGATCGCAGAATCAAGAGTCAAACAGATATTGTACTTTATGCAACTGTAGCTAGAAAAATGAAGGGTAAAGAAGTAGGAATTACTGCTGTATATCAAAATGGAGTATTTAGCTATGAAGGTAATAAAAGGAAATTTATGTTTTATAACCTAAATAAATTCTGGGATGCTTACGATACTACAAAAATTATTAGAACTGAACAGATGAGTAAGCAGGATATAAAAATGCTTCAAGATGAACAGGTAGAAGAAAAAATTTATGATGATATATACAAACATCTAAAAACATTACCAGAAAAAAAATTATCTCTTATGGAAGTAAAAAAGCTAACAGGCGTAGACTGGAAGCTATCAGATATTGAAAAATACCTTAAATTCATTGGAAAATCTACCAGAGTTAAGGGAATTTACGATTTTGAACATATTTATTAATGATTTCGTAAAAGTATTGACTAAATATTACGAATTTAGTATATGTGTTAAATGAAAGATTAAAGAATCCAGAAGAAAGTATGATTGCTTTTGTTTGGTAAAAGTTTATTTTCGTTAGTTATAATAGGTTTCGGATTCTTTATTCTTTCAGTAACGATTCTTCCTATTTCTCAACGTGTAAATGAACTACGAACTGAACAGCAAACAGATGCAGCTTTAGGATGTACTGGTAATGCTTCTGGAGAGTGTACTATTACACTTACCAATAAATCAGCATATGAACCAGTAGCTCCTAATTGGACAGTCACAGAAACAAGTCCAGGATCTGTTAATCGTACTGCACAATCTATTCTGGATTCTAATCTTGAAAACGTTACAATTTCTGGATTAGTAAATGGTACACCTTATGTATTTACAGTAGTTTATTACAAAGTAGATACAACTGTAGCTTCTGCTACACACTTAGATAGCATCCTAAAAAGATTCAATCTAATCCTTGTTGTGGGTACTATGGCTGTCCTGGTCGTAGGAGTTGGTATTTCGTTTAACTATGGATCGAAAAGGTTTGGATAGTTAAGAAAATTTAATTTTGTACAGAGTAAATTAAATGGATGTTAGAAAATTAGGTGCAGTAGTTTTAATGATCGCTTTATTAGTGGGTTTTTTGTCTACTATGCCAATCCTAATTGATGCTACTACATCTGCATCTGCGCAAGCTGTTGCTACTGGAGATGCTGCTACAGCTTCTACGATACAAATACTACCCCTAGCTGCTTCTATAGCAGGTATAGGAGTGAGCTTACTCATAATCGTAAAAGCATTAGGTAGATAACCTCTTTTAATTTACAAAGGAGATAATAAAATGGCAGTCGGTAAAATTACATCAATAATTTTAGCTGTAGTTGTATTAGTCGCCTTCCTCGCTGTGCTACCTACGATTATAACTTCTACTACATCAGCGGCTACTGCTGCTAATACTGGTGGATTTACAGACGTTGAAGCAATCATAAAGTTAATTCCTTTAGTAGCTTCTGTTGGTGGTATCGCTGTGGCAGGTCTAATAGCTTATCAAGCAGCAAAAGGTAAATTTGGTAACTAAATACCAATACTTGCATGAATAAAAGAAGGTGCAGGTAAAACTGCACCTTCTATAAACAAAATAAAACAATAAAGGAGATAAAAATGCCAAAAGGTAAAGGTACATATGGATCTAAAAGAGGTAGACCAAAAAAATCTACAAAAAAAAGAGTTGTTATATCAGATGCAGCAGATAAAGTAGTGTCCATTAGAATTATTACACCAAAACTAAGTAAAAAATTTAGGAGATAAAAATGGCAAATTTAGATGCAAAATTTTATGGAGATATGAGAAAAATAAAAGAAAAAAAACATTATACAAAACGAGGATTTTTTTCTAAAAGTGATATTGCTGATTTAAGGGGAGACTGGGAAGTTAATGCTCTATGGGCTAAAGGAAATAAAACTAAATTAGATTCAAATAAATCTAGGGCTTATAAATTTATTAGTAGTTTACCAGATACAAAAGTTAGACAGTTAGCAGGGTTATATTCAGCTAATTCTGTAGGTACTAATATGAGTGATAGAAAAATTAAGACTTTATCAGCAGAAGCTGCAAAGTACTTAAAAACATGGAGAAAAGGAAGTCCAATTAGTCCAGATGAGTTAAAAGATTTAGCTGAATTTTTATTAAAAAGATATAAAACAAAATCTAAAAAATTTAGGAGATAAATTGAGTTTTCCATTTTTGATACTAGCAGGGATATCATGTTTGATATTTGCAGGAGATATTCAAACATCTTCTAATACAAACACGATTCCATTATTTATATATACGATCTATGCGTTAGCTAGTACATTTTTCTTATTTGGAGTTTTACGAGTTTTTAGGATGATAAGTAATTGATTTATTTTATAAAAAAAAAATATACGAAATTTTCTTTATTTGCTCTAGTAATTAGTTTTATTGGAGTATCTTTATTTTCTGGTGCAAATACTATATCAGCACAAGTACCACCTACACCAACACCTACACCAGTACCTTCTGGATCAGCACCACCAGTACAGATAAAAGAAGCTATAGCATTTAAAAATATAAAAAGTGCTACAGCAGATGATTTTTTTGTACTAATCAGATATGAGTTAGATATAGGAGATGAACCTTATCAATACTGGTGTGAACAGCAAACAGCTACAAGTCCTAATACTTCTATGTATTTACTTAATGATACTGGATGTAATTTAGATATTCCCAATCCATCTTTTCCATTTAGTTTAAAATCTGGAAGATTAGAAATTGAATATCTTGATTCTAGTATGACTTTTCCAACATCAAGTCCTCATATATCACTAACTAAAATACCTAGAATAGATAAAGGATTAATGGGTTTATATGCTTCTGCACCTGCTGCTAGTACGTATGGATGGAATACTGGAGCAAATGTTTGTTTTAGATATAGTACAGATTTTTTTGATAATGGTGCTAATACTACTTCTAACTGTAAAGCAGTTACTAGAATTTCTGGTGGAACAGTTGGTTTAGCTAATGAAATATCTGGTGGATCTGGAATACTTTATAATTTAGAATCGGATCTGGGATTACCTCTAAATACTTTAGTATCATCAGAAGGATTAGTAACACCAGCAGGACAGATTTATTTAGAAGAAGCTCTAAATGGTGTAGTTACTGTAGCTGTAAATTCAGAAGGTAAAACAGTATTTCAATTAGGTGCAAATAGACCAAATAGAAATTTTACTGATACAGGATCTAATATACCTCTACAAGTAAATATATATGCAACAGCTACAACTTCTGGAGTAACAGAAAATCTAAATGTATTATCAGGTCAATATTTAGGATTTAGTTCTGGTACATATTTCGGTGCTTTACTATTTATTATGCTAGGAATAATGACAGCAGCAGCAGTAACTTATGCTACTGAAAATTCGTTTTTAGGGCTTCTAAGTGGTGTAATGATGATATTACCAGGAATATTTATTGGAGCTGTTTCTATTGGCTTCTTATTTACTCTAATGGCTATTTTAATTGTCTTTGGAAGTTGGTATTGGATAAGGAGGTCTCCAGAATAAAATGTCAGGTAAATTAATCGCAACTTTATTTATACCATATTTAATAATTTCTATATTAGGTACTATTTCAGATGATACTTTTGGTCAAGGTGCATCTACTGGTGAAATTATGGTAAATGAACTATATGATGCTCAAATAGCTACAGGTTCAGAAGCAGGTACAGCAGCATTTACTGGAGATACAAATACAGTAAATAAATTAAGAT
>TARA_R110002020_G_scaffold247229_3_pt1 | contig 10999 bp, 6 predicted proteins | sample TARA_R110002020 | Tara Oceans TARA_R110002020 (sample SAMEA4396489) | marine metagenome | biome: Westerlies Biome; feature: [MES] marine water layer (ENVO:01000295) within the mesopelagic zone...; material: water (ENVO:00002006), including particulate matter (ENVO:01000060) such...
TGAGGAAATTGTATTAATTGACATCAAAGAAGGCGTCGCTGAAGGTAAAGCACTAGACATTTTCCAGAAGGCACCAATCAATCAATACGATAGCCGTACCACAGGAAGCACAAATGATTACAGCAAAACTGCTAATTCTGATGTAGTAGTAATTACTTCCGGACTTCCTCGTAAGCCAGGTATGACTCGTGATGATTTGATCGAAACCAATGCTGGTATCGTGAAGTCTGTAACTGAGAATGTGATCAAACATTCACCTAATGCAATCATCATTGTGGTTTCTAACCCACTTGACGTAATGACTTACCAAGCGCATATCACTGCTGGTATTTCTAGAAATAAGGTAATCGGTATGGCTGGTATCTTGGATACAGCACGCTACAGAGCTTTCCTAGCTGAGGAGTTGAACGTATCTCCAAAGGAAATCCAAGCTATCCTAATGGGTGGTCATGGTGATACGATGGTACCACTTCCTCGCTACACCACTGTTGCTGGTATTCCGGTAACTGAATTGGTAGCTCAGGATAAACTTGATGCAATCATCGAAAGAACCAAATTCGGCGGTGGTGAGCTAGTGAAACTAATGGGCACATCTGCTTGGTATGCACCAGGAGCTGCAGCTGCGCAAATGGTAGAAGCAATCTTGAAAAATCAAAGAAGAGTATTCCCAGTTTGTATCAAACTAGAAGGGGAATACGGAATCGACGATTGCTACCTTGGTGTGCCAGTTATCCTTGGCAAAAACGGCGTTGAGAAAGTTTTGGAACTTGATCTTAATGCCGAAGAAAAAGCACTTCTTGAGACTTCTAGAGGTCACGTGAAAGAAGTGATGGAAGTTTTGAACAAACTAGGTAAGTAATCCTATCCAATTTAATATATCAGACCTGAGATTCTCTTGCATTTGTGAGGGTTTCTTAGGTCTGATTTTTGTAATATGCCGTCTGAATCATCCTTTTGCCTGTGAAGATCTGGAAAAGCCTACTTATACTTTTTATCACCATTCTCTTAGCCGGAGGAGGATTTTGGATCTACAAAACCTACTTTTCATCCCGTCAAATCAATAGCTTAGAAGTAATCAGCCAAAACGCTGTATTTGTCTTCGAAACCTATGAAGGTGCAAATCAATGGAATGCAGTCGTTAATGATCCTGTTTGGGAGATATTAAAAACCTTTCCTGCTTTTAACAGATTATCCGAACAACTCATCACTCTGGACAGCCTCAATGGAGGTTCGGGGGAAATCGCCAAATCTCTTAATGGCCAACAAGCCACAATCAGCCTTCATTCCACCGGCATTGAGACGTTCGAGTTACTTTTCACCATCAACCTAAGCCCATCAGCAGCGACAGATTTCATCGAAGAAATTAAATCCCGTATTCCTACTGGATCACGTTTCCAAGCCAGACAGTATTCTGAAATGGATGTACTTGAATATTATGATTCAGAAAATAATAGACTTTGGAGCATCTCCTTACTCGGTGATCTGGCCGTGATTTCCTCTTCTTCTTTTCTGGTCGAAGAGGCAATTAGATTTTATGTAAATGAAGACCAGTTAAGCTTTTTCTCTCTGGTAAAATCAATTCCTTATAATACTGAATCCGGAGGCAGACTACTTCTCGCCGGCAAGGGATTGGGAAGTCTGCTCAAAGGTGTGGGAAGTCAACGCGAAAATCCGGCAATCGCAGGACTGGAAATCATGCCAGGAGTGGCTGCGTTGGATCTGAGTTTGGAAGAAAACCGCATGGTCTTCAAGGGACCCGTGGAATATGGGGAGAATTTAAACTTCACTCCTTCCATTCAAGCCAACCTAGCTGCATTGGAGGAGGTGATCCCCAACAGCACCCTAGCTATCACTCAGCTGAATTTAGAGAGCATATACGAAACTCAGAAAATAGCCAATCGAGCATTTACTGCCAGAGCTACTTTTAGTGGAGAAATCCAGCGTAAACTTTTAGATAAAGGCTTCTTGGATAGCTTCACCGGTGAGCTATATCTCCTTGACTTAGAAATTTCTGGAGGAGTGGATCAAAATCTAGCACTTCTGGCTAGGACCAGAGATGCACAACTTGCGATTCAACAACTCAAAGAGTTTCAGGAAAGTGAAAGTGATGAGGGCTCAGACTTCTATGCTGGGCATGAAATACTTTACTTGTCAGAGGAGGATTTTCCTGCACATTTATTCGAAGGAAAATTCCCGGGCTTCGGACAAACCTTTATCACGTCAGAAAATGACGTACTGATTCTCACCAATTCCCAGCAGGCGATGAAGCTGGTTTTAGATGATATTCGCTCAGGGAGCACTTGGGGCAAATCTTCACGAGCACCTGAAGCTAAAAAAGATCTCAGTCCCACATCAGGGTTTAGTCGAATGTACCTGACGAATCAGATTTGGGAATCTTGGACAAAAAAAACAAATCCTTCCTGGAGTTCTTTTCTGCAGAAATATGCTGAGGCTTTTCAAGCTTTTCCATGGGTTTCATTCAAAGTAAACCAAATCCAAGAAAGGACTGAAGCTACGCTGAGTTTCCCTTACGACGGGGAATCAAAACCAACCATCGAAACGACTGATGCAATTTCACTTCAGCCGAGTAATCGAATTTCTTTCGATCAGCGACTGATTTATGGACCAAAATCCATCACAAATTATCAAGATAATACCGAAGATATATTGGTGCAAGACCAAAACAATACGCTCCATGTGATCAATTCTGCAGGTCAGGAGGTTTACTCAGAGCAGCTTTCTGGACCGATAGTATCAGATGCTTTCCAAATCGATTACTACAAAAATGGAAAGCTTCAGTTACTTGTAGCCACTTCAGAAAATGTATACGGTATCGATCGATTGGGCACGCCGTTACCAGGGTATCCTTTTGGCGTCAATGGAGAAAATATCACTCATCTCAATCTGGTTGATTACAGCAACTCAAAGGACTACCGCTTTTTCATCAGTACAGTTCAAGGGAATCTTTTTCTTGTGGATAAAACCGGTGAAAAACTGGAAGGATGGAATCCAAATAGGATTGGGGATAAAACTATTGGAGCACCTGCTCATCACAGAGTTCCTGGCAAAGGAGACTATATGGTCGCATTGACAGAAACCGGCAAGTTGCAACTATTCAATAGAAGAGGCGAAAGCCAATCTGGTTCCTCTGTCAAGCTTGGCGAATCCTTCAATTCAGGTTTGATTGCTTGGAGAGATCCAAGTTCACGGTCCACTCAGCTCGTAGGAATCACTAAAAATGGGGAGGTGATCCACTCCAATTTCAATGGTGAAATAGGATACAGAAATCAATTGGTCAAAAATGATCGAGACAGTGAATTCCTTCTAGTACCAGATCAGCAACAAAACGATTTTGTCTTTATTTCACGTCAATTTAACGAGGTAAGTGTGCTTGATAGAAGCGAAAAGCCACTTTTCAACACACGAGTTTCTGACGGAAATCTGATCTACCAGTATTTTGATTTTGGTTCTAAGAGACAATTATTTGCGATTACAGATCTTACTCAGGAGTTTTGCTATTTGTACGATTTGTCTGGAAACCTCCAAACCACAATGCCTTTGGAAAGCACTGGCACGATACAGATCACCTATCAATCCTCTTTGGGTCAATATTTAATCCGAACTGTAAGTGGTAATACGCTCACAGAATTCCAGCTAGCTGATTAGTCATACCCAGTTTCCCTTGGGCGACGTCTCCTGATTGGCTACCTTGCGAAAAATCACCAAAACAACCCATGCTGAAAAAGTACTCCCTGCTAATAATACTCTTAAGTTGGATTAGCACTCATTCTTTTGCACAGCTGATTACAGACAATCAGGACATTTATCAGATTGGCAATTCTGTCAATTTGAATTCTCCCTATCATACCACGCTTACCTTTTTTTATAATTTAGAAGAGGGCCATTACGAACCTGAAAATGCAGCTAAAACGCTGGATCTATCAGAAATAAAAGATCAAAATGGTCAACAACTTGCGGTAAAGCTGAAGCAAATTTTCGAAGGAAAAGGAATATTGATCCGAACCAACGAAATCCCAAATGAGCAAAACTATACCGATAGCTCATCCCATAATGATGAGAATATTTACTATTTAGATAAGCAAAAGCTCCCGGGAATCTTCCTACAGAAGAATGGTAATGCATGGAAATTCTCAGCTTTCAGCGTAAGCCAAATAGATGAGCTGCACTCGGAAACCTATCCCTATGGCACAGCGAAGCTCCTGAATATTCTTCCCAAAATCGGAAACCAAGAATACATCGGACTTCATCTTTGGCAATTGGTAGGCTTATTCATACTTCTACTATTAGTATTTCTTTCGCATTGGGTTTTCACGCTAGTCGTCGATAAACTCATTCTATACCTATTCAAAAGGTATGGATATGGCAAAGTTGGGGAAGACTATATCCTACCGGTGGCTAGAGTAATCAGCATATATCTGATCGTAGTTTTATTATCACTTTTCATACGGGTTCTTCAGCTTCCAATTGAGATTTGGTCCTGGATAGTGATCGTCATCCGTACACTAAAGCCATTCCTGATTACTATCATTTTCTACAAATTGGCAGATGTAGTCGCTGCGTACTTTACCAAACTAGCTACAAAAACGGAATCCACGCTGGATGATCAACTCGTGCCGTTGATGCGCAAAACACTCAAAGCTTTTGTAGTGTTAGTGGGTACGCTGTTTATCCTCCGTGATGGACTAAACCTTGATATTATTCCTTTCCTTACGGGACTTTCTATAGGTGGTGTGGCGATTGCTTTGGCGGCTCAAGACACGATCAAAAACTTCTTTGGCTCGGTCATGATTTTCATTGACAAGCCATTTCAGGTGGGGGACTGGATCACTTCAGGAGATATTGATGGGACTGTGGAAGAAGTTGGATTTAGGTCCACACGAATTCGTACTTTCCGAAATTCCCTGATGTATGTACCCAATGGAAAAATTGCCGATGCAGTTCTGGACAACCATGGTTTGCGTCAATACCGAAGATTCTACACCACGCTGACAGTGACTTATGACACCCCTCCGGCGCTAATAGATGAGTTTGTGAAAGGGTTACGAGAAATCGTTTTGGCACATCCTGACACCAGAAAGGATATGTTTCATATCTACTTCAACAACTTGTCTTCTTATAGTCAAGACATTATGTTCTATATCTTTTTTGAAGTTCCTACCTGGGGAGAAGAACTAAGATGCAGGCATGAGATTTTGGTGCAAACGGTAAATCTCGCAAATACGATTGGAGTTCGCTTTGCATTCCCTACGCAGACCTTGCATATGGAGTCTTTCCCTGAAAAGAAAACACTGGTACCAGAATACTCCGGCGGATATGAATCAAAAGTCGCAGACTTTGTAAATCGTGAGTTAAAGCGTAAAAACGACTAATTCAAATTCGGCTTACTTCACTTCAAAAGTTTTCATGTATTCTTTAGAAGCGCCTTGTGCTGTTTTTGTTACAACAGTGATCTGGTAGGTTCCTTTCAGGTCTGGGATTGTGATTTCAATTGAATTGTCCGAAGAAGTAGTCTCAGGGATTTCTGACCAATACAATACAGTTCTCCAGTCCATGATGTTTTTTTCTTGATCAGGAGAATCAAAAAGCGATTGTGCGGAGACGACTTTAGGCTGAATACCTTCATAATCAAGGTAAATCCCATTGGATGGAATAGGAAAACCTCCAAAGTCATTCTTGTAAGAACTAAAGCTCATTACCCCAGAGAACTTCTCCTCATTGAGGAAGAAGGTACGTTTCAAAATGTCTAGTTTTTTGAAATTAGCCGGATCAAACTCTGCTAGTAAATCCGAATCAAAAACTGGCAGCGCATCCACCAGCATAAGTGGATTACTATCAAAGCCAGCATCCATCACATCGTCCAATACGCGAAACTCTCTCTTCTTTTTAACAGTCTTGTTCCGTATCTCTGGCACATATTCTTTGATCACTGTAGCTACCGTTTCAAATCGCGTGTAATCGTCTAATAAATAAGTTTTATCTTCCAATAATCCTGTGACAACCGGAAATAACGTAGCATCAAATTCATTGACGAAATAGCCTTCTACTTGCCCTCCCTTGAGCAGCTCTTTGAGGTAATCTTGATCAGCAGGGCTAATTTCAAGCTCTGGAAAAATAAAATCACTTTTGAAATGTGTAACTGGCGCAGGAGAAACTATCCCGAAGTCCAGCAGGCTTCCATTTCCATCTGCCTGAGCAACCAAGTATTTCCAGTTTTTCATCCCGCCGGCATCAAAGAACATACTTCCGTCAGCATCAGGGCGATCAGTAAAAAGTGCAGACTTTTCACCATGTAAAGACAAGTAATAGAGCTTGGTCGTGTCTACAGCCGCTTCATCTACTCTGGCCTCTATCACGTGACCGAAAAGCTCTGGAACCAAGCTGTGCTTCTCCAATGACCCATATGCAACAGCGGAAGAGATCATCCCCTGAGTACTCAAAAATGGATTTGAAGCAGCTACACTCACTACATCCAATTCCGTACTAGGTGGTAACTCGATTGTCAATTTTGAGCCAGGTGCATTCACCTTATTTGAAAGAACTATCTCACTCGAATTTTGGACCTGAACACTTTTCTTTCGCTCAGAAACAACTGTTGGGGGAACAGTACGATTAAAGATTGTGATAAATTGCTGAACTAATCCTTCCTCCAAGTTCTGATATGGACTTACCCGAGTGAATACACGCAGGAGATAATTGTCCGACGGAAGATTTGTAGGAATCAGCAGAAAATTAAAACTTCTCCCCTCTTCCAATGGCATCTTTGCAACTGCCACAGATTCATTGTATCGATTGACCAATTCTGCATAGATAATTTTGGACTCTGAAGGAGAATCTCCCCTCATGGCCTCACTGGCTATCCACACGCGCTCACCTCCAAAGTAAACAGTTTTTGGAATGGAGAAGTCCACTCTTTCGCCCGTTGATTCCTGCGCAAAGCTCACTTTACATACACTCAGGAATAAAATCAGTAGTATAGAAAATTTATCCATTTTGGTCATATCAATCTTCCCAGAAATCAGGTTTAACATTTGTTCCTCTCAAGGTACAATCAGCACATCGCCTTACAGCTCCCCTAAAGCCGATAGGGTTTGGCAAATTTTCATCAGATATTGGCAAGACTGGAATAAAGTTGCCATTCCCAAATGAGGTGCCGTAATCAGCAATCAGCACTGTATCAGCTTCTACTATGCAATCGTAGTATGCTGGTTCTACCGATCTCCAAGGCGAGACTTCTCTCACATTAATAAATAGTCTCTTCTGCTTTACAGTCCCCAAACTGACATATCCCACTACTGGCGCATCAGGATTTTGATCATTTTTAATATTACCGCTAATATTTGAAGGCAACGGGCTGAATATTGAGCCTATGTCATTTGTGTTTTTTCGAAGGATTTCCCAAAACTCAGAAGCTTTTTTATCCAATGCCTTTTGAGAAATCAGGATACTGTAGCGATTAGATAGCTTTTCATCATTTTGCAAAATCTGTGTGATTGCCTGTCTAAAAACAAATTGATCTTCAAATTTAGAAGAGGTCTCCAAAATCAAATCCGAATTTACTTCACCTCTGTAACACAAGTCAATTCGATCGTCAGGTCTTCTGATAATAATATCTCGAGTGTCCGGATCATATTTATAAGGTGTAGTGATTTTCGGGCTGAAGGCATAGGTTTCTTCAAAAGTCCATAGAAAATCATCTGCATTTTCATCCCCCTTAGTAGTCAGAAAGATCTCTACTCCTAATTCATTTTTCACAAACCCCACATCAATAATATCCGGAGTTATAATCGGTTTTAAAATCTCTGACGTATAGCTTTTTCCGTCACTTGTAGCGATGTAAAGCCTATAATTTTGATCTTCAGGGATATCATATTCAAATTCAAACTCACCAAATCCCAATGAAGTCAACGGATAATCCTCCCCCGATTCTGATCTAATTGACACTATTGCATTTGGATAAGTCGATAAATATGAGTCATCCGTTTGGATATTTCTAGTGTAACTGAGTTTCAACTTACTGGATAAACCATCGGTATCTAAATACCCCTCCACTACCAAAACAGTAAGGTCAGCTGGTTCGATTTCAGGATCGTATGGCTCTCTACAAGCACTGAGTAGTAGAAGACTGATAAATATTATTAAAACTAATCTATTCATCAGAAGCGAAAATTGTAACGATTAAACGCAAATACTTCAAAAACACTCACTAACTGTCGGCTTAACTGAAGACCTTTTATAGCGGTGTGATAGCAAGGATTCTGAATTGCAGCATACATGTGTGTAATACGCATATTAATCCTCCCAGAAATCAGGTTTCACATTCGTTCCTCTAAGGGTACAATCAGAACAGCGCCTTGGAGTCCCTTGGTACCCTATCGGAGAAATAGCTCCATCTGGAAAAATAGGAACGACTGGCACAAAATTTTCACTTGCAAATGACTGTGCATAATCAGCTCTCATAATGGTGTCAGGCTCGACAAAACAGCTATAGTAAGCTGGTTCCACTGCTCTCCACGGGATTACTTCCCTTACATTAATAAATAAGCGCCTTTGTTTGATAGTACCCAAACTAACAAACCCTACCACGGGTGCATCTGGATCTTGGTCATTCTTTATATTACCTCCAATATTTGAAGGTAATGGGCTAAAGATAGAACCTAAGTCATTTGAATTTTTGCGCATGATTTCCCAAAACTCAGACGCCTTTTTATCCAGCGCCTTTTGTGAAATCAAAATACTGTAACGTACGGAGAGCTTCTCGTCGTCCTGCAAGATTTGAGTAATCGCCTGTCTAAAGACAAACTGATTTTCAAATTTTGAAGAAGTTTCCAATATCAAATCAGAACTAACTCCACCTCTATAGCACAGGTCAGTTCGCTCATCAGGATTCCTAATAACCACATCCATCGTCTCCGGATCGAACTTATAGGAAGATGGGATTTTTGGTCTAAAAGCATAGGTCTCCTCATACGTCCAAAGAAAATCATCCGCATTTTCGTCTCCCTTAGTGGTCAGGAAAACCTCTGCTCCAAGCTCATTTTTCACAAAACCCACATCAATGATATCAGGAGTAAGGATTGGTTTGATCAGCTCCGAAGTATAGCTTTTCCCATCAGTGGTGGAAATGTACAGCCTGTAATTTTCCTCCTCAGGGATATCATACGCAAATTCAAATTCCCCATCACCCAATGACGTCAATGGATAATCTACACCAGCTTCTGATCTAATCGAAACTATAGCGTCTGGATAACTAGGCGTAAAAGAATTCTCCGTTTGTATATTTCTGGTATAACTAAGCTTGAGCTTACTAGGTAATCCTTCGGTATCCAAATACCCCTCAACTACTAATACAGAGAGATCGGCCGGTTCAATTTCAGGATTATATGGCTCTCTACATCCGCTGATGAGTAGTATAATCATGGCCGCTAATGAGACTATTCTATTCATCAGAAACGGAAGTTGTATGTGATAAATGGAATTGGCTGAGCAAAGATCGATAATTGGTAGCCTCTCAATTGACCTTCTACTGGGGTGTAATACACTGAATATGGATTACTTCTTCCCAAAAGATTATATACTCCAAGAGACCAAGATGAATGCGCCAGCTTTTTAATCTTATGGCTTCCTTCGATGTTTACAGAGAAATCTACTCTGAAGTAGTCGGGAATTCTGTAAGCATTCCGCTCAGAGAAATAGACCCGTTCAGAACCTGCATAATCAAACTTTGAGATCGGAAGCGTAATAGGTCTTCCGGTACTGTAATTCACTCCCAAAGAAGTATTGACACGCTTGCTCAACTCGTAATTGGCAGTAAGAACCAAATGATGAGGCTGATCATAACTGCTGGAATAGAAATCCCCATTGTTGATTTTCTCAACGCTCGGATCATCCGATGTTTTCATCAGCGATCTAGAATAAGTATAGGCAAGAGATCCTTGCAGTACACCTGTGCTTTTCTTAAGTAGTACTTCCACACCATAGGCTTTTCCATCCGAGTTCAGGACGTCTTGCTCTATGTTTTCATTTAGAATAATATTAGCTCCAGACCGATAGTCCAGCAGATTTGCCATGTATCGATAGTAAACTTCCGTAGAGAACTCAAGTCTATTTTTAGCTAGATTTCGATAATAGCCCAACGACGCCTGTCCGCCGGTCTGAGGTCTGATATAGGTATCACTCAATTTCCAGGAGTCTGTCGGAGATATCGAGGAAGTATTAGACAATAAATGAATGTTCTGCCTCATGGTATTAAATCCACCTTTGATGGAAGATTTATTATCTAAAGTATACCTAGCAGAAACTCTAAATTCAGGTCCATGATAAGTTTTCACCGTACTTCCCTTATCAAAGTTTTCTACTCCGATTAGATTGCTTTCAGTGATCGGAGCTCCATCGACATACTGATTAACTGACATTGGACCGAGTAATTGATACAGCATGTATCTACCTCCATAGCTTACCGATAGATTTTCAGAGATAGTATACTCATCACCGAAGTAGATAGAAACCTCACGGGCACTTTCATTGTCCAGTTCCTTTTCGATTACAATAGATTCAGCCCCATAAGGCTGATTGAGTCCTGGATTGAGGGAATATTGAATCCCATGCAATCCAAAAGTCAAGATATGGTTTTCATTTTTTCGGTATTCAAAATCTGACCGTAGGAAGAGTTGGTGAACATCGAAGCTGAATTTGAAGGAATTAAGCGGGTTTTCTATCCCAATAATTCCAAATTCATAATTATCACTTCCTACTGTGAACTTGCCTTCCAGTTCATCATTGAAAAAGTGCTTCCATCCCAGTGCGACATTCATATTTTGATAGGAATAAGTAGTATCCGGATCAAATCTAAAATCATCTTGACTTAAATAAGCGGTAAGCTCCAAGGAATTCTTTTCATTGATAGTATGCTGAATGTTAGCATTGATGTCATAAAAAGTGATTTTACTATCATTCAAATCAGCCTCATCGTCCAGGAGAT
>TARA_R110002020_G_scaffold327289_3_pt1 | contig 10999 bp, 8 predicted proteins | sample TARA_R110002020 | Tara Oceans TARA_R110002020 (sample SAMEA4396489) | marine metagenome | biome: Westerlies Biome; feature: [MES] marine water layer (ENVO:01000295) within the mesopelagic zone...; material: water (ENVO:00002006), including particulate matter (ENVO:01000060) such...
ATATCGGATCCACCAATGCGCGCATGCTGATCATCAATTCGCCAGGCGGCTTCCACGAGAACTTCTTCATCGAGGCTGGCGACGCCATCGATGCAGCATTCACGACCCCCGTCGACGGACAGCCCAATCTGCCGGTATTGATGGCTGCAGCACAACGCTACGGCATCGAATTCCTGCCCCCGGCATGAGGTCTCGGCACGTCGAGCAAGGCCTTTCCACTACTGACAGAAACGGCGCGCCAACCGGAAGTTGACGCGCCGTGCTTTTCGCTCTGCAGCCGGTTCTAGGCCGCGGTGACGCGCCAAACCGCGTCGCCGACATCGTCCACCGCCAGTAATGCGCCATCCTTGGCCACGGCCACGCCAACGGGACGCCCGTGCGAGACTTTTTCATCATCGGCCAGGAAGCCGGTGAGGATATCGATGGGCTGGCCGCTTGGCTTGCCATTGGCGAAGGGTACCAGGATGACCTTGTAGCCGCTGAGCTTGGAGCGGTTCCACGACCCATGCTGGCCGATCACCATGCCGGCGGGCAGGCCCGGCAGCGTGTTCTCGGGCAGCCAGCACAGACCAAGCGAGGCCGTATGGCCGCCCAGCGCATAATCAGGTGCCGACGCCTTGGCCACCAGCGCAGCGTTCTGCGGCACCCGGTCGTCCACCGTCTGGCCCCAATAGCTGAACGGCCAGCCGTAAAAGCCGCCATCCTTGACCGAGGTCAGATAGTCCGGCGGGGTTTCATCACCCAGCCCGTCGCGCTCATTGACGACCGTCCACAGCATGCCATTGACCGGCTCCCAGGCCATGCCGACCGGGTTGCGCAACCCGCCGGCGAATTCCCGATGCTTTTCGGTCACCAGGTCAAGCTCATAGATACAGGCGCGACCAACCTCTTCCTCGAGGCCATTCTCGGCAATATTGCTCTTGGAACCGACGGCCACATAAAGCTTGCTGCCATCGGCGCTGGCGATGAGATTGCGCGTCCAGTGGCCGCCCGGCTTCATCGTCATCAGCGTGCGGCCCGGCGCGGTAATCTTGGTCTGGCCGGTTTCATAGGGGAAGGCCACCACACTGTCGGTATTGCCGATATAGAGCTGGTCACCCACCAGCGCCATCCCGAAGGGTTGGTTGAGCCCGCTCATGAACACTTCGCGCAGTTCCGGCACGCCATCGCCATCGGCATCGCGCAGCAGGGTAATCTGGTTGGCGCTCGGACGTGTCGCGCCGGCCCGGGCCATGACCCGGTTCATCGCATAGTCGCGCACATTTTTGGGCGTGCCGGGAATGCCAGCCGATTCGGCGATCAGCACATCGCCATTGGGCAGCACATAGGCCCAGCGCGGATGCTTGAGATTGAGCGCAAAGGGCGTGACCTTGAGGCTGCCGGCCACATCGGGCTTTTCACCGGGCTCCCAGCCCTTGGCCGTCGGCATCTTGAGCATGGGAATGGCGCCCTGCGGCTTGGCCTCGGGAATGGCGGGCGCCATGCCGATCGCCTGCGCAAATGAGCCCATGTGACGACCGCGATAATACCACCATGCGGCGGCGGCGATCAGGACGGCCAGAATGACCAGGGTGAAGAAAAGGGTCATGCGACGCCTCCGGCGATGGGGTGAGAAACTGGAATGGTAGCGGTAATAGGCTGCAATGGGCCCCGCGACAAGCGGGCTTTGCCCCGCAACGCATTGACTTCTGTTCCTATCCGAACCAAGTGAAGGCTAACAAATTCCGGAGCATTCCCCATGGGATTCAAGATGGGCATCGTCGGCCTGCCCAATGTTGGCAAGTCGACTCTTTTCAACGCGCTGACCCGCACGGCTGCCGCCCAGGCCGCCAATTTCCCATTTTGCACGATTGAACCCAATGTCGGTGAAGTGTCCGTGCCAGATGCCCGGCTGGACCGGCTGGCCGAGATCGGCAAGTCGATCAATGTCCAGCCCGCCCGCATGAGCTTTGTCGACATTGCCGGCCTGGTCAAGGGCGCGAGCCAGGGCGAGGGCCTGGGTAACCAGTTCCTCGCCAATATCCGCGAATGCGACGCCATCGCCTATGTGCTGCGCTGCTTTGAGGACGGCAATGTGATCCACGTCGCCAACAAGGTCGATCCGCTGGCCGACGCTGAGGTAGTCGAGACCGAGCTGATGCTGGCCGATCTGGAAAGCCTCGAAAAGCGCCGCAATGGCGTCGAGAAGAAAGCCAAGCAGGGCGACAAGGATGCCAAGCTGACGCTCGAGCTGATCGATCGCGCGCTGGTCCTGCTCCGCGAGGGCAAGTCCGCCCGTTTCGTCAAGCGCGACGCCGAGGAAGAAAAGGCCTTCCAGGAATTGCAGCTGCTGACCTCCAAGCCGGCGCTCTATGTCTGCAATGTCGATGAGGGCTCGGCCGCCACCGGCAATGCCATGAGCAAGCTGGTGGAAGACTATGCCAAGGCACACGATGCCGGCGTGGTGGTGATCTCGGCTGAGATCGAGTCCCAGCTCGCCCAGTTGCCCGATGCCGAAGGCAATGAATATCTCGAATCACTGGGCCTGCACGAGGCCGGCCTCAACCGGCTGATCCGCGAAGCCTATGCCTTGCTCGGCCTGCAGACCTATTTCACCGTCGGTCCCAAGGAAAGCCGCGCCTGGACCATCCACAAGGGTGACAAGGCCCCAGCGGCCGCTGGCGTCATTCACTCCGACTTCGAGCGCGGTTTCATCCGCGCCCAGACCATTGCCTATGACGACTTCGTCGCCTTGGGCGGTGAAGTGGCCGCCAAGGAAGCCGGCAAGGCGCGCGACGAAGGCAAGGAATATGTCGTCAAGGACGGTGACGTGATGCTCTTCAAGTTCAACACCTAAGCGTGGTCAAAATTGCGCTGGTGACCCCCGACACCCCTGGCTTTGTGCCCTTGCTGGCCGAAAGCCTGGCGGGGGGGCACCAGATGCTGCGCTTTTTTGCCGAGAACTGGCATAGCGGCGCCAATGTCTTTGCGCGCCGCGGCGAGGTCATGTACGGGGCGTGGGACGGCGACACGCTGGTGGCGACCTGTGGGCGCAATGTTGACCCCTATGACCCCTATCCGCGCGCCGGCCGCGTCCGCCACCTCTACGTCGCTGAACAGTACCGGCAGCATGGCATAGGGCGGCAGTTGATCGAGGCCATCCAGCAAGATGCGGCGACCCATTTTGATTATCTCAACACCAATGCCCCAGAGGCTGCTTTCGCCTTCTATGCTCGCCTGGGCTTTGAGCCGATGGCCGACGCCTATGGCACCCACCGCTACGTGCTGACCTAGCCCTCGATCGTATCCTTGCGCATCTGGCTCGGGGTCATGCCATAGGACTTGCGGAAATGGGCATAGAACTGGGTCTGGCTGACAAAGCCGGATTGATACGCCACATTGGCAATCGACAGGCTCCCGTCAAACAGCAGCGATCGGGCACGGATCAACCGCATCCGGGTAACGAATTTCTGCACCGAGATATGCATGACCTTGGTGAAGAGGTTGGTCGCATAGTTGGGGTGTAGCCCCACCACGTCGGCTATGCTCTCGGCACTGAGGGGCTCGGCAATGTTCTCCACGATATGGCGCACCATGCGCACCACATAGCGCACGGGCGAACCGGTTCTGGTGCGCGAACCCGCGCCTTCCACCCAGGGTAGCAGCAGCGTGTCCCAGCCGGTAATGGCGGCGCGACGAAACATCGTGCCGATCTCGGCCCGCACGATCTCGCTGCGCAGGGCATTGCCGCTGCGATAGTCCTGATGCCAGCGATCCAGGGTTTCCAGCCCGATGCAATCGGGGTTGAGCTGGATGACGCCGCCGCCCATCAATGTCTCGGTCAGGCGGCCCAGTTGCGGCATTTCGAGAAACGCATCCATGGGCAGATAGATATTGAGCTGACGCCCCATAGCGGTGTCGGGGCTCAGGCCGATGGTCTGGTGCGGAATGCCCGCCCAGAAGGCCACCAGCCGCCCGGCCCCCAGGCTGACCGGGCCGCCGTCAAACACATAATCCATGCTGCCCTGGGTCAGCCAGTTGAACTCGATATGCCCATGCGTATGGGCATAGGGCATGATCTGGGGCGCAAACGAGCGGATCCCGAAGCGGCCGAAGGCCTTGCCCGATGCGTAAAAGCTGCGGTCGGGGCGCGGCGTCGGACGGGGCGCACGCTCGCGTGGCGCTGGCGCAGCATGCCCATTCTCAGCAGCCATACTTAACCGCCCTTTTCTTAGAAAACCGGAATAAGTCTCTATCATTCCGGATTGTATCGTTCATGGCAAGGCGTACGATTTTACTCTGAGCACGGGATCAAGTCGGCAGGGAGTGGCCGACGCGGGCAATCAATGCCGACCCGCTGCCATGGGAGGTTTTATGAGAAAACACGCAATGGCCCTTGGTGGGGCCGGATTGATGCTGGGCGTATCTCTGCTGACGCTGCAGGCCCAGGAGCTGACGGGTGAGCTGCCTGACCCGCCCGCATTTGCGGCCCAGAGCGAGCCAAACTTCGTCAGTATTTCCGAGATCATGGAATACAAGGCGCTGCCCGAATATCACGAGCCTGACTGGGTCACCTCGAAATATGTCGACGCCGGTACGCTGCCGCCTGTCGCCGAGCGCCTGCCCAAGGAGCCACTGGTCTACAAGACAGCCAACATGCCCGATGGCTTGGGCGTCTATGGCGATACCATGCGCCACGTGATCGGCGGTCGGCCAGAGGGCTGGAACTATATCGCCGGCCAGTCGCAGGGCTGGGGCGGCATCGATATCGGCCTGTCCGAATGCCTGACCCGCACGGGACCACTGTTCATGGTCAAGGCCGACGAGCTCGAGCCCATGCCCAACCTGGCCAAGAGCTGGGAATGGTCCGAAGACGGCCACGAACTGACCATGCACCTGATCGAAGGCGCCAGATGGTCCGATGGCGACCCCTTCGATTCCGAAGACGTGATGTTCTACTGGGATGACCATGTCCAGGATCCCAATGTCAGCGCCGTGCCATCGGGCACCGGTACGCCGGAGCGCTTTGGCGTCGACACCACGCTTGAAGCCATCGACGCCTACACCATCAAGTGGACCTTCAAGGAAGCGTTCCCCACGCAATATCTCTATGCCATGGCCTATGACTCGTTCTGCCCGGGACCGAGCCATATCCTCAAGCCTGAACATCCCAAATACAACGCTGACAACAGCTATGACGACTACAAGAACGCCTTCCCGCCCGAATATATGAACATGCCGGTCATGGGCGCCTGGGTTCCTGTCGAGTACCGCCCTGACGACATCATCGCCATGCGCCGCAACCCCTATTATTGGAAGGTCGACGAGGCCGGCAACCAGCTGCCCTATCTCAACGAGCTGCATTATCGCCTCAGCACCTGGGCTGATCGTGACGTGCAGGCAGTGGCCGGTTCGGGCGACTTTTCCAACCTCGAACAGGCCGAAAGCTATGTCGAAGCCCTGCGCCGCTCGGCGGAAGACACCGCACCGGCCCGCCTGCAGTTCGGTGCCCGTACCATCGGCTATGCCCTGCGCATGAACCTGTCGGGCAATGGCTGGGGCGAACCTGACGCCCGCGAACAGGCCATTCGCGAACTCAATCGCAACCTCGACTTCCGCAAGGCCATCTCGATCGCTACCGATCGCCAGCGCCTTGGCGAGTCCCTGGTGCGCGGCCCGTTCACCGCCATCTATCCCGGCGGCCTCTATGCCGGCACGACCTATTACGACAAGGCCTCGACGGTCTATTACCCCTACGATATCGACGCGGCCAACGCCCTGCTTGATGGTCTCGGTCTTGCCGATACTGACGGCAATGGCATCCGCAATCTGCCCGATGGCGGCGGCGACGTCGAAATCACCCTGCTCGCCAATACCGATTACGGCACCGATACCAATCTGGCCGAAGGCGTGATTGCCCAGATGGAGCCACTCGGCATCCGTGTCATCGCCAACTTCCAGGCAGGCACCGCCCGTGACGATATGGCCCAATCAGGTCAGTTCGACTGGACAGTGGAACGCCAGGGCTCCGAAATGGTCTCGGTGGTCCAGGGCACGACAGCCCTTGCCCCAACCGGTCCGCGCACCCATCCCTTCCACAAGGCCGGAACGGATGGCACACTGGACCTGCTGCCCTTCGAGCAGGAGCTGGTCGACACCGTCAACGCTTTCATTGCCACCAGTGACAATGCCGAGCGTGCCGACCTGATGAAGCAGTATCAGCGCATCTTCACCGAGAACGTCTATTCGGTGGGTCTGACGCAATATCCGGGCGCGCTGATCGTCAACAAGCGCTTCGCCAATATCCCCGAAGGCGCCCCGATCTTCATGTTCAACTGGGCCGAAGACAACATCATCCGCGAGCGTGTTTTCGTTCCCGCCGACGCCCAGGGTGACTACGAGCTGCATCCAGAAATGCTGCCCGGCGCCCCCGGCTCTGCCGGCCCAATGTGACCTGACGTCGTCCTGAACCTTGGCAGGGGGAGTCATCCCCCTGCCCACGAAACGAAAGGCTTGCGGCCATGCTTCGATTTCTGACCATGCGCGTCCTCGGCGCCATCCCCCTGCTCTTGCTGCTGAGCGTGGTGACCTTTGCCATTATCCAGGCGCCTCCAGGAGATTATGGCGACTATATCCGGGCCATGGCCGTCAATCAGGGGGGAGCAACTTTCGAGCAGGCCGAGATCCAGGCTGAACGCTACCGTGAAGCCAATGGCCTCAACGATCCCATGGTCATCCAGTATTTCCGCTGGATCACCGGCATCGTGACCCGCTTCGATTTTGGCCACTCGCTCTATTACAACAAGCCCGTGGGCAATGTCGTGGCCGAGCGCCTGCCCGCCACCATCGCCCTGGCGCTGGTCTGCCATGTCCTGGCTTCGGTGCTGGGCATTGGTCTGGGCATCGTCGCCGCCACCCGTCAATATAGCTGGGTCGATACGACACTGGGTGTCATTTCCTTTCTGGGCATGACCATCCCCCGCTTCCTGCTGGCCATCATCATCCTCTATTTCCTTGTCTTCCGGCTCAATGTCTCGGAAGTCGGCATGTTCTTTTCCGCCCGATATGGCGGCGCACCCTGGAGTTGGGACAAATTCGTCAACCTGCTCCAGCATATCTGGCCGGTCATCTTCATCGCGACCTTTGGCGGCCTCGCCTACAATATGCGCGTGATGCGAGCCAACCTTCTGGACGTGCTCAATAGCCAATATGTCGAGACCGCGCGGGCCAAGGGCCTGCCGGAATCGGCGGTCATCATGAAGCACGCCGTGCCCAATGCGCTCCATCCGCTGGTCGCCTATCAGGGCGTCGTGCTGCCCTATATGCTGACCGGGGAAATCGAGGTCGCCATCGTCTTTGGCCTCGCTACCGTCGGCCCGGCCATTGTTGGCTCCATGGGCGTCGGCGACGTCTTCGTCACCGCCACCTTCATGCTGGTCCTGGCCGTCACCCTGATCATCGGCAATATCATTTCAGACATGCTGCTGGTCGCCCTCGATCCCCGCGTCCGCCTGAGCGGAGGCACCGAATGACCAAGATCGACACCCACTCGTCCATTCCCCTGCCTACCGACATCAGCGGCGGCCCCTTGCCGACACCTGCCGAAGAGGCCGATGTCGCGCCATCGCCGGTGCTGACCCGCTTCGGCAGCGGCAATGAAACCTATGCCATTCTGGTCTGGCGCCGCTTCAAGCGCTCGCCCATGGGCATGATCGGGCTGATCCTTGTCGTCCTGATGCTGTTTGTCTCTGTTTTCGCCGACTTCTTCGCCCCGATGGACCCCAAGCAGGCCAACCTGCCCTTTGCCCCACCCGACGTCATTGCCTTCGAGGACCCGGAAGGCAATTTCAGCCTCATCCCCTATGTCTATCCCATCGGCGATACCGGCGAATTCGACCCGATCACCTTCCAGCCGCTGACCGGCCTGATCAAGGACGACCCCACCCCTACCGGTTTCTTCGTCACGGGCCATGATTACACGCTGTTCTGGTTCATCCCCGCCAATATCCACTTCTTCGGCGCCACGGACGGCAGGCCCATCCAGCTGCTGGGAACTGACAAGTTCGGCCGCGACATCCTCTCGCGCGGCATTATCGGTTCGCGCATTTCGCTGATGATCGCCCTGGCCGTGGTGACGCTGACGACCATTGTTGGCACCCTCGTCGGGATCACCTCGGGCTATATTGGTGGCCGGCTGGACAGCTGGGTGCAACGCTTCGTCGATTTCGTGCTCGCCTTCCCGCAACTGCCGCTCTATCTGGCGCTGACCTCGCTGATCCCGGTGACGGCACCATCCAATGTCTTTCTCAGCTTTGTGATCTTCGTCATGGCCGTGCTGGGCTGGGCACAGCTCAGCCGGGAAGTGCGCTCCAAGACCCTGTCGCTGGCGCGGGTCGATTATGTCCGCGCTGCCATTGCCGTTGGCGCCACCGACAGCCGCATCATCACGCGCCACATCCTGCCTAACGTGCTCAGCCACATCATCGTCTCCATCACCCTGGCCATTCCTTCGGTGGTGCTGCTCGAGAGCTTCCTGGGTTTCCTCGGCTTTGCCGTGAAGCCACCGCTGATTTCCTGGGGACTGATGCTGCAGGATACCGGTACCTTCTCGGTCATCGGCTCCTATCCCTGGATCCTCAGTCCCGTCATCTTCGTGCTCGTCACCGTCTTCGCCTTCAACGCGCTGGGCGACGGTCTGCGCGACGCCATCGACCCCTATTGAGGAGCAGGCTCATGAACGAACCAAGCCACACGCCTGTCTCCGATACCCGCCACGATCTGGGCAGCCACGGCCGCGAACTGATCCTCGACGCCCGCAATATCGGGGTCGACTTCAAGGTCGAAGGCGGCACGGTCAACGCCGTGCGCGACGTTTCCTTCCAGCTGCATAAAGGCGAGACTATTGCCCTGGTCGGCGAAAGTGGCTCGGGCAAGTCGGTGACCGCCCGCACGCTGATGAAGCTCTTGACCAAGCGGGCCACCATCCTGCCCGAGACGCAGATCACTCTTTCGGGGAAGAACATCGTCACCATGGGCGATCGCGACATGCGCAAGCTGCGCGGCAATGACGTGGCCATGATCTTCCAGGAGCCGATGAGCTCGCTCAACCCGGTCTATACGATCGGCCAGCAGCTCTGCGAGGTGCTGCACCTGCACAACCGCATGAGCCGCAAGGAGGCCATGACCAAGGCCGAGGCGCTGCTCGAGGAAGTGCAGATTCCCGAGCCCAGGGCGCGGCTCAACAATTATCCGCACCAGCTTTCCGGCGGGCAGCGGCAGCGCGTGATGATTGCCATGGCCCTAGCCAACCGTCCCGACGTGCTGATTGCCGATGAGCCGACTACCGCACTCGACGTCACCGTACAGGCCCAGATCCTCAATCTGATCAAGGACCTCAAGGACAAATACGGCATGGCGGTGATCCTGATCACCCATGACCTGACCATCGTCCGCCAGTTCAGCGAATATGTCTATGTGATGCAGAACGGAAGGGTGCAGGAGCACAATGCCACCGAGGCGCTCTTTGCCAACCCGCAGCATGCCTATACCCGCCACCTGCTCGCCTCCGAGCCCAAGGGCACGGCCCTGCCGCTGGCCGAGGGCGCCCATGAGACCGTGCTGGAGGGCAAGGAAGTCAAGGTCAGCTTCACCCTCAAGCGCGGCGGCTTTTTCAAGCCGGACTTTTTCGAACTCAAGGCCGTCGACAATCTCGACATCAAGCTGATGCGCCACGAAACGCTCGGCATTGTCGGGGAATCCGGCTCGGGCAAGACCACCTTCGGTCAGGCCCTGATCCGGCTGATCGGCAATCAGGGCGGGCAGATCTTCTTCGACGGCGAGCCGATCCACAATAAGGACCGCACGGCCATGCGGCCCCTGCGCAGCCGCATGCAGATCGTCTTCCAGGATCCCTTTGCCAGCCTCAACCCGCGCATGTCGATCCGCCAGATCATCGAGGAAGGGCTCATCGTCAACCAGATCGGCGTCAATCGCGCCGAGCGCGGCGATCGCGTCCGCCAGGCCCTAATCGATGCGGGCATGCCCGACACCATCCTCAACCGCTTTCCGCATGAATTTTCCGGCGGCCAGCGCCAGCGCATCGCCATCGCGCGGGCCATTGCGCTCGAGCCCGAATTCATCCTGCTCGACGAGCCGACCTCGGCGCTCGACCTGTCGGTCCAGGCCCAGATCATCGACCTGCTGCGCAAGCTGCAGGATGAAAAGGGCCTCAGCTACCTCTTCATCAGCCACGACCTCAAAGTCGTTCGCGCCCTCTGCCACCGTGTCATGGTGATGCAATATGGCAGGATCGTCGAACAGGGACCCGTGGCCGACGTCCTCACCGATCCACAAACCGAATATACGAGGCGCCTTGTCCGCGCCGCGTTCGAAATAGCCGCTTAGGAGCATTCACTTTATGGCAAATCCAAAGATCACATTCATCGGCGCCGGCTCGGCAGTGTTCATGAAGAACATTGTCGGCGACATCCTGCAGCGCCCCGCTCTCACCGGCGCCACCATCCGCCTGATGGACATCAATCCCACCCGGCTCGAGGAAAGCGAAGTCATCGCCAAAAAGCTGATCGCCACCCTGGGCGTCGCGGCGACCGTGGAAACCTTCTCCGATCAGCGCCGGGCGCTGGATGGCACCAATTTCGTCGTCGTCTGCTTCCAGATCGGCGGCTACGAGCCCTCGACGGTCATCGATTTCGACGTGCCCAAGAAGTACAATCTGCGCCAGACCATTGCCGACACGCTGGGGGTTGGCGGCATCATGCGTGGCCTGCGCACCGTGCCGCATCTGTGGAGCATCTGCGAGGACATGCTGGCCGTCGCGCCCGACGCGGTCATGCTGCAATATGTCAACCCGATGGCCATCAACACCTGGGCCATTTCGGAAAAATACCCGACCATCAAGCAGGTTGGCCTCTGCCACTCGGTGCAGGGCACGGCCATGGAACTGGCCCATGACCTCGACATTCCCTACGAGGAAATCCGCTATCGCTCGGCCGGCATCAAC
>TARA_R110002020_G_scaffold475795_1_pt1 | contig 10993 bp, 5 predicted proteins | sample TARA_R110002020 | Tara Oceans TARA_R110002020 (sample SAMEA4396489) | marine metagenome | biome: Westerlies Biome; feature: [MES] marine water layer (ENVO:01000295) within the mesopelagic zone...; material: water (ENVO:00002006), including particulate matter (ENVO:01000060) such...
ATCAACACCACTATCAATACAATTGTTTTCTTTAGAGGTCGTAAGATATTTAGACAGAGAGATAAGCCTACTTCTTCCTCATAATATTAAAGTCTTCACCTGATATTTTACCGTCTTTGTTCTTGTCTAACTTTACTTGTCCACCTGAAAGCATACCCATGCTGAATCTTTTCTTTTCAGTCATGCTACCCATTGGATTCATCATGCCTGCTTGACCTGCAGATGACTTTCTGTTTTGATCAGCAAGTCCACCCATGTTCATTTTTTTCTTTTTCTTAACTACGTTACCATTCATCATGGGTTTTCTCATAGCCATACCACCACCATACATTTTTTGTGGGCGTTGACCGTTAGTATACATCTTCATTAGTTTGTCTCCTTATCGAGGGGGTTTGTTAGCGTCTAAACTTTTATTAGTTCCCAAAGGGAATGGCAATCTTTGTTGTTTTTTTATTGCTTCGTTTAATGCTTTAGTGTTGTCAATTTTAGGTCGAGCTTTACCAAACATATTTCTGTATTCAGGATATTCATCTGATGTTATTCCTACATTCCCAGATTGATATACTTGTATATTATTACTTATAGTAACTTTGTTTAATTTCTCATGGTGAGTAGACACATAAGCTACTCCTACTGCTAGGGCGTTGAAAAATGCTTCTTCCTCTATTGCAGTTAAAGGTTTACCACTCCTAACAGACTTCATAAATAATTCTGCAGCTTCAGGATTGCTTAACATAGCTTTCATTGTACTCATGTTTCTAAGTCTCATCTGTTGAAGTATAGCTTCTGTTCCTACATATCTTGCAGATATAACACCTCTGTTTATAGAATAGAATCTACTTATGTAACTTTCTAAAGAAAAAGCTCTAGGAACACCTGTTAGATTTACGTTTTCAGCACCTTTTAATTTGTTAGCTGCGGCCATCTCTATAATCGCTTTATAGACTTTGTATCTTTTTTCTCCTACTATTCCTTCAATAACTTTAGATTTAGTTTCATCCCCATACCCAATAAGATTTTTCATTCGATCTAAGTCTAAATCAGTTTCCATTATTAAATCAGGGTCTGTATAAACACCTGAACTTTTTTTCTTAACTGCTGTAAAGTTACCAGTAGGTACAAATACAAGATTGTCTATAGTGTCATTTAACAAGGCTGTTAGCACTTGATCAATCTCATCACTAGTAAAGTCTGGCTTACCTGATTGTCTTCTGATTGTATTTAAACTTTTCTTAAAACTGTCAACTCTTACGCCACCGTTCTCAAACAGTATATCTGTTAAGTTACCTTTTGCAACATTCTCTGGGTCGTATTTAGCCAATAAAGATTTTGCTGCAATTATACCGTCACGTACAGTTTCTCCTTGAGCAATAAGTCTTATTTCATTTCTTTTTATGGCACTGTCTGCTTGAGACATTTGCTTATTAAATGCTTCTTCTCCTATATTTTTTGCATTAAAAGCAAATTTTTCATCAAATACTTTTTTAACATTTATTAATGTAGCAGGCTTGCCATCTTTTGTAGTACCCATAAACATAACTTGTAGTTTGTCTAAATCCTTTTGTACTTCAGCAAGAGTGATCTTACCTCCCGATTTTTTTATTTTGTCTGCTAAAAAATTAGCCACAACATTATCTAGTATAGCACCAAACGCTTTACCATTTTGAGATTTAGGGTCTAATCTATACGTACCATGTAAAGTTATATCGGATTGATTTTTAGCTGTTTGCAAATCTCCTAATCCATTTTGTATATCTTGAAATATTCCTTTAAGTTGTTCAGGAGTTTTTCCTATAAAACTTTTTATGTTTAGCCATTCATCAGGCTTTGTTCCATACTTTACACCCATAGGGTTATCTTTATTTATTGCAGTTTTTTTACGTAATCCACCTTTTCCTTTACCCATCCATTTTGATATCTCACCACTAAAAAAATGATCTTTAAATTGAGACCAATCATTTTTAGCATCTTGTAAAACTTGGTTTGCTGAAACTAACTTACCTTCTCGTTTAACAAATAATGATCCTACAGGAACAGGACCGTTAGCTGTGTTAACTACAAAATTATCCATTTGTTTTTCTAACATGGTACTTAAACTATCATAATCTCTTGCGGCTGGATCATTTCCTGATTGTTTAGCTTTGTAGGATAAATGAGAAAGTGCTGATCTAAATTCTTTCAATTGATTAAAAGACATCTTAACAGACTGAACCGATGTTCCGTCAGGTCCTTTATCCTTAAGTTGTTTAGCAATATTTATATTATCACTTAATTTTTTATTGTATGTACCATTTTCTTTCATTGCATCAATTAATTGTTTTTTCATGTCTGCTACTTCTAAGTTTTTATTTTTAGCAACATTTGTAACAAAGTTTTCAATGATGTCATCAAACACATTAAATAGTTTAGTTTGTTGTCCAGATGATATTCCTTTTGCTGAATTTAAAAGTGAAATTGCATAGTCGTCTTTGTATATTCCTACACTATCTATAAGATCAAACAACGCATTGCCACCGTCAACATAGGCATCTCCCCCTACAAATTTGTTGTCTTTAGTAACAAAGCTAGCATTATCCAATAGTCTATAGTTTGTTCCTGCTATATTGTGCCTTGATGCGTATTTACTTTCTATGAGAAGACTAGTTAATTTACCTGAACTATCAAAAAAACTTACGTTATCCTTACCTGTAGCCACTTGCGTTTTAGTAAGAGCAGTTTCAAATTTACCCTGCCCAAGTAAAATGTTGGCTTGTTTAGTTACTACGTCAGATACATCTGTGTGACTTTTGTTAAAAGAATTATTTATTTGTGTCACTTCTGATTTAGGTATTAGTCGTGCTTCATTTATTCCTACATTTATTAATGCTGTATCAACAGTTTCAGTTGTTGTAGCATCCAATAAACCTTTTCCCTTTACTTTACCCAAAACAAAATCAGTTATTCTGTCTTTACCAAATGTGCTTATAGTTTTTATATCTAAGTTAAGTTGTTTTACGCTTGACTCTGCATCGTCTAGTGTTGCTTTCATCATCTTTAGAAGATTCATACTGGCTTGTTGGTTTGTTACTCCCTCAACCCCTTCCATTGCAGTTATGGCAGACCTCAATTCATTAACCAATTGCAGTTGCATATCAGCATTTCCTTGTAGCTCTTCTAATTTATTAAAGTCAACTAAACTTTTAGCTTTAATATTTAACCTGCTACCCTCTTCTAATATCTGTAAAAAAGATAACCCAGACATTTTAGCAAATGAAGTATTTAAAAGTTCTCTAGGTACACCTGCCGCTTCTAACGTGTCTCTTAAATTGTCATAGTATACCATTCTGTTTCTTACTGCTTGAGCAAACTCAGGAGTAAACGTGTTCATTTTTTTAGCTAACTCATCTGCAAAATCAAATACGTTACCAGACACGTTTGCTTTATTCATAAGATTATCTTTAACCCAATTTAATCCTGAACCACCTTTTTTAAATGCAAATACTCCTATTAAGCCTGTGAATAAACCTCCGACTTCTCCTAGTGCTGGGTCAAAACCATACTGTTGTGCTATCTGATTTCCTACTGCACCACCTATAATCATGTTTGCATTTTGAGCATTTGCTTCACGCATAAATCTAGGCATCTTTGATATAGCCGCTGTCTTTTGTATTTCTTTTACAGTAGCAAATATCTCATCATCTAATTCTTTTATTGCAGGGTCTAAGTCAATATCACCATCTTGTTTTTTTACTTTATTTATTAACGCTTGTCTTCTACTTAATTGAGTATTGTACATATTCATAAGAGCCTGCACTTCAGACCTATTTTCAGGTAGCAATTGTGCTGCATCTTTCATTTGAGTACCAGCTATACTTCTGTTAGTTACTATGAATCTATTTATAGCAACTCTTCCTCTTTCAATTTTTCCAGCTAACCCTGCTATTGGTTTGCCTACTACAGGAACAAACTTAGTGTAGTTAAACACGTTAGCAACAAGCAGAGGAGATGTAAGTGCTAAATTTTTTTGACTTTCTATATTAACAAATTCATTAAATATAGTTTCATCACTTGCTTTTTTTCTAGTTCCGTTAGGTCCTTTTATGTTATTGTAATATTCGTCAAATCTTTTTTGTGCGTCTTTACCAAAAGCTCCTTTTACTCTCATCGCTAAACCAGTAGGAACTGCAATTTCTGCGGCTACTCCAAGAACAGCAGTTCCCATGCCTGAATAATTTCTTGCCATAAGGGATGCTTCTTCATAAGTTAAAGATATATTATTTTGAGCTAATCTATCTTGTATTACTACTGCCATTTCAGGAACATACTTTTCATAGAACTTGTGACGTTCAGAGCTTTTTAAAAAGTTTCCTTCTTCATCCATGCCAAACAAAGCTTGAGTTGCTTCAGCACCAATCCAAGTAGCCATTTGTATAGGAAATTTTAAACCTTCTCTTAGTGAACCACCTATCTTATCTAGATCAGTTGCCATAAAAGATAAAGCAGCTCCAAAGCTTTTTTGATCTCTAATAATTCCTAGTCTAGTTCTAGGGTCTTTTATTCCTTGTTTAATTAAATTTTTATTTAACTGTCGTGAGTAAAATATTTTAGTTAAATTAGAATCAAACCCTGAATCGTGGTACATTTCGTAGGGAGTTTTACCATCAGGGTTTAGTATGTCATCTTTTACTGGAGTGTACAACCAATTGGGGATAGGGATACCTTTTCCTATTATGTCTTCAGGCAATTGCAACTCATTTACAAGTGCATCCTCGAAAGGTATACGATGTTCAACCCTGTCACTCTCGTTATCTCCCCACTGCTCTATAAAAGAAACACCCTGAACTCTATCTGCATAGGCAAGTTTTTGATCTAAAGATAAATTAGTTTTTTCTTTTAAGTCTTTTCCCGGAAAACTAAAAATTTCTCCTTTTTTATTCATAACTCCTGTAGCAGCATTAAGCATTTCAGCATCATCCTTGCTACCCATAAGATCATAAAAATTTGATGTCTTTACGAGAGGAGTTAGTTTTGTGTAATCTTCTACTTCACGTTCTCTACTTTTTAGTGTTTCAATCTCGCTTCCAAAAGGAATATATTTTTCTATTCCAAATAATTGTAACTTGTCAAACTCATAGTCTACTTCGCCAAGAGGTTCTAATGCAGGATATTTAGGTCCTACCTTTTCACCTGTCAATTTGGATACAGATTCTTCTGGTCTAAATCCTTCTCCTGCTCCTATAACACTTTGAAGATCAACATCCTGACTAGTGATCTTCTGTCCTATGCCAAAGTCATAGTTAGTAGCCATTGTTACTGTGTTCCTTTCATTGCCTTTTCAAAGTCTTCAAAACTCATAATTTCATCTGCTTTGTTGCCTGCTTTCATTGAGGTTTTATATCCTCTGTAAGCCACATTAGCTGGTGTTCCTCTTTTAAAACTAAAATCACCTATTGTAGTTTGAGACTTAATTTCTTTTTTTGTAGCAGTTTCAGAATTTGCTTGAGTTTTATTACCATTGTAATACCCAGAACCTATTTCATTTATTTCAGAAGCTATGGTAGTAGCAGAAACATTAGTGATTCCTCCTCCTCCATCTGATCTCTGTAACAATCTATCTGAGGCTATGGCTATATAAGCACCTTTTCCATTAGGACCTGAATTAGCTATAGCATCATTGTAAGATATAAGTCTATCTAACATCCGTATAGCTGCATCAATGGCCGCAAGTTCATGTTCTGGCTTAGAAAATATATCAAAGTTAAAAGCATTAAGAATGTTTTCAACGTCTTGGTCAGATATAGTTCTACCTCCAGTTCCACCTTGAATGGCGGCAGCTAATTGGTAAGCTAACATATATTTATGAAAATTACGTTGAGCAAACTTTTTCATTTTTATGTCATCATTTTGTTGCATCTGTGCAATAATTTTATCTAACGTTGCATCATTTCTTTCTTTTGCTTCATTTTCTTTTGCAATATATTCATCTGTTAAATTAGCGTCACCTTTATTGACGAGTCTGTCAAATCTTGCAATTTTAGCATTTGCACCTTGTTTTAATTTTAACAAAAATTCTTGATCATCTTCACCTAATAACGCAAATGATTTAGGGTCTATGTCAATATCTAAATTGAGCATCGACCTTATACCTCTTTTACCAGCGTCAAGAAGATTTTTACCTACGTGTAAAGCTCCATCAACATCTAGATAAAATTGAGCTAAACCTGAACCTTCAGGATATATACTGCCGTCAGGTGCAATGTAAGTTCCTCTAAGTGCCAATGCTTCTATCTTCGCATTTCTGCCTGTAACAACAATTCCTCGTGAGTTATCAATAGCATCATATACTGCTTTTTTACTTCTTCCTTTTCCGTACCTAACGGACATGGCTCTTGAAGCATTAACACTAGTTGGTGTAATAGAGTTTATTACGTTCATAAGTTTAGTAAAGTCTCCACCTTGTGATACATAATAATCATTTAAAAAATTTGCTATAGTAGCAAGTTGAGGACTTAATTGCAAAGCTAAACTGTTAGCTTCCATATCGGGGTCTAAGCCAGCTCTTAGTATCTCAAGACCATTTTTAATTTGAATCTGACCTTTTACACTTTGTGGTACTCTAACTTCATAGATAGCCTTAAGAACATTAAGTTCTGGTTGATCTTTTTCAGGGTCACCAAACATGTTATTAGAAGTAGATTTTTGTCTAGGCTTGTACCGTGTTAAGTTAGTAAGCAACATATTAGTATGAAAATCTTTTTCTTTATTTCCTCTGCCTAAATTTAAAAGACCTTCAACAACCTCTTTATAATCAGATTCATATGCGGCTACTATAGTTGTTTTCATATCTGTGCCATCAGGAACGTTTAGTCTCTTCGCCATTTCTCCTTTTGCTTTAAACTCAACAGAACCACCAACTATTTTTTTATTAGGACTAACATTTTGTTGGACTCTCATTTGCCTAATCATATCTATAGTGACAGTATTGTTTTGAAGTCTTTCCATGTATTCAGGAAACGTAAGTTCTAGGTTGTCTTCTGGTAATTTAACTTTTAATTGGGATAAATGTCCAAAATCTCTCATCATACCATCAATTGATTTGTAAATGTTAGTTCCCTCTGTTTCGTCATCTGCGTAGCCAAGATTTTTAAACTCGTCTAAAAAAAGTTTTTGTAATCCAAGCACAAAGTTATTTGCTTTAGACGGATTCTTATTAAACTTATCTAAATGTTGTCCTACAAATAAATTAGCATCAAGCAACGTTGCCTTTCTAATATCAGGACTTATCTTACCTTTCGGTATTCTAAATTCAATTCTATTTTGTCCAAATGGATCATCAGTGGTTTTCATAGCTGGAAAACTTACTACAGGTATTCCTAAACTTTTGTTCGCACTACCTTTAGTGTTATTATCTTTTGTTTTACCATCAGGACTTTCGTAGGTAATTTCATTAGTTTTTAAATTTGTTCTTACATTTTCCATATGTTTAAGATTAGGGTACTCTGTAGTAACAAAAGTTTTAGGGTCTTGACCTTCAGGAACTGGCACTGTGACGATGCTACCTGCAGAGTTAAGAAGTCTGACACCATATTTATATGCTGTTTCTTGTGTCTCTTTTTCAGTAATAACACCCATTTTTTTTAATAAAGTTTCATCAAAAGGATCAAATGTGCTTTTTCCAGTTGGAACACCATCCTGATACTCTACATTACTTCTTCCTACTATTGAAGCTCCATCCCAAAAGTAACCAGTATCTTCGTTTAATATATTCTTTCTAATAAGTTCGTTTTTTGTGCCTATATTTTGCCCGAATAAAAAAGCATCTTCCGTTTTAGTAGTGGGTTTTGCTTTCTCTATTTTTTTATCTCTAATATAGACAGGTTTACCATTTACAATTTTCTTTGTTCCATAATGCACTGCATTTGCTTTATTGGTCTCCAAAAGGTTTGCATCAAGAAATACACTTCCAGCGTCTACGGATTTATCTTGGGGTATTCCAAATTGTACTTCTCCATAACTAGGTGTGCCTTCTTTGTTAAAGCTAACTGTCTGCTGATCTATTTTACTTTTATCTGCTTTAGGGTAGGCAGTATATAAACTACCTAAACTCATAAATTGATTACCCTCATAGTAAAACATTTGTTCATCTTTTTTTGCTACTTTAGGAGGTTTTATTATCCCCATGTCTTTCAACATCCAATCAGGCTTGTAGTTACTTTTATTATCTTTGGGAGTAAATGTACCTATTTCAGCAAACTGACTATTAACCATACCTGCCCATTGGTTGTTTGCCATACCTTTAGGTTTATTTTTCAGGCTTGTTGCTTGTAAGAAGTTTGAATAATTTATTTCTCTTTTATTTTTTTTGTCATATATAATTGGTTTAGGAGCATTTTTTAATGCTTCTGCTTTGCTTGCAAGGTTTCTTTGCTTCTTTGCATATGCTTCTGATGCTATATATCCTGCTAATATTAAAGGAGCTACCATCTTTACACTACCCTCTCTTCTTGAATTGTCTGTTCTTCTTCTATGTCAGCATCCTGAATTACACTATCAGGAGTTCTCATAAAAGAATTAGATAACTGTTCTTCTTGAACCATGCTACTTTGCAAGTCCGTATTGTCTTGTTCGTGCATAGCATCTAACATTCTTTTCTCTTCATTTTCCTGTTCTAACATTGCCGCAAACATTTCAGGATTTCTTTCTTGCATAATACTAAACATTGTATCATCTGTAACTTCATCATCTTGTTCAGGATTGTCTGATTGTTTTGAGTACATCTTAGGAACAAATCCCTCATCTTCAGCCATACCTAAAAGATATATTGCTATTGATGGTTTTATTAATTCTGCAACATCTGGAGTAAATGCTCCTTCCATGAATCCTTTGAAAGATATTTGAGTAACTAACTCTTCAACACTTATTCCTGCAAACATCATCTTAATCATGTCATTTTGTGTGCTTTTGTTTTCTAAGCCACTTACAATATGATCTATCGCTTCATTAGGATCAGAATACATTGCAGGTTTTTCCCACGCCCATTTCTTAGGGCTATCAGTTAAAGAATGTCCGGGAGGTCCTGATAGTGCATTTATTTTATCTAACGCCATGTTTATCTTGCTCCTTCAATTTGTCCACGTTTTAAAGCCGCTAACTTTAATGGAGTTCCTTGAGTTCCAATAGTTCTTTTCATTTGTATTCTTGGATTAACTACTTTTGAAGCACTTACATGACCTATTACAAACTGTCTAACTCCCGTTTTTGTCAATGCCTTATCTATTGCACCTTGAGTACCTCTGTATAATAAATTTTGTCCTTGTGAAAAAGGTTGGAAATCGCCAGTAGAACCTATGGGAGATAATCTAGGATTAATTTTTTCTGTGGTTGGAGTTGCTCCGTAATCAGGAACTATGCCTTGTTCTATAGCTGTCTTTGCTACGCCTTTAATTGCTTTATCAATTCGATCATTTTCAAAGACACTACCTAAACCCAAATCATCATTTATAAAACTTTGTAGGCTAGACCCTTTATACAAACTAGATACAGTGTCTCCTATGTAATCTGCTCCAAAAGTTGCTAATGCTCCACCCATCATCATTTTCATATCTATCATATTGTTACCTTATTACGCTGTTGGTCTAAATATATTATCAATAGTTTTTAATATTAAAAAATTATTAAAATTACTATCATATGCTTGTGCATTATTAGAAATGGCTGAAGCCTGCATAGCAGCATTATGGGCCCTGTCTTCTCTATTTTCAGATATCTTCATCGACCAAGAAGCTTGATCTCTATATAATTGCCACAAGTCATTTAAAGCTTGTTGATTTATTCCAAGTAAAGTTGCTGCATTTTGTCTGTTAACTTCGTTTTGTCCTGCAGTATTTGCTGTGTTTACCCCTCTTCTCCAAACAGCATTAGACTGATCTATTTGAAGACGCATATTTGCATTAAATTGTTCTCTAGCAGACTTAGCAGATACATTGTAGTTTTCTATAGCATCAGCTTCCAGCACATTAAATTCAGCCAATCCAGAAAGTCTGTTTAAAGTAGATGTCTCAATCCCTGCTCCTAGTTCAGCAAAAAACTCTTCAATTTCGTTTTGTGATTTTGCATTAAATTGAGATGCGGCATTTTCGGCGGCCACATCAGTTAACAAAGATTGAACTTGCGATTGAAAATTAACAGTGTTTGCTTGTTGTTCATTCGTTAAATTTTGTAAATCTAAAGATAAAAATGCTTTTGCGTTATTTACTGAAGCTACTTGCCTATTGTTTAAATTAGCTGTGTCCATTCCAGCAACGACTGTTGCGTTTTGAATAGCCGCTTGTTGTTTGTTATTTAAATTTTGAAGTTGAAGAGTAGAGTACTTGTTAGCATCGGCTGTTGCTATAGCTATACCAGATTCCATCATAGCTTGAGTTATAGCCGCAGAAGCCATACTTGATGATCCAAGTCCTCTTTGAGCCATCATTGCTGATACTTTACGAATAGCAGGAGTTGCCCATGCAGGTGGCTCTCCTCCCTCTTCCATACTTTTATATAACTCAGCTAATTGATACTGAACCGTACCTTTAACGTTTAATTCTTCAGTTGCTGCCGTAGCTAAAGACTCAGGAGAAGCAGTGCCTTGAGCTGCTGTGACTTCAGACTGATTAGATACAGTGCCTTGAGCCGCACTCATATCTGCTAGGTCGCCAGTTGTGGTTGCTTTGTAAGTTTGTGCGTCTACTTTTGTAGGTGCAACTCCTTTAAATTCGTCTATATTTACTGCACCAGTTCTTGCTTCTGTATCAGAAGAACCTTTAAGTTCCTTTTCGGTCTCCATATACTCATCTTTAGGAGTCAATAACTCTTGGTCTTTTATTTGTTGAGGTGAAAACGGAACTTTTACTTGGCTAGGCAATTCTGTTTGTTGAGCCTGTTCAGACTTTTGTTCTATAACTTTTTCTTGTTCTGTTAAATCTGCCATCGGTTTTACTTCCTGTACTGGTGGTTTCGCAGGCTCTGCTAC
>TARA_R110002020_G_scaffold120910_4_pt1 | contig 10991 bp, 8 predicted proteins | sample TARA_R110002020 | Tara Oceans TARA_R110002020 (sample SAMEA4396489) | marine metagenome | biome: Westerlies Biome; feature: [MES] marine water layer (ENVO:01000295) within the mesopelagic zone...; material: water (ENVO:00002006), including particulate matter (ENVO:01000060) such...
ATTACTTAAAAATAAACCCTCAAAACCTGTAGGTGAAGGTCAAAAAAGAACATTTGTAAAAAGATTAGTACAAAGATTTATAGAGGAAATTCCTGAAGGACATATGTTTTCTGCACATTCTGTTTTAAAGTTTTATCATAGCGAAAGACAGAGCAGATATAAATTTGAAGATTGGGAACCAAAAGTTAAACATATTGTGCAGCATTTAAATAAATGGTGGCCCTCCGTACAAAACAAAAAAATAAGAGTAGGTCATAAGAATATAGATTATTATGGTAAATTTGATTTATCATTGGAACTTTCAAATCCGGGGCAAACAATATATGTAAAGGGTGAATGGGATGAACATGAAGGAATTGCACCAAAGATACAAGATACAACTAAAGAAGAATATGAAAACATGTCTAAAGAGAAAAAAATGAAATATCATGGTGCTATGGTATATGTATATAGAAAGGAAAAAAATAATGAATTATATTATTTTCATAAAAATATGTATAATAGACTTAAAAAGGGCAAATTAAAAAGGCCTACTTTTTTTACATTAGAAGATAAAATAAAAGATGAGAATGTAATGAAAGACGAAGAATATGATGAACACTTACGAGAGTTAGCACAAGCTCCAACTACCCCTATTGAAAAAGAAATAGCATATGAAAATTTTGATTTTGGTGATGTAGATAATAAATCATGGAAAACAATTGGTGAAGAACCAGAAAACCACAAAGAAAATATGTCAGTTAAAATACAATATGTAAAAAAAGCTCTACTAAGTTATGATTTTATTGAGCGATTTGATGTATCTGAATTATTTTCAGACAAAGCATTACTTAGCATACAACAATCATCTAAAAATACTTTTAAAATACAAATAGAAAGACAGTTATTACGCATAAGAGACGTGAAAAATTTTGAATTTAGTTTAACTGCAGAAATTCAACATGTTGTTAATACAATACTTCATCATTATTTAACTCCTGTTCCTGAAATGAGAGCAAGAGAATTAGTGGAAGGTTTAATTAAGGATCCAACTATTGATGCTACACTTGAAGGTAATATGATTAAAGTTATAGGAAAACCTAGTAATAGAGAGTATCGTATTCCTTTAGCAAGTCTAGAGATAATAGGTGGTCATTGTCCGGTTATGACTTCATTGCCTTGGTATAAAAGGCCTAGAGAAAAAGCTATACAAAATAAAAACAGTCAAAAATATGGAAAAACCTTTGAAGATTTACCAAATAATGATGCTAACATTCGTTTATGTATTGGTTCAAATTGGGATATACCCGATGGAGATATTATCACTTCTATTATTTTATCCCTACAAAACGAAGAAAAATCTAGAAAAGATATAAATGTACTTGATGCTTTTTTAAAGGTAGATGAAGTTCCAGATCATTGGTCTGTTTATGTATATACCCACCCTGAAGAAGCTATTGATATTAACGCTGAGTCAGCGGGTGATTTCTTAACTGGTAGTAGATCTCACCCTTTTGATTTTTGGGGAATAAGTGGTGAACAACAACTAGAAGAGGAATGACGAAGTATTAATAAAGGTTTGGCATATATAGTATAATAGAGGTGGTAGAATGTGGTTTGAAATATTAAAAGACGAGGAAGAACCACCCGATGAAGCATTATTACCTAGCGCAAGTAGTATGATTATGTTATTACCTAGTAAAGAACAAGTAACGATTTCAGAAGCTTATTCGCTATATGATGCACCCACATTGCCCACAGCATATTATAAATATGTTGCTAAACCAGTAGGTAGTGATTTAGGTGTTGCTTACCATACAGAATTTAAAAGATGGATTACTCAACATAATCCAAATCATAGAGGCATGTATGATTTTTTAGATCAAAGTATTAGAAATAATGATAAGGCTCATTGGATATATAAACCTGTCCAAGAGGGTGGTGATAAATGGGGTAGTCAACATAATAATTACAAGGGTCTTTTTTGGGTAGCTTCAAATGAACTTGAAGATAGTTGGTTGTTTAATTTAAATTATAGAGCTGCGGTTCATGCTGATATGAATGGGGTATGTGTATATAAGAGAGGAAAAATGCTTTCTTTTGACCAATATAAATTTAGTGAACTAGAAACAAAAGAACCAGATAATCCTGAAAATAGACCTACAGGTTTATTATCACAGTCTTTAGTAACAGATAATGTTAAAATACATGTTGATAAAAAAGGCTCAGAAGAAATAGAAACTAAAAAGGCAAAAATGGTTTATGATTTTTTATCTTCAATGGAAATAACAAATGAAGGACCTAAATATGGAGATGTAGGCCCTCTACCAAGATGGGTAAAGGTTTCTTTAGGTTTAGGTGAAAGCACACCAAGGTCTATTTGTATATTATTAGGAAGAGGACATTCAGAAAAACCAAGAGGTGATAAAATGAATACTGGTTTAATGGGATATAGCCAAAACCTACAAACATGGAAAAATCAGATAGAGGCAGCGATTCCTTCAATGCAAGGGAAGCGACCAGGAGCTAATACATATCCTTTAGAAAGTACTATGGTTAAATTAAATAAAGAGTTTCCTACATGGAAGGGTGATAATGATGAAGAGAATAAAAAGGTGCTTGATTATTTAGAAGATCAAAATTATTATTTAACAATAACGAATTTAGAAAGACTTATGGAATGATTAATATGACATGGAAAGATATAATAAAAATGCCTAATGAAGGAATAGTGGATGCTTATGGTCCTTATAGAAAGATAGAAAGTCCAGATGGTAATAGCTTAAAAGCATGGTGGCGAAATTCCGAACAAGAAAAATTACTTGCTGAAGAGTTTGCTGATATGGCTAGAATAAGACATTGGACAGTTAATGGCCCTGTGGAAACACAAATAGAAGGACAAACAAACTGGTTTGTAGAAATTAGGTTTTAAAATGAAAGAATTAATTAAAGAGTTTTGGAAAATATCTGAAGAGTTTGAATCTTCGGATATTAAGAAGAGCTTTGTTAATAATTTACATATTGATAATGATGAAGTGGGTTCTTTTATGTTAGACGTTTTAGAAAAAGAAATTGATAAAACTACTAATGAAGATTTTTTAATTAAAATAGAAAAACTACAAGGTGAAATTATTAAATATGAGAAATTTCCTTATGAAAAAGATTTAGTGAGGTTATTATCTAAAATAACTTTACTAGCTAGAGATATAAATACTGCTGGTAAATGGTTAAATCAAGCTGAATTACCTATTGATTTAAAAGATAAAATGGATGAAGCTTTTGCTGGGTTATTTGAAGTGTTTTCAAATATAGGTAGAGAAATTTCTCTAACTTTAGATGAACAAGAAACAGTACATAGGGAGGGTTATATGCATGGTTGATATATTAGGTCTATTAAGAAAAAATGATGCTGTAAAAGAAGAGATGGATTCTCTGCGCCAAATTGAATGGGAAACAGAATACCCCAAATTATTAGTACAATGGTTTAAAGATAATAATTTATATAATACGTTAAGATTTTTACTACCTTTAATAGATTATTTTACTCCTAATAATAATGAACTTAAAGATAATAATAAATTATACCAAAGAATAATGTGGATATTAAATAAGGATATAATTGAAATTCAAAACGAATTAAAATATTACCCATCTAAAACCCCTGGACTAGAGCTACAAATAAACCCTCAAGAATGGATAAAATTAACAGACATAAGAGGTCAAATTCCTAAACCTGGAGAAGGTAGCGAATTAAGTGAGAAATCTAAAGAAATATTAATAAAATACACTAAAGAAATAAACGAATTAAGAAATAAGTTTTTAAAAGATCTGGAAAGTATAAACCCTACACACAAAGGCGGCACAATACAAACAGAGAAATTACCAATTCTGGCTTGGAACCAAAGAGCAAAAATTAGTTTGGATAATATAGATATAGATGATGATGAAATATCAGAATCAATAGAAAGAACTTTATCGGCAATTGAGCGCAATAATTCAGATCATCAACCTTTAGATATAAACGCGTTTAGTAAGATAAAGACTAAACCAGGATATGCTAAAGTATCAATAACTACTAATGGTGCTGATTTAAGAAAAATAATGAGATCTTTTAGACAAATAAGATCGGCTAAACAAATGTATAGGTGGAATTATAATGATGAAGGAACATTTCTTCGTAATACTGATGATGATATTGATAGAAATAAAGAATTAAGGAATGCTAAAAGCCATCTTGACTCTTCAGGTTTAGGCCGTACTAAAGACACTATGATAGAAGTTAATGAAAGAAATACACCTATTCAAATTGGTTGGCCTCAAGAGAAAAATCCTATGGATAATTTTACTAATACATGGCCTCTACCTAGAATGTTGGATGGAGATGAACTTATTGGTTCACTTGAAGGGGCTTATATTTCAGATGCACCTTTAAATGCTTCTTATTTTAATCCAGTTGTATCATTAACATTTTTTAGAAAGGCAAAGGATCAAGGTGATTATACCGGTGTAATTTTAAATAATAGACCAATAGAATTACCCCATTTATATATTAAAGTTAGCAACTTAATACCAGATAGATTTCCTTCTAAAGAAATAGCACGAATATTAAATAGGGCTACTTTAAATTATATAAATGATTTACATGCTTTATTTATTGAAGATGATTATACTAAACAAATAACTGAAATTATAGGAACTCGTGATGAAGATCCATTTGACGTATAAATTAGAGGTTAAGAAAATGAATAATGATTTAGAATATGATATTTTTGATATTGTAAAGTTATATCAAGAAGATATAACTAAAGTTGAATATAAAAGAAAAACCATTGATGCAAGTATGAATTCCAGAAATAATAAATTAAATAAATTTGATACTGGTGAAGCGGTAAATAAAGAAATAGCTAAAACTGTAATAAATAATACACTTCTTAATATTAAGCAACACCCAGGAGGTAATGCTAGCCATAGTTTTTCTTTTTGGTATCGGGAACAAAATGATAGATGGATTATACATGTTGGTAATAATAATTCTGGCAGCCAAGTTAGAAATATAGTTATTTTTCTTGCACCTACAAAGCGTGATGATAAACTAGTAGATGTAATGTTAAAAATAGACACTAACTTATTAAGATTTGATCAGTTTATAAATGAATATATGAAAGTTAATGTTTATAATGCAACAAATTATTTAACGGTTATTATACTTAAATTGATGGAATATTTACAGGATCAAATACCAAATATTATTAGTAATTAGGAGATATAATTATGCCAAGAAAATCTAAAAGCAGAATACAAAACGTTGGTAATGTTAGCACCGTTTGGAATCAAAAGGAATTTTTAGGTAAATTTCAAACATGGCGCAATACATGGAATCAAGGTGAAAGGTGGGGTATTATTGGAGCACAAGGTAGACCTAAAACAGTAGTATTAGAACTTAAAGAACATGGTAGGGCTAAATGGGCTAGAAGCCCACCAGAAAGTATTGAATATGGTTTTGGTAATTTGTTATTAGAAGTAGATAATTTAGTTAAATCAGAAACTATACTTGAAACAGATATGGAACATTTAGAAGATATAATTAAAAACATGGAATCAATCTTATTGAAGCCTCACCTTAATCCTCAAAATATTAGATTTAGTAATGTAGTAACTAGGTTTAAAGCACCTAAAAGAGAAGGAGATGAACCCGTTATTAAAAGAACTACCCCTTGGTATGGACATTATAGAACACCCGCTTTTGTTAAATATATGAAATGGAAAAAAGAACAGGGTTTGGTTGAAGCAGGAACTGCTATTCCAGAAGCAGAAGCTGATTGGGGCAATAAATCTGAAAATAAAGCAAACCCTCCTATGTATCAAGCTGTGGTGGGTTTATTAGAAATAGCAAAAGATGCACTTGTAGCTCCAAAAGAGTTACCAGAAGGAGAACCTTTACTACTTTATATTTCAAACTCACATAAAGGACCTGGAGGCGGCCTACATCAAATATCGTCTATTCAAGCCTTTACTAAAGAAATTCTAGAAGATGCTTATATATACCCATCTGGATCTAGTAAAAGTAGAAAGATTATTTTATCCAGATTAAGAGAAAGGTTCCAATCCGAAGAATTTGAAGTAACAGGAGATGAAGCTAAATTTTTATTCTTCATTGATGGCTTTGATAAAATCTTAGGAACTGAAAATGGCTTCACAATTAAATTAGATTTTCCTCAAAGTGCAGGAGCTCTTAGAAGTTTAATTAAAAATATTCCAGGGTTAGATCTATCTACAATTACTAGACCTAGATCAGCTAATGCGCCTCCAGAACTTGAATATAAACCAGGAATAGAATTAAAAATGCTTAATCTAGCTAAGACTCTTAAAGATGCTTCTGATTCTTTACAAATTTTAAAAGCGGGTCCATCTCAAGCTAAATATAATTTCACAACTTTTAAACAAGCGGTGCTTGAATATGCAGATTCTTTAGAAGAAGGAACAATATTAATTAATATTTCAAATCCAAAGTCTCAATATTATTATCATTATGCTGCTATATTAGATTTATATGCTAAAATAGAATCAGCAAATTCTGGTTTAAGTGAAGCCCGAGTTAACAAAACAACTATGTATAAAGACTTATATAGAATAATTGGAAAAATATTAATGAACGATAATAATCATGACGATTACCATTTTACTAGGGAAAGAGATACAAAAACTAATCTTCCTATGTTTACCAAAGTAATGGGGGAAAGAAAAGATGAATAGAATAATAAGAAAAACTTGCTCTTTTTGCCAGCACGAAAAGTGTGAAGAATTTGAGAAACTATTATCAAGTGGAGAAATAACCGCTCTTGATTTAGAAAAAGAACATGGTTGGAATCCTAATACTGCTCAAAAACATATAGATCATCATGCTCCAGGCCACCATAGTCAACCTAATAACCAATGTGTAATGTGTACTTCACCACATAGAGAAGAGTATGAAATTAAATTACGAAACGGTGAAATTAAAACTTCTGATTTATCAGAACATCTAGGGTGCTCAGTTAAAACAATTCAGAATCATATTCGTAACCATTTAAAACCTGCAGTACAAAAATCAGCAGCGTTATTAATTGCTCAAAGAGAGGTAGATGAAATTGGCGTTCTAACAGAAAATGTAGAATTAATCAGAAATAAGATTGATGAACTTCTACATGAAACAGACTTATCATTTAAGCAAATTGATGCTTTAGCAAAATTAGCAAAAGAGGTTAGAGAATCTCTTAAATATTTATTAGAATTCAAAGGTAAATTAATTCATAGAAGAGAAGAAACAGTTATCATTAAACAAGTAGAAATTATACAAAGAGTTTTACTTGATAAATATCCTGAAGTATGGGCTAATATTAGAAATGAAATTGAAGAGGAATTACAGTAGGTGATGTTATGGAGTGGTGGTCAATTCTTAAAGAATTTAAATTTCCTGCAAAGAATGAATGGCAGGATATTATAGAGGATAATGAGTTAGATAAATATGATATACCAATTGAAGATTTTATAGGGGCAATAGAAAATGGTAGATTAACTACCTCTACAATAGCTAGTTTAGAAGCACTAGATCTTATGTTAAATGGTATGGAAGATGCTATTGAAATATATAAAGATACTCAAGAGGCTACTACTGGATTTTTAAGAAGTATGGTTAGTAGAATTAAAGATATAGATGAAGTTGAAAATAGGATAAAGAAAGCCAGAAAAATTTATAGTAAATTCTTTGATAGACTACCTAATTTAAAAAGAATAAAACCTTTTAATAATATAGTAGAACCTAAAGATAACCAATCAGAAAAAGAATATGTTTTATTAGTATTAAATAAAGCTTATCAAGATTTTATTTCCAATCCTTCTGATGAAACACTTAAGAACTTTGTTTTCATTACTGATTTTGGAGTAAGCTCTTCAAGAAAAATAAGCCCCCAACATGATACTTTAGAAACAAATTCCTTTGAAAGAAAATGGTTAAAACCTGACCCATTAAGAAAAGCTATTAAAAATAGAGATGAGGATGCTGAAAATAAAGCCTACTTATCTATTTGGACCACAGCTGATCAAAGTTTAGTAAACAGAGTTAGGAATATTTTAGAAATAAAGCAAAAAGCTAAAAGACCATCCTCCCCAAAAAGTATGACAGATGCTGTAAATATATCAGCTGGGCTTGGCCGACCAGAAGAAGAAGAATTAACAAAATTAAAAATTGGACCTCTAGCAGAAGAGGCTACAACTAATTTTAGACAATGGCAAACATTAGAAGCTATTTTAAAATATTTAATCAAAGATAATTCTTTATCTTCAGATCATCCTTTGTATCTTTGGAAAAATAAACCTCGTTCATTGGAATTTTTAATGTCTATATATAGAGATCCCAGACAGGCCCATTTAAAAGTAAGACAGTTTACTATGGGTTTGAGAGGAACGGGTTTAATTAGAGGGGGTCAAACTAAAAGAGCTTGGGCAACAAACAAAATTATACAACATACCTCTTCCCGTTCTAATCCTTCTATTTGGGGAGAAGAATTAATGACAAAACAAAAGTATGATGAAAAGTTTAAACAACTACGAGAAATAACTACTAAAAAATCAGAATTAAACGAATACGAAAATTTGTTATCAAAAGAAAACTTAAATCAAAAAGACACAAATAAATTAAATTCATTAAAAAATAAATATGGAGAAACTATTAAACTTAGCACTAAGGAATCTAATAGTTTATCTAATTTAGAAGCAGAAGTTAGATCTGAAACTGTAAAAAGAAGAAAGGCCGCTACTAATGGTATGAAATTAATAGATTCTGAACATGCTGAAGAATATAGGAATTTTAATACCACATATAGTAAATTGTTTGATAGGTTTAAAGATAGAAAGGTATCTTCTGAAGAACTACATGAAGCAATGGAACAAGAAGGCCAACCAATTGATAGAAATTTATTAGAAGATTTAAGTGGACCATCTGAAGAATTTAATGTGGATGATTTTGTTGATAAAATTGATAATGATTTGGTTGAAAACATAGCTAGAGAAATGCTTATAACTTTTGCTAAAACTAGTTCTAAACCAGAATATGTTAGGCATATGTCAGACTTTTTTGAACCAGATGGTGATGAAGATTACATAGGAGATATTTCAGCTTTTTCCTCCACAGATCCAGACGCATTTCCAAAGGCCTTCGCTACTTGGTTAACAATATATGAGAAAATTTTATCTAAAAGTAAAGGAGAAAGAAATAAACTATCAAAACTTATTATAGAAGATTTCCCAAAAAACGTAGAAAGGGAATTTACAGGTCGCCGCTTAAAACGCAGGGCTAGCCTTTTAAATAATTTAGATGTTGAAGAAAAAGAAAATTTAGCAAATACTTTACCTAATATTGAAGCGTCTATTAATCAAATAGAAATAGCTTTTTCTAATGCAGAAAACGGCATTAGGGCAGCTCTACAAAACATAGTAAGAGAAACATTAAATAGCATCGCTGAGAATATTACAGGTGAAGGGATAGGTTATACTTCAGGTGTTAGAATAAAATCTGGAAAAACAAAGAGAGGCACCTCTAAAAGAGTACATACTAATATAAGAAACGCTCTATTAAAACACGGATATTTAGTAAAGGAGGAATAAATATGATTATACTAAAAGCTTTGAATATTGAAGAATTATCTCAAGAATTACAAGATGAAATTACATTAGAAATACAAGAAATTGCAGAGTTCAAATTAGAAGATGCGGTTGAATTATTAGAAGAACACGATAGTAATTTAAAGCCTAGAGAGCTTTTACATTATATTAGAAATGGCCAAGAAAATAGAAGAGTTAGAAATGAATTTTACCACCCTACAAATTCTCCTGTATTGGTAGGTTTTGATTTAAGAAATTATCCTCGTGGAAATTCAGACACACGTTCTGATTATTTAAATGAGTTACCTGCTAACCAAATAAGACCAACTGCAAGAGTTTTTAACGACTTAAAAAAAGAAGAGATAAAAAATAATCTAAACGAATATTTACTGAATGAGTCATGGAGGCCAAATCATGAAGAACCTTTTAATGATCAAGACTTAAACATCATGAGAAAACTTTTAAAAATATTAGACAGTTTAGATGTTGATAAAGAAAGAGAAGGTGGTGAACCTAGTACTGAATTATTAGATAAACTTTTTGGAAATATATCTTCAATAGAAATATTAGATGGACAGGCAAGGCAACAATTTTATGACTATTGGGAAGATGTTGATAAAAAGTATGTAGAACTAGTAAAAGCATTTAATACTATGGAACAAGCTTGGTTAGCTAATTTTACAATGGATAGGTTATCAACAGGTTCAATTACATTAGGAGCCTTTGGACAGAATGAAATTCCAGATGATATTAAAGAACAGATTGAAAATGTTAGAGATGAATTAAAAGAAAAAGAAGTTGTCATTCCTAATTATGTTATAAGAATGCCAGTTATATCTTCAGAAGCTAATTTAGATGAAGATAAAATTAAATATTTAATTACATCATATTTAGAATTTATAGGAGAATCTAATATACCTATTAACCTTAGACCATATTCAAAAAGAGAAACAACAAGTATAAAGTTAGAAGAAGAAGCACATAGAGAAGAAGGAGAAAGGGAAACTACTCAAGATAGAGCTTCCTTAGAAGATCCAACTATGCAAACAATAGAAACAGAAGAAGAGGAAGCTAGAAATATAGCTGAAAGAAGATTAACACAAATAGAAAACTACGATGAAGTGGATCCTTATTTTGCAATACTATTAGCTAAAAATCCTAAACTTATTAAAGTAGATGAAAATATAATTACACAAGCTGTTGAACAAATTGCTGATTTATATGAATATGAAGAATCAGATGTAGGTGTAGAAATTAAACAGTTACATTTAGACCAAATAAATAGATTTATGAATTTGTATAAAGTAGCAACCAATATTGCAAATAAACCACCCTTTTACTTACACGTTACAGATAACCCAGATAATGTTAGA
>TARA_R110002020_G_scaffold52767_2_pt1 | contig 10988 bp, 10 predicted proteins | sample TARA_R110002020 | Tara Oceans TARA_R110002020 (sample SAMEA4396489) | marine metagenome | biome: Westerlies Biome; feature: [MES] marine water layer (ENVO:01000295) within the mesopelagic zone...; material: water (ENVO:00002006), including particulate matter (ENVO:01000060) such...
CTCGCTGCTGTCCAGCTGGTTCACGGGCGGCGGCGCGCCGAATATCAATCTTGGTGTCTACACCATCCAGTGGACCGATTGGTGGCTGGTGCTGCTGGGCTTCAGTTTTGTTGCCGTCACGTTGTTCTTCCCCAAAGGCATCGGCGGGCTGTTCGACTATCTGGTGAGGAAACCGCAATGAGCATGCTGCTGGAAGTCGACGGCGTATCGGTGAGCTTTGACGGCTTTCGCGCCATCAATAACCTGTCGATCAACTTCGCCCCCGCCGAGCTGCGCGCGATCATCGGCCCGAACGGCGCGGGCAAGACCACGTTCATGGACATCGTGACCGGCAAGACCAAACCGGACGAGGGCAAGGTGATCTGGGGCGAGCGCAATATCTCGCTTCTGGGCATGTCCGAGAGCCGCATCGCGATGGAGGGGATCGGCCGCAAGTTCCAGAAACCCACAGTCTTCGAGGCGCAGACCGTACGGCAAAATCTGGCGATGGCGCTGAAAAATCCGCGCGGGCCGTTTGCGGTGCTGATGCATAAGAAAACCAAATTGAATGGACAAAAGATCGAGGCGATCGCCGAGGAAATAGGCCTGTCCGGCAGCCTGACGCGGCTGGCGGGCGAGCTGAGCCATGGACAGAAGCAATGGTTGGAGATCGGCATGCTATTGGCGCAGGAGCCGCGCCTGTTGCTGGTGGATGAACCCGCCGCAGGCATGACCGTGGAAGAGCGCGAGAAGACCACCGACATCCTCAAACGCGCCGCAGAAACACGAGCGGTTGTGGTGGTGGAGCATGATATGGAATTTGTCCGCAGGCTCGACTGTAAGGTGACCGTGCTGCACGAAGGGTCCGTGCTGGCCGAGGGCAGTCTGGATCATGTGACCTCCAATCCGCGGGTGATCGAAGTTTATCTGGGGCGCGCCGATGCTTGATGTGCAAAACCTCGATCTGTTCTATGGGCAGAGCCAGATCCTCTATGGCATGTCGTTTGACGCGCCCGCAGGACAGATTACCACAGTGGTGGGCAATAACGGGGTGGGCAAGACCAGCCTGCTGAAAGCTATCGCAGGGCGTCATCCGGCGGCGGCGGGCACCGTAACGGTAAATGGCGCGCCGGTTGCTCTGTCCTCGGCCTTTGATGCGGCGAAATCCGGTATCGCCTATGTGCCGCAGGGCCGTGAGATTTTCGCGCTGATGAGCGTGCAGGAAAATCTGGAAACCGGCTTTGCCTGCCTGCCCAAGTCAGAGCATCGCATCCCCGACTATATCTTTGAGCTGTTTCCCGTACTCAAAGACATGCGTACGCGGCGCGGTGGCGATCTGTCCGGCGGCCAGCAACAGCAGCTGTCCATCGCGCGTGCGCTGATCACCCGCCCCCGCGTGCTGCTGCTGGATGAGCCGACCGAGGGCATCCAGCCCAATGTGATCCAGCAGATCGGCGATGCGCTGTCGCTGCTTCGCACCCAAGGCGAAATGGCGATTGTGCTGGTGGAACAAAACGCCGATTTCGCCCACCGGCTGGGTGACAGCTTTGTCGTGGTCGAGGGTGGACGTATCAAGCGGCGGGCGCAAAAGGCCGCCTACTCCAAGGAGATGCTGGTGGCGGATCTGGCGTTGTAGGGCTTACTCGTAGCCGGTCATCTCGAGATAGCCGATGCCGCCATGGCTGCCACTGACGCGCACCGGCCCCTCCCAATAGGGAATGGACATATCCATCCACGCCTGCGGGTTGATTGCGCCCACGGTGACCTCCACACCGTAGTCGGGCACACGCACCTGCCAGCGGGTCGGCACCTGTCGGCTGCCCACATCTGTGATCTCCAGCGGCGTCGCGTCAAAACTGCCATCGGGCAGGGCGGTCGTGCCACCTTGCGCGGTGATCCACGTGCCGGAGGTGTAATAGCTGCCATCGGCCTGCCGCAGCCGGAAGCCCATCAGCTTGTGCCCGTCATCGAACGACAGCGAGAACCAGTCCCAACCGGTCTGGTCCGAGGCCAGAGGCTGGCTCGACCATTCGCGGTCGAGCCACGCGGTGCCCGTCACCGGCACATCCCCTTCGGGCAGGGACAGCGTGCCCGACAGCGCGAAGAATGGCTGTGAGTAGTAATAGCTGGCCTGTCCCTGCTGGGATTTGACGGAGTAGCCGTCTGCGCCATGGAACACCAATGGCCCCTGTGCCTCCAGCGCCACGTCGTAGGCAAACTGCGGCCCCGCCGCGCGCAGCTGCATCGCATCGAGCGTCTCGCCGCGCATGTGCCACTCATCTATCCATGCCTCGAAGGGGGCGGGGGTCACCCCCGCCTGACCAGTGCCGCCGCGTGCGAGCCGCTCGGAGGTGTAATGCGCCTCGGGCGTTGTGATAGCTGCATGGCCGAGCCAGATCTGCGGGTTGGTCCAGCCTTCGGTGGTGTACGGTGCCAGCGCCGAGCGGAACAGCGTCCATTGCAGCCCGTAAGGCGTGCCATCGGGGCCGGTCATGTTGGCGGTCAGATACCACCACTCGATCCGGTAGTCGGGGTGCGCGCCGTGATCGGCGGGAAAAGTGAACTCCGGATCGGGCGTGGGCACGGCAAAGCCCTCCGCGTCACTTCCCATGCCCGCGAAGCCTTGGGCCGAGGCGGTAAAGGCCGCACCAAGGGTGAGCAGGGCGGCAACGAGGGCGGTTCTAACGTGCATTGGCAAATACCTTCAGCAATTCCGCTGGCGGGATGCGGGCCAGCCTGCGCGCGGGCCATGCGGCGGCCAGCACCGCCGCGACCAGCGCAAACAGCCCCAGCACCGCATAGTCGCGCGGGAAAACATACATTGGCAAGCGCCAGCCAAACGCCTCGACGTTTACAACCGCCAGCAAGACCCACGCCAGCGCCAGCCCCAGCGGCAGCGCAAGTGCCGCCGTAAGCGTGGCCAGCACCACCGCCCGCACCAGTTCCAGCTGGCCCAGCCGCGCCCGTGTCATCCCCAACGCCCAGGCGGGGGCCAGCTGCGGCACGCGCATTCCCGCCAGCGTCAGAAGGCTCATGAAAATGGCAAAACCCGCGACGCTGAGCGTCAACACATTGAGTGCTGCGGTCACGGTAAATGTCCGCTCGAATACGGAAAGCGAAAAGGCCTTGATTTGCGCCTGATCGGTGAGGGCGGTGTCTGGTAGGCCGAAATCATCTGTCAGCGCAGCGCGCAGGGCAGAGGCATCGCCGGTGCGCAGGCCAAAGCGGGTGGCGCCGACCTCAGGGTGCAGGGTGGTGAACAACGGCTCGGCCAGAATGGCCTGCCCGATGGGGTTTCCATAGTCGCCGAAGACACCGGCGATGGGCAGTGTGACTTCCGGCGCCACGGCCAGCGCATCGCCCACCCAAAGCCCTGCGCGCCGCGCCAGCTGTTCGTTCACCAGCACGGCCTCACCCGCCGCGATCCGGTCCCAGACCTGCGGGGCGGCATCCAGAAATTGCCAGTTCTCGCGGTAGGTCGGGCCGATCCGCGCGCCATAGAGCTCGGCGGGCAGGCCCGCCAGCTCGGTCTCAACCGACAGCAGCGGCAGGATCTCCATGACGCGGGGGGTGGCAAAGGCCACCATCGCCTCCGCCTGCGCAGCGTTTTCGGTGCTCACGTACAGCTCGGAAGCCAGCCGCTGGTCCAGAAATCCGGTAAAGGTCAGCCGGAAGCTCGACACCATTGTAGACACTCCTACATTCGCCGCCATCGCCAGCAGCAGCGCCATCAGCGCCAGGCTGAGGCCGGGCAATTGCTGGCGTGTGTCCGCCCAGAACCACTGCGCAGTGACGCTGCGCGCGCGCGATTGTGCGGCCCGCAGCGCGCCATCCAACACCATAGGCAAGGCAAGCGCCGCGCCGATCAACAGGCAGGCCAGCAGGCCGAAACCCATGACCAGCCCGCTGCCGAACAGCGCAAGCAGGGCGGCGACCACCAGTAATCCTGCGCTGGCAACGCCTTGAACACGCCGCGCGACCCCCCGCGCGGTGGCCCATGCGCGCGGCTGCGCGCTGGCCAGCAGCGGCATGCGCGCCACTGACACCAGCGCGCCGGTGGCCGCAATCGCTGTTCCCAGCACCGAAATTGCCAGCCCCGACAGCCACCAGGACGGGCGCAGCTGCAATGTGCCCGACACCTGCGCGCCGTATAACCCCTTGAGCGTGGCAGCCACATCGGGCAGCAGGCTGGCCGCGACGATGTAGCCCAGACAGACCCCCACCAGCCCACCGATCAGCGCCAGCACTGTCAGCTCCGCCGCCATCAGCACCACCAGCCGCCGCAGTGGCAGGCCAAGCGCGCGCAGGGTGCGCACCATGGTGCGGCGCTGTTCGAACGCAAGGCCGATGGCGCCGTGGACGATGAATATCCCTACCGCAAAACTGAGCAAGCCGAAGGCAGTGAGGTTGAGGTGGAAACTGTCCGTCAGCCGCGCCACATCCGATCCACCCTGTGCCGCGCGCCGTGTGAGATCAGGCGCGATTTCGCCCAAAGGCGCCTGACCCACCGGTTGCTGTGGCGCAAGGATCAGACGGCTGAGCTGCCCCGGGGCGTCCAGAAGGCGCTGGGCCACAGAAATATCGGTGATTGCCGTGTCGGGCGCGATGGCGGGCACGACCACGAGTGGCGCGTCGATTACCCCCTCCAAACGCGCGGCGGTAATGGCATTGGCAAACACCGGAGGGTCGGCCAGAAACTGCGGCAGGTCCACGCCGCTGTCGCCTGCTGGTCCCATGCCGCCGGGGGCGGTCAGCGGATCAATCCCCACCAGCCGGACACCTTCGATCTGCCCTTCGATTACCGGCCCTGCCAGCCATCCGGCACGGCGCAGGGCAATAAACGTCTCCTGTGGGATCTGCGTACCGGTGGCCGGCAGCAACTGGTCATATTGCCCTTCGCCCAACGTGGCGGCAGCGGCGTCATAGCTGGCGCGCGCCTCGGCGTTGACGGCCTGCACACCGGACCACAGCGCCGTAGCGAGCGCGAGACCTGCTAGCAGCGTGAACAGCTGCAACGGATTGCGCCGCCAGTGTGACCAGAGGGCTGCAAGTGCCGCTGTCGTCACGCCAGCCGCCCCTGACGCAGGTGAAGCTGCCGTCCCATTTGCTGGGCCAGCTGCGGTGAATGGGTGACCATCACAAGTGCGGCGCCCGTTTGCGCCACCAACGCCAGCATCTGTGCCAGGACATCTTCGGCGGTGGCCTCATCCAGATTGCCGGTCGGCTCGTCGGCTAGGATCAGGCGGGGCTTGGCGGACAATGCGCGGGCAATCGCCACCCGCTGTTGCTGGCCACCGGACAGTTGCTCAGGGTATTTGCGCATATGCTCGGCCAGCCCGAGCGCTGCCGCCAGATCATCTGCTGCCTGCGCGTCATAGACACCTGCGAGGCGCGCTTGAAACGCAATATTGGCCGCCACGTCCAGCGAGGGGATAAGGTTGAACTGCTGGAAAATGATCCCGACGCTGCTGCGCCGGACCTGCGCACGGCCCGCATCATCCATCCGGCTGATGTCGCGCCCGCCCAGCGTGATGCTGCCAGTGTCTGCCGTGTCCAGCCCGCCGATCAGATGCAGCAGCGTGCTTTTGCCCGATCCGCTCTCGCCGGTCAGGGCCAGCGTCTCGCCCTCTGCGACCTGCATGTCGATGCCGCGCAGGACAGGCACAGCGCCTTCGGCACCGGCATAGGACTTTTTCAGGGCTTGGACTGTCAGTAACATCTAAACGCTCCGTTATTGCACCAGACCTAGCGCGGTTGAGGTTGGAGGGCAGCCCGATTTTGCGCCATATGCCGTATTTGTCGCGGGGGTGCAGTGGTCAGCGCGGGCATGTCAGCTAGGTTACCCAGCAGACAGGAGGACGTGATGGATCTGAACCCCGACTGGGAATATGTGGCGGACACGGTGATGGGCGGCGTCTCCACCGGCGCTGTGACGCGCGAAGACGTGGCGGGCCGCGCGGCAGCGCGGTTGACGGGCCGGGTTTCGCTGGACAACAATGGCGGCTTTATCCAGATGGCGTTTGATCTGGCTGGCGGGGATGTGGTGGACGGCTCCGGTTTCGCCGGCGTCGAGATGGCGGTCTACGGCAATGGCGCGGCCTATGAGTTGCGCCTGCGCACTGCGCAGCTGTCGCGGCCTTGGCAATCGTTCCGCGCGGAATTTGACGCGCCGCCGCAGTGGCAGACCCTGCGCCTGCCGTGGACGGCGTTTGAGCCGCACAGGACGGATGAAGCGTTGGACCCCGCGCAGCTGAGGCGCATGGGCGTGCTGGCGATCGGGAGTGAGATGGAGGCAGATATCTCTGTCGCCTCAATCCGGTTTTTTCATTGAGTTTCAATATGTCTCATTCTGATCTTGATGCAGAGCACCGAAGCGCCGTGATAGAAATGGCGCTAAGCGATCATGTGCCCTTCGAGACGATCCGGCTGGAATATGGCCTGTCGGAAAAGCAGGTGCAGGACTTGATGCGGCGCGCGTTGAAACCGGGCAGCTACCGGGCCTGGCGCAAGCGGGTGCATGATTTCGGCACGCGGCGGGAGCGCTATAAGTGAGCGGTGCGCGTGACAAGGGGCTGGCTGTGCCCGCCACGCGGTTGGGTCGTCTGGGGCGGCTGGGCAGCATGACTGCGGGCGTTGCAGGCAACATGGCCTTGGGCGGTATGGCGCAGCTGGGGCGCGGGCAGCGGCCCGACTGGCGCGGGCTTTTGCTGACCCCCGCCAACGTCACCCGGATCGCGGACCAGTTGTCAAAGATGCGCGGTGCCGCGATGAAGATCGGGCAGTTGGTGTCCATGGATACCGGTGACGTCCTGCCCCCCGAGCTGGCTCAGATCATGGCGCGGCTGCGCGATGACGCGCATTTCATGCCGCCCGCGCAGCTGAAAAAAGTGCTCGCCGCACAGTGGCCAGAGGGCTGGCTGCGCGAATTTGCCCGCTTTGATGTCCGCCCCGTCGCCGCCGCCTCCATCGGGCAGGTGCACCGCGCACAGCTGCACGACGGGCGGGATCTGGCGATCAAGGTCCAGTATCCGGGTGTGGCGCGCAGTATCGACAGCGACGTGGCCAACGTAGGCGCCCTGATCCGCATGTCAAGGCTGCTGCCAAAGGGGTTCGAACTGGGACCCTATTTGGCCGAGGCTGCGCGCCAGTTGCATGAGGAAACCGACTATGCCCGCGAGGGGGATTGCCTGAAACGCTTTGCGCAATTGCTGGACGGAACGCCCGGATTTGTGCTGCCGCAGATGCATATGGACTGGAGCACGGACAGTATCCTGGCGATGGATTTTGTCGAAGGCCGCCCGATCGAAGAGGCCGCATCATTGCCGCAAGAGATGCGGGAGGCGATCATGACGCGACTGATTGATCTGATGCTAAAAGAAATGTTTGATTTCAGGTTGATGCAGAGCGATCCTAACTTTGCAAACTATCGTTTTGATCCGCAATCTGGTGATGTTATTTTGCTGGATTTCGGCGCGACCCGAGAGCTAAGTGAAGAAATTTCAATGCTTTATCGGAGGTTCTTTGTAGCAGGGTTGGTGAATGATGTGGATATGCTTGAGGAAGTCTCTGCATCTATCGGATTTGTAAGTGAAAATATGAATTCAAGCCATCACCGTCAGGCGCTCGACCTTATCAGTATCGCGTTCGAAGCGCTGCGTGCGCCCATATTCGATTTCACAGACCGCTCGCTTACTCAGCGGATGCAGCGCGGCGGTGAAGCGCTGGCGCGGGACGGTTTTGTGCCGCCGGTGCTGCCGATGGATGTGCTCTATCTCCAGCGTAAATTCGGCGGCATGTTCCTGTTGGGGGCACGGTTGAAGGTCAGGCTGCCGGTGGCCGATATAATGCGGGCATATCTGGCGGCCTGACCCTTGTTTCAGCTCTTCTTGGTGTCGTCGATGACGTTCATGCCCGCCAGACCGGAATTGCCAAGTTCGACCCCTGCAAACGGTCCGCCGTGGCACATGTGGTTGGGGTCATGCGGATCCATCGGCGGCTCGTTCGCCAGCACTTCTGTCGCGAATTGCTCTGCGTTGTCCTTGGGGCGGTATCCGATAAAACTGGCCTTGGAATTATCCACCGGCGCGCGGTCATTGTTGCTGACGCCATAGATGACGGCAAAGCCGGTCACGGGCGTCTCGATGCAGCGGGTGACCAGCTGGATCAGATCATCATAGCTGAGCCACGATCCGAGCGCGCGCGCATTGTTGACCTGCGCACAGGATAGAATGCGCATGTGAACGCTCTCCAGCCCGCGCTTTTCCCAATACATCCGGCCCAGATCCTCGGTAAAGCATTTGGCGAGGCCGTAGAATGTATCGGGCCGGTGGGCGACTTCGGTGTCGATAAATTCGTTCTTGGGATACATGCCCACCGCGTGGATGGACGAGCCATAGACCACGCGCCGCACCCCGTGGCGCGAGGCGGCTTCCCAGACGTTATAGGAGCCCACAAAGTTCGGCCCCAGCAGCTGCTCGAACGGGCCTTCGTCCACGAAGGCACCCATGTGAACAACCATCTCGGCGCCTTTGATCAGGGCCTCCATCGCCGCGAAATCCGCGAGATCGGCCTGCACATAGCTCTCGCCCTCATAGAGCGTGCCGGGCTGGTCCTTGATATCGGTCGACACGAGCGTGTCACAGAGAGCGGCCAGAGGCTCGCGCAGGTAGGAGCCGAGACGGCCTGCTGCGCCTGTCAGGACGATTTTGCTGAGTTTCTTTGGCATGGTGGGGCCTTTCGGTAGATTTCAGGTGTTGTGGAGTGGTTAAATGTCTTCACCGCGGGCACAAGCGGCTTTCACTTTTGTGATATCATCAGCGGTTAATCCATAGGTTGATGTTGCATAGGTTTCAGAAATGTAACCTCTGGCCAGGTCGCGCAGGATCGCGGCACGGTCACGTTCGGATGCGTCACCGTATCCTGCTCCGCCCGGAAAGGCCATCTGGACGCGGTGGCCTTGTGGCACGCTTTGGCGGCCTTTGCCTTGCATCGGCGTGCCGTCGCTGCGCGCGATAAGTGTCGGTGCGCCATCGCCGCCACCGCGCCGACCGCGTGCGGGATGTTGGACACGGTCCAGCATGGCGGAGATGTCGTATTCATAGCCGTCGCGCACGCCGACTTCCATGAACTGCCCCAGACCACCGCGTTGACGCCCTGCGCCGCCTGAATCCGGTCGCAGCTCCTTGCGCCAGATGATCACGGGGCCTGCGTGTTCGGTCGCCTCTACCGGCATGGTCATCACGCCGGATGGGAAGGCCGTGGCGTTCAGCCCGTCTACTGATGGCCGCGCGCCTGCACCACCCGAGTTGAACGTCAGTACTTCAGCGCGCCGCGCGCCTTCGGGTGCATGCGCCGCAGGGCGCAGCGAGATCTGGAAGTTGCACAAACACCCCGCGCCTTCGGCAGGGACCACATCGGGCAGGATCTTGTCCAGCGCGTCGTAGACCGTGTCGGGCACGAAGTGGCCCACGATGTGGCGCAGGGCCACAGGGGCAGGGTGCAGCGCGTTGACGATGGTGTTCTCGGGTGCCGTTACCTCGAACGGTGACAGGGAGGCCGCGTTGTTAGGGATCTCGGGGGCGATAGCGCATTTGAGCGCGTAGCAGGCATAGGCCTTGGCATAGACCAGCGGGCAATTGATGCCCTTGGGGTCAAGGCCGGAGGTGCCTGCGAAGTCGGTCAGGATGCGGTCTGCCTCGACGGTCAGCTTTACGCGCAGGGTGATGGGGGCGGCAAAGCCGTCTACGGTCATCTCGCCTGTGGCACAGGTACGGGGCAACGCGGCGATCCGCTCCAACGTGGCGCGGCGGGAGTTGTCGAAGATGAAATCCGCGATGCCAGTGAGATCGTCCAGCGCGAATTCGGCCATCATCTCCATCAGGCGGCGATGGCCGATTTCGTTGCAGGTGGCCAGCGCATAGAGGTCACCGACCAGCTGGTCGGGCTCACGCACATTCCCCCGGACAATTCGCAACAGAGTTTCGTCCACCGCGCCCTTGTCGGCAAAGCGCATGATGGGCAGGTATAGACCTTCCTCGTAGACCGAGTTGGCATCCGCCCCGAAACCGCGCCCGCCTATATCCACCACATGGGCGGTACAGGCAAAAAAGCCCACCAGCGTGCCATTGTGGAACGAGGGCGTAACCATGGTGATGTCGTGCAGGTGGCCGGTGCCCTCCCATGGATCGTTGGTCAGGTAGACATCGCCCTCAGCCATTGTCTCACGCCCGATGCGGCGGATGAAGTGGGCCACGGCATCGGCCATGGCGTTGACGTGGCCGGGCGTGCCGGTGACGGCCTGGGCCAGCATCAGCCCCTGCGCGTCATAGACACCGGCAGACAGGTCACCCGCCTCGCGCACGGAGGTGGAAAAGGCGGTGCGCACCAGCGCTTGCGCCTGTTCCTCGACGATGGAGATCAGGCGGTTCCACATGACCTGATAGGCGACATTCGAGGGAGGATTCATAGGGTGGTCCCTTTCACGGTGATGTCGATGCAGCCATCGGGCTGGCGGATCGCGCGGCGGCTGGAGGGGACGATGATGGTCGTCTCGTCTTCGGTGATGGTGGCGGGGCCTTGCAGGGTGGCGCCTGTGTCCAGTGCTTTGCGGTGATATTCGGTCGCGTCCACCTGTGCGCCCAGAGCGGCGTCAAAGAATTGCCTGTGGCCGTGACCTGTCGCCGTGTGTTCACCACCGTTCTGCGCCACGCGCGCGACGGGTTGCGGCGGGGTGGTTGCGTTGACGGACCAGACGGTGATCTCGATATCCATGCCCGCGACGGGGCGGCCGAAAAGGCGGCTGTAATCGGCATTGAAGCGTTCCTCGAACACCGCCGGATCGGGGTTTTGCGCCTGTTCCGGCGTGAGGCTGATGGGGATTTCCCAGCCCTGACCCTTGTAGCGCATATAGACTTTGTATTCGGCGACGATCTCCGCCTCTGGGGCGCAGGTCCGCACGAATGCGGTCGCTTCGGCGCGCAGCTCGTCCAGCAGGGTGGTCACGGCGGGGG
>TARA_R110002020_G_scaffold158803_3_pt1 | contig 10986 bp, 3 predicted proteins | sample TARA_R110002020 | Tara Oceans TARA_R110002020 (sample SAMEA4396489) | marine metagenome | biome: Westerlies Biome; feature: [MES] marine water layer (ENVO:01000295) within the mesopelagic zone...; material: water (ENVO:00002006), including particulate matter (ENVO:01000060) such...
GATCAACGTTCAAGATAATGTCTATCATCTTTCCCGATGTTTTTGATTTTACTCTGATTTTGAATTTTCTACCCCAGACTGCTTTGTCTACAATTCCAAGCTTTAGATCGTCTAAAGAGCCGATGAGTGTGCGCTTTCCGAATAAGGCATTTTGACTATCATCGAACACTACATGTTCAATTGCGGGCGTTATTCTAACTAGTTTCCTAAAGCCAATAGATGATTCCATTTCTCTAGGTTTTGGAAATTCATAAGTATCAACTACGACCCTTGCGTCATCTGCGTCAACTAATAGTGTCACTTCGTAAACCATAGTTGGGTTCGAGACCATGTCTTTTTGATTAATCGATCTGAAGATGTAATAATATTGCTTGTTCGGCAAGACAGCGTCATCAATAATAGCATCCATCGTCTTAAACGGCATGCTTACTTCTGCTATTTTAGACCCACTGAAGTCTCGATAACTAGTTGGTGGGGTGTCCACTCTGAATACTTCATATAATCCTTGGTCTCCATAGGTCTTGAACTTAAATCGCCCAGCTAGGTCTCGTGAATTAGGCACACGGCGCATGGCATCAAGTTGAAGGTTGTCGCTTGGTTCAATTGTTTCAAATGGGGCTAGTGCCTCACTCTTAGTTTGAGACAAGTACATTGAGATAATTCTTGATGCATCGTTTTGAGTTTTAAATTTTACTTGAGGAAACATTGGAGGTAGTTGGATGACATTGATTCTTTTTGAAAATAAGTCAAAAGGGATCATTACCACGCTTGGGCGGTTGGTCACTTCTACATCCACATATCTATTGGCGGGGTCGCTTGAATACATCACTTGTCTATATTCATAAGAATTGCCGACTACCATGTAGTGACCTTTAACCTTGTAGGCATAAGTCTTGCCGTATTTAACCTGAGTGTCTATTACGGGTGTAGACTCTCTTAGTGCTGGTGTAAAGAGTGTTTGGATCTTGGTGCTGTCCTGAACCACGTCATCGTATTTGTCAACTGAATAACAGAAAACTTCCTTGTGTGCTTCATGATTTTTGAACACTTCCTTGTAGGTCCGAAATCCGCTCTTGGAGACGTCTTTGAGGAAACCCTTCATAAGGTGCTTCCGTAAGTCCAAAGACATCCTAGAAGGTGGCACAGACTCTCTAAGGGTAAAGAAGTTGTCTAAGTCTAGTTCTCGATCTGTTGTTAGGAAATTTTGCAAATTGTAAATTCTTACAGATTTGTTTTCCGAAACTGAAGTTCCTTCTTGGATGTCAAAAGAGACATTTGTTGGATCTCCATAGAGATAGTCTTGCAAGAGGTCGTCAAAGATACCAAGCTTTACTGCAAAGTTAGAAATCCTATTATCCAACCTTTGATTGATGCGAAGGTAATTGTAGTAAGGTGCCTCCTTGCTTCCCTGTTGTACCATCGCTGTCGGCATAACAAAGTTTTGCATTTGAGTTCCTCGGCCAAAGTTAACAATGTTTGTGTTCCTATTTCTAATGTTTAAGAAGTCTTGCTTTGTAGCCTTATCGAATGGTGCATAAAGGTTATATTCTGAGATTCCAACTTGTAGCTTGTCATACTCTTCTGAGATGTAATTAAAGATTGTCTCGAAAGAATGAGATGCTTGAGCCTTGCTGGTGGAGTTATCCGATGGTTCATTTGCAACCAAGTCTACCATTTGTGGCAGCTTAAAGAAGTGATTTGTTCTTAGCCCCGAGGAGAAGTCAGTTCTTACAGCGGAAAGAAAGCTAGCATCATCGGAAGTTGATTTGACCCTTATTCTTGCCACTTCATAAGCTTGCTCTTCATCTTGTCGAATCTCGCTGCTTAGGAATTCTACATCATATTTCTTTTGCTCTCGAGGACCCTCAACGCGATGGGTGCCATAGCCAGTAGGAGTTACAACAAGACCTCCACCAGATTTAATCATCCCTCTATCTTTTAAATTTTCAGTAACTACTATTTTGGCCATTTGAACTTCCTCCGATTTGTAATAGTGTTGAGGATGCAATTGCTTGTGCTCTCCTAGAATTGCTTTGCTTCACATAGTTTGATGAAGCGAATACGACTTCATCTATCTCTGGGAGCTCTATTGCCAAGTCTATAGTTTCTTGGTCTAAGGTATCTGGTAATAGAATATTTGTTATTGGCTGATCAGAGATGACGAATGTAGAGTTCTGCGCTAACAATCTAAACTCTTCTGCTGGATTGATGCCTAGCTCTGGGATTTGAGCGTATTGCATTCTACAAACCAATCTTGGATTGCTCTCTAGAGCGATTGGCGTAATGTCTTCCCAATTTGGCTGTGAAACGTCAGGCATACCGTTGGAATCAGTCTTAAACCCTGAGAGGAATTGCACTTTTTGAGTTGCGTGAAAGATCATTTCTGTTGCAACTTTAGTTTCGGGATCCTTCATGATATCAGATTCGGCATCTAGAATGTTATTCTTTGCTGCTGTTGAACGTGAATTGAACAACGCTTTAATCGAAACAGGCATCATCTTGAGCCTCTCCGGTGTATACTTTGGAGACGATTTAAAAGTCTCGAAGTTGTTGTTTTTTGTGGATAAGTCGAATGAAATCTTCTCTCTCTTTACTGATAATCCATTTGTGATTGCTAGCTTAGTCTGTACTTGGGCTGTTTGCGGGGCAATCGGTGGTTGATCCAATTTAGTTTCGACGTCAGCCATTTCCGAATTTTGGCCAAGATATTTAGAAACTTCCAAATGGTCTTCCACTTGAAGATTCGTTATCTTAAACGGCGTTCGCTTAAAGTTGAATTTAACTCTGCCAAATCTTCTTTTCCTCATAGGTTTGCGGGATTTCATTTTTGGATTCTTGGTTTGAGGCTTTGAAGACTTTCTTACAGCGGCTGAGGAGAATGTTTGCTTTTCTTGCTTCTCGGTCATGTGAGAGATGAAGTTGATAGAAACGCCGTCCATGTCTAAATCTTGAAGCGATGTTAAGTCTTTAGTTTGTGATTTGAACTTGAAGCCTAATGGAGAAAAGAATGATAACTTGGCAACACTCATGTCCTTGATCGCCATGACATCGTCTGAATCTAAATCTGCTAAATCTGCAGAGGTTGTTGATCTTGAAGTATCGAAGAATCTAGAAACCTCTTTGTTGGATCTTTTAAGATAATCATCTTTTGAAAGAGAAACGATTCCCTTGTTTGATTGGACCCCTAGGTAATTGTAGGATGCTTCTACAGGATCAAACTTGACTCTATTTTCAAATATGCTGGTGACTGATATCATTCCAGGCGTGATAATCTTTGAGGATCGACTCTTTGAGGTTAACCTTACTGAGGTTTTCTGCAAATCAAATCTTCTTCTCATCTTTGTGACTAATGCGTAGTAATCAGCCATGAAATTCTCTGATTCCCTATTTGTGTAGTTGCCTTTGGTGAATGCAGCTTTCTTGGCAGTGATTAACTCTTGTCTCTTCTCGTCGTTCATTTCAACAAAGATGGCCAAATTTTTATAATAGTTCTCGATAGCTTGACTAAAGATTTCTGGTACTTGAGATTCTTCTTTCAATCTATCATTTTGTCTATCATAATTTCTAAAGCGAAACAATCTCTCGGATTGCGTTTTGAGTTCAGAAATAAATGTTTCCATTTGGAACATGATGTTCTGGAGATACTCTTTGCTATTGTCCATGAACGTGGTGATTACTTCATATCTAAACTCGCCTCTTGTTCTCTCGGACATTTCATCATCTAAAAACTGATATGTTTTGATCAATGGATCTGCAACAATGTAAATCTGAGATAGCTTGTCTGTATTTACAAGTGCGAATTGGCGTTCAATGGTTGCATCAATTGTCTTATAGGATCCAATGAGGTTCTGGTTGTACTTTCTAGTTCCCAAGGAGTTGGTGCTAGCAGAGAATTTAACCTGCTGTCTCCTTACTTCTAAAGAGTTGATCACAATGCTGCTGGCAAACTCCTCAAAGAAACCTTTGGAAACATTAAACATTTTTCGACCATATTTTGTCTTGGTTAAGATCAAAGTTCGGAAATCCATAGAAAACAATCCAATTAGATCAGCTTGTTCGTTGAATGATGTAGATAATTCCGAAAACAAAGGCTTCTGCTGGAAACCTAGTTCACCACGTAAGGAAAGGCTTGCCTTTCTCTTGTCGATGATTTTACTATTAAAGACCACTCTTCTGGTTAGAAGAGGGTGTACCCTATTTGAATGAAACGAACCTCCCATCCATCTACCATTGACGTTTTGATGAACAGGACCAGACCAAGTGTCACCACTCGTAGTTTCATAGACATATGTTGTTTTTTCAGTCTCACCATCTACGATCACATTCTCAGAGGAGATAGAACCACAATAATAGCTTAAGGGGCCCGTGAGGGTTATTCTAAGCGCTTTTTCTAACTCTTTGGCGTCAACATAGGAGAAGACGAACAAAGTCATTGTAGAGGTGCTTACGGGCGCTACAAGTGAAACCTTGCTAGTGTACCTTCTGGTATCAGAGTCTTGCTTGCGAGTTGATTGTTTTGCGGAGGTCTCTATAATGGTAGTACCCGGCATTAGTGCAAGATTTTTTCGTAGCATTGACGGGTGGGGATTGTATGTCCCGTTTGAAATCGACGAGATTAATTGACTATTGGATGTTGCAACAACCGCGACCTTGAGGTAGTCGAAAATTAGATTATCATCGGACCATACGAAAAAACCATCGAACAATTCATCAATCATCAAGATTGACACATCGACCTTAAACGTGTTCTGGTTATTATTACTTAAGGTGATCTTCTCAGCATAAACATTGGGTAGATTCTCAAGACCTACAAAATCGTAAGACATTAGCAGTCCTCCACGTCTGTGACGTTTGTTCTATAGATATCGAAATCTATTCCTTCCTTATCCGGACAGACAACATTAACGTCGACAAGTATGTCTTGTGACTTAAGATTCTGAACGCCTTTACAGATTTCGGAATCTGGTATTGATGAGTCCGTCTCAATGTTTAGCCAATACTCAACATAGTCTGATGTTAATGCAATTGATGCAACCTCATCATCAACAATTAATCCATTCACTATGGTCTTTTGTCTTGGTGCGAATTTTAGCTTTTTTGGTGTCTCTTCGTTTTCTTCGTAGAGAAACACTTCCATTTCTAAGCCGTCTTTCTGCAAAAATCCTTTTTCTTCCAGAATTTTGCAGATAATTTGCTCATCAATGAGTTCAATATAGGTGCCGTCTGGCATAATGTTTGACGTTGGAACATTGGGTGAAACCTGTTGTCCGCGGACGGGTGCATCATCTCTTGTGTTTCTAATCTGCATTGTGTATTCTAAAGTCGTTGCCACTTGAGGAATTCTCTTGATGTGAGTCGTTGCTTGTTGGACTATATCTGTGACACTTGAGATCTCTCCCAATAGAAATGAGATGTTCCAACTTGGGGCTTCGATGAATGTTCCGTCGGAAGTTCCAAGTGGAGCAGTAAGACGATTCATTGCTGTTTTAGAATAAGGTCTCGAGGAGTCTTCACTTCTCTCGAAGGAAAAAAGTTGAGTCTCGGGAGACTCCAAGTCTCTTTGTGGGCGAAGACGAGGTGTCTCATCTAAGATTCTGGTTTTGATTTGAACTTGGGTTTCGGTCCCTGCAACATAATCGATGTCATAGATGATGTCATCGTCAAAAAAAGCATAGTATTTTGGCATCAGCTTTCCATTGGACAGCAATGACCGTCCATACGGAGTTAACTCAATTTTAAGAACATCTTGCTTTTTATCAAAGAACGTCATTTTTTGGACTTACCTTTTCCTCTTGCGATATTTATTCCCTTTACACGGGCTCGCGTTGGCGAGACCTTGAGAGGAGCCTTCTTTTCCACCTTCTTGATCGACTTCTGTCCTTTGTCGTCATTTTCAATGTTTGCAAAAGAGACTTCGGCGTCAATCTTAACTAGTTCTACGAGCGAAAAGAAATCATAAGGCCAATTGTATGTAATCTCCTTGTCCTTCTTACCTGTAACGGCATTTGTCACACCTACAAGCTGAACACCTGAAGTTTCATCAGTTGTTCCCTTCTTTGCTACAATCTTGTCAAAGTAGTTTGTCTTTGCTCTCTTTTTGACTTTGAACACCATCCATTGAATGTTCGATGGTATACCAGAGCCTTCCGCGTTTTCATCCAAAACATTGTTGTTGACGACAGCTCCAGAGCCTAAGAGTTCTGCTGCTAAAAGTTCGTGAGAAATTGATGACTCCGCTTCTTCCATCGATACTCCTATTTCTGGTGGGAGGTTCTGCCAAATGTCCGCTACATCTTGCTTAGTCAAGTTGTGCTTAAACTCGAAGATGTACATTGCAAATGGATTAACGTCTTCGTACTTTACGAAGTCCATTGATGGTGGAAAAACGTACTTTTGCATCTTCTTTACCATCTCATAAACAGTGTCTCCAGCTTTTGGAGGACCACCAGCTGGGAATTGCCCGCCAATCTCACGCTTGGCCGCGTTGATACACGAGTCAATGTCAACTCTTGGAATCGAGAAGAACTTACGAGTTGCATCTTTTTCAACAAACGGAACCGCTACGACGCATTCGGAAATTTCCTTTTCAGAAGCGACCTGCCCCAGTCGGACAGGTTCTTTTGAGAAACCAACGAGGTTTGCTAGGGATGCAATGTTTCTTTGTTGTGCAGTTACACCTAGTGCACCTTTTAGCCATGACCTTGGAATGTCCTCTACTTGAAGAAATACTCCAACCTTTGGATCGGTAGGTATTTCGCCATATTGATGCCACATTCCCCTAGCAACAGACTCGGAAGCATATAGTGGAAGGGTTCCGCCATTTTCTGTAAGTTTTTCATACTTTTTAAAGTTTAAGATTGGAGTTTCGAACTTGGGTTGAATTATCCAACGTGTCTTGCCTCTGACGGTGTCAGATGAGGCAACCTCCGAAGTGAGTTGAGTATCCTTGTCGAATACTTGCCTTACGGTTCCCTTTCCGAACAAATTAACACTAGAATCTAACTGCATTGCATTTTCGTTAATGTAGAATGGGTGCTGAATTAGTTGATCCTGAATAGTATAAGCTGATCCTGAACCATTTGGTCGTGCACGATATCTCAAATGAGTATCTGAGTCAACGGTTCCAAGGTTGTCCCCACCAGCATCGATTGTATTCTGTCCCCAGTTTGCGCTAAAGAAGTCTTTCATCTTTAGAACCTTAGTAAGAGATAACGCCCCTGCAGGCCATTGAGTGATTTTTTTGCCACTTTCCTTAATTAGGTTGTGCCATGGACCATTTGCATAGCTAGCGTAAGTTCCGGCTGTAATTGCAGATGTATCGAATGGGTCGGGGCCATAGATTCCTGTCGATGTGGTATTACTAGATCCACTATAGCCGGTTACATCTCTTAGCGCGTCCATCGTGCCATTCCACCAATGCCTTGTGTAGTATGGAAATTGGGAAGAAGAAACCATTATTTCTTCCAATGAGTACTTTCTAGTCTCCGTAGGATTGAAAACCAGATCACACCACGCTTCACCATGATAATAGGGAGGGGTGTATGGATGGTTGGTTCCCCACCATGAGCCGCATTCTCTAAATTCAATTCCCCTATAGGTTCCAAAGCCATTGCCACCATAAGTTGGTGGTCCAAATGCTGATGGTCTAGAGTACATGGTTATAGATTCTTTCGCTGAAAACCTAGCCTTGAGATTGGTATTGGCGGGGCCGTCAATACTGGTTGAGATCCCGCGATCTTGATAGGTCATAACATCTTGTGGTGGCTCAACTGGTTCGCCATAAAATCCGCCAAGGGGTTGGTTCTTTACTTGTCTAGATTTCTTCATCTTCACTCGCATCATGTAGTAATTTCCGGAAACAGCATTTCCAAAATTTGGATCTTGATCTTCTAGCGAGGTAATTGTTGAAAAGGATTTGTTTTGCAAGAACATCTCTGGGATCTCCGCTAACAAGTTATGTGCCATTTTCTTATAAAGCTCATCGCCTCGACCATCCCATTCTGAATGATAAGGTAAAAACTGAGCCGTCGTTGATAAGTGCGATCCCGTATAGGGCATGCCGAATGGGTGAGGTTCTTGGATTATAAGTCGCAAATTGGCCAAATATTCTTCTGGTTCAACAAGAGCTTCGAAAGGTATTCTCTTGTCATAAGCTGATCTAAGTTCACCGGCAGTTTTAGAAAAGCCAGAGCCAGCCCAATAAAAGTTTTGATAAGGACCTTCTGGAGGTAAGGAATAGAATGATGACGGGCCAGTCCAATAATCGTTGTAATTGTTGTTTGACGAGGTTGCGACAAAGGGATCGGAGTCTGCTGTGAATATAGGAAAGTCAACCCCAACGCCAGATTTGATAGTGTTAAATAAGATTCCCGGTGCGAACAGGGGCGTTAATACAGGTTGAAGTCTAAAGGACCCTAACTCGGCATCGATCGATGCGCCAGTTTCTTTAGCTGTGATGTTGCTACCATAGCTTTTAACAAACTGCTCACCTAGTTGCACAGTTCTTTGAGCAGGGTAGAATCCCTCATATGGCAAAAATTTCTTGATCGCCTTGCATTTTAGAGTTATAATTCTCTCATCAGCGAAGCCTTTGTGGTCTTTCTTAATAAGATCAAAGTGCTTAAGGAAGTCAGAGTTTGAAATAATTTTATAAAATGTTGAGGCATTTTCCGTTGTTGTATTTTTCGAAAGTGCTCCAGACAACTCAAAAATACTCTTCAACTCTTGAGTCACACCCTTTGTGGAATAGTCAGAAACATGAGAACTTATTCTAAATTCGGGCACAATTGAATATCCCTTTCCCTTGTTTCTTGTTTCTTGAGCATAATCTTCATAAGAATCATAGAATGGAGTCTTACCTGCTTGCGCAGGAGCATCCCAATTTGGGACACCTTCAAACAATGATGATGTCAGCATCAGAGATGCTGATCCTTGTAGTGTCAGAATTTCCATTCCGACACCTTCTAGCTGACCCTTGTAACGTAGGCCGGTGCTACCGGTATTGAACGTTGGAAAGGCAGGATTGAAGTTTGAAAAAGTTGATTTAATAGTGTGTCTTCTGGAGTAAAAAATAGACGAAGACATAACGGAATCTGGGAGCGTAATTGATCCACCGGCGCGCGTTAAAGAGCCTGTTATTGGCTGACCAGTGAGCAATCCTGCAGGCGTAGATGGTGGCGTGGCGCCTACATAGAATCTAGATCCAATTTGCGAATAAGAGTTTAACAATAACCCCTCGCCACCTTTGGTATTCTGAAGCTCATCACCGCCGATTCGGTGGTTTACCGTTACTAGTGCAGTGGATGTTGTTGTTGCTGGTGTAATTCTTGTTGCATAATCATCTGCAGCATCCAATGGCCACATTGATTGGGAGAGTGCTGTGAAATCAAACCCAGTTATAACGTCATTTTTCTCTCGGTCTTCTCGGTTATCTCTCCAGAACGTGTTAACGAAAAACTTTCTGGACCTTGTCTTGTCCAAATAAGCACTCTGTTGTTTCGGCCAGATGGATTGTCGATAGGTCAGAAGAGTGAAAGAGTCAAGCAGTGACCCTTCATCATCAAGTCCTCCGTCTAGATACATGTTCTTTAGTGTTTCATAATTCTCATCTGTTTCTAGGATTGTGCCAAAGTATTGGTTAGCTTCTTGGTTTGCAAAAAAGCTAGTCTCATTATTGAATGCGGTCTTGATTTCGACAGGTTTCTTTTCAAAAGTTCCCAAGACGTCATTGTAAATCTCTACTTCCCCGATTAAGGAGATTGGAAGATTACCAGCAATGACAGGTTCTTGCAAGCTTATGATCTTTCCATATTTTGCTTGGTTAGCGCCTATAACAACGCCGGGCTCTTGGACATAAGTAAATGTGTTGATCTTATTTTGTGCGCGTGTGAGGTGGTTTTGAGAGGTTCTCATCTGCTTCCACATCGGATAGCCAAAAGGACCATTGCGGTGTAGATTAAGTAACACTAGCGTTTTCACTACTGGGGCTTTTGTGATCGGCCCAACATTACCAATACCCACATTATCTGTGTAGAAAAATGCACTGTTTGGATCATATCCAAGAGTATTTCCCCCTATAGCGCCGGAATCGTTGAGAGTTGGCTCATAAATACAGATATTTATTCCAACGAAATCTTTAAAATTAGACATTACAGTTCCTTTTTAGACTAAATAGTTTATGTATTAAACTTTGCCTTTAGAAGTGTTACAACGATGGTTTTAATATTGCCATCGCAATCTTGAACATAGAAGGTGATGACTATTGATCCAGGATTGTCCTCGTTATTATCTTTAATTATATTGCTTGGAGGATCTTGTTCCGTTGTTTGCCAACCAGTGTCTATAGTAAGACCAGTGGATGGTACTGATACAATTCGATATTTCAAAGTGTCATCCGTGCAGCAACCAAGGTCTGTGATTTGGACATCCATATTCACTATATCATTTTGGTAGATTTGTCCATTCCCTGTAGTTCCGCTATCGGTGGAGCTAACAGTCAATGTTGTATCAGTTGTGATGATATTGGTATTGCCTTCAGATATATCATAACTTATTCTGAATGTTAATTCATCAAAACAACAAGAGATGTCCGAAATTGCCGGAAAGATAATTGCCTCGGTAAATCCTATAGAGGAACTCATCATACCGTTCTTTGGTGCATAAGTTAAGACCTTTTGATCAGCTTCCCAATTTGATCCACTAATTGCAGCATTAATCCAAGAGTATTGGAAATCAGAAGCGGGGATCGGAGTGCTGAAGTGCATGTTGTTATACCTCACCGGTGTGGCATCTAACCCAAGTGAGAAAAAATTCACTGGGCTTGAGGGGGTAGTTGATTGAAATGCAAACTTGATAGCTCCATCTGGAAAGGTAATTTCGGTGTTTCCAGATGCTCCGACAGTGTTTTGGGTTATGAGAACATTATCACCATCTTCTGTCGCTGTGAAGCTAGGGGGATTCATTTTATTGATTTTGATTATAAGTTGA
>TARA_R110002020_G_scaffold68262_12_pt1 | contig 10986 bp, 9 predicted proteins | sample TARA_R110002020 | Tara Oceans TARA_R110002020 (sample SAMEA4396489) | marine metagenome | biome: Westerlies Biome; feature: [MES] marine water layer (ENVO:01000295) within the mesopelagic zone...; material: water (ENVO:00002006), including particulate matter (ENVO:01000060) such...
CGTCGACTACCAGTGCGGTCAGCCCGCCGGATGGCAACAGTACTCGATCGCCGTCTTCCTCGGCTCCGAGATCGTCGCCCGAGACACGATCCTCGTCAGCGAATAGCGCTAGCGATACTCGGGGTTCGCCGAATACCCCCAGCGCTCGCCCCGCCTCCACCGTTCGGGCTGGTTGCCGTAGGCAGGAATCCCGCCCGCGTCCTTCAGCATCCGCGCGAGGTGCAGCAGGTTCCAGGTCATGAAGGTGACGTTGCGGTTGGTGAAGTCGTTCTGCGGACCGCCCGAGCCCTCGTCGAGATAGCTCGGCCCGGGCCCCACCTCGCCGATCCACCCGGCGTCGGCGGCCGGCGGGATCGTGTAGCCGATGTGCTGCAGGCTGTAGAGCGTCGACATGGCCGAGTGCTTCACCCCGTCCTCATTGCCGGTGACCAGCACCCCGGCAGTCTTGCCGTAGTACACGTACTGGCCGTTCTCGGCGAGCTCCCCGCTCATCGAGTACAGCCGCTCGATGAAACGGCGCAGCACGGAGGACGGCTCCCCCAGCCAGATCGGCGTGCCGACGACGAGGATGTCCGCGTCGCGGATCCGCGGCCAGAGGTCGACCCACTCGTCGAACTCCCAGCCGTGCTCGCGCATGTCCGGGTACACCCCGTCGGCGACATCATGGTCGGCGAGGCGAATCTGATCGACGGACACGCCCTGGGACTGCATGAGCGCGATGCTGCGCTTCATCAGGCCGTGGGTGTGGCTGATCTCGGGACTGCGCTTGAGCGTGCAGTTCACGAACGCGGCATGCAGATCGTCATACCGGGCGGGAGGCGTCTCGGCGACCATGGCCCGACCGTACTCCCGGATGGAGTCGGTAGACTGAGATCACACCTCACACTCAGGCACCTCGCCCCGGATTCGGGGCATTGACTCGGTGCCGCCGATATCGAACCGGAGTCCGCGTGAACGCCAGCGCCCCCATTCCCGACAAGCCCGCACTCGAGGGCCTCGAAGCGAAGTGGGGCGAGACCTGGGAGGTCGACGGCACCCACCGGTTCGATCGTGCTGCGGCGCTCGCCGCGGGCAAGGATGCGGTGTTCAGCGTCGACACGCCTCCGCCGACCGCCTCCGGCAGTCTGCACATCGGCCACGTCTTCAGCTACACGCACATGGACCTGGCGGCGCGCTTTCAGCGCATGAACGGCAAGCACCTGTTCTACCCGATGGGGTGGGACGACAACGGCCTTCCGACCGAGCGTCGCGTGCAGAACTACTACGGCGTGCGCTGCGACCCCACGCTGCCCTACGACCCCGACTTCACTCCCCCGCACGACGGCGGCGAGGGCTCGAGCACGAAGGCCGCCGATCAGCAGCCGATCAGCCGCCGCAACTTCGTCGAGCTCTGCGAGCGCCTCACGGTCGAGGACGAGAAGCAGTTCGAAGACCTCTGGCGCACCCTCGGGCTCAGCGTCGACTGGTCGCTGACCTACCGCACGATCGATGAGCACTCGCGCGCGACGGCGCAGCGCGCGTTCCTGCGGAACCTCGCCCGCGGCGAGGCGTACCAGGCGGATGCGCCCACCCTGTGGGACGTGACCTTCCGCACCGCGGTCGCCCAGGCCGAGCTGGAGGACAAGGAGCAGCCGGCGGCCTACCACCGGGTGTCGTTCCACAAGCCCGACGGCGGCACCGTCGAGATCGAGACCACCCGCCCCGAGCTGCTGCCCGCGTGTGTCGCGCTGGTCGCGCACCCGGACGATGAGCGCTACCAGGGCCTGTTCGGCACGACGGTGACGACGCCGGTGTTCGGCGTCGAGGTGCCGGTCGTCGCGCACCGCCTGGCCCAGCAGGACAAGGGCTCGGGCATCGCCATGATCTGCACCTTCGGCGACGTCACCGACGTCGTCTGGTGGCGCGAGCTCGATCTGCCGAACCGCACCGTCATCGGCCGCGACGGCCGCCTGATCGCGGAGGCCCCGGCCGAGGAGCTGTTCAGCGAGGCCGGCCGCGCCGCCTACGCCGAGCTCGCGGGCAAGACCGTCTTCAGCGCCAAGGCCCGCATGGTCGAGCTGCTCGCCGAATCCGGCGACCTGCACGGCGAGCCGCGCAAGATCACGCACCCGGTGAAGTTCTTCGAGAAGGGCGACAAGCCGCTCGAGATCGTCTCGACACGCCAGTGGTACATCTCGAACGGCGCCCGCGACGAAGCACTCAAGGAGCGCCTGCTCGCGGCGGGCACGAGCATCGACTTCCACCCCGACTTCATGCGCGTGCGCTACGAGAACTGGGTCGGCGGCCTCACCGGCGACTGGCTGATCTCGCGCCAGCGCTTCTTCGGGGTGCCGCTTCCGGTCTGGTACGAGCTCGACGCCGAAGGCGAGCGCACCGGCGTCATCGTGCCCGACGAGGCCTCCCTCCCGATCGACCCCTCGAGCGATGTCCCGCCCGGCTTCACCGAGGCCGACCGCGGCGTTCGCTTCGAGGGCGAGCTCGACATCATGGACACCTGGGCGACCTCGAGCCTCACGCCGCAGATCGCCGGCGGCTGGGAGCGCGACCCGGAGCTCTTCGACCTGGTGTTCCCCTACGCCCTGCGCTCGCAGGGTCAGGACATCATCCGCACCTGGCTGTTCTCGACCGTGCTGCGCGCCGAGCTCGAGCACGGGCAGGTGCCGTGGAAGAACGCCGGGATCTCCGGCTTCATCGTCGACCCCGACCGCAAGAAGATGTCGAAGTCGAAGGGCAACGTCGTCACCCCCGCGGGCCTCCTCGCGGAGCACGGCTCGGACGCGGTGCGCTACTGGGCTGCGAGCTCGCGCCTGGGCACCGACGCGGCCTTCGACCCGCAGAACCCGAAGCAGATGAAGATCGGCCGGCGCCTGGCGATCAAGGTGCTGAACGCCTCCAAGTTCGTCTACTCGTTCCCGCACACGGAGGGCGCCGCCATCACCGAGCCGCTCGACCGCGACATGCTCGCCGAGCTCTGCGAGGTCATGCGCCTGGCGACGAAGGCGTACACCGACTTCGATCACGCGCGTGCGCTCGAGGTGACCGAGCAGTTCTTCTGGACGTTCTGCGACGACTACCTGGAGCTGGTCAAGGAGCGCGCCTACACCGGCACCGGCGCGCCACAGGCCAGCGCCGTGGCGGCGCTCCGCCTCGCGATCGACGTGTTCCTGCGCCTGCTCGCCCCGGTGATCCCGTTCGCCACCGAAGAGGTGTGGCGCTGGACCCACGCGACGTCGGTGCACAGCGCCTCGTGGCCCACGGCGGACGAGCTGGCCGAGTTCGGCGCGGCTCGCGGGCTGCTGCCGGAGGTGAGCGCCGCGCTGATCGGCATCCGCCGCGCCAAGACCGACGCGAAGGCCTCGCAGAAGACCGAGGTGGTCTCGGCGGTGCTCGCCGGCCCCGCGCTGCTGGCCGAGGCGGTCGACGATCTGCGCGCCGTGGGCCGGATCGCCGAGCTCACGCTCGTCGAGGCCGACGAGGTCGCCGTGACCGAGATCGTGCTCGCGGAGCAGCCGGAGGCCTGATCGCCGTGCAGATCCGCGAGCTCACCGCGCACGACCTGGCCGCCTGGCGCGAGCTGTTTCGCGCCTACGGCGTGTTCTACGAGACGCAGTTCTCCGAGGACGTGCTCGACCGGGTCGGCGGGATCCTGCTGACGCCCGGGTCCGGGGTCGACGCGATCGTGGCCGAGGACGACGGCACCCTCGTCGGGTTCGCCCACTATCGCCGGCATCCCGACACTTTCACGGGTGGGTCCGACTGGTACCTGGACGACCTGTACGTCGACCCGGCCACCCGCGGCACGGGCACCGGAACGGCGCTGATCGAGGCGCTCGCGGCGCTCGCCCGCGAGTCGAGCGAGGGCGGAAAGCTGCGCTGGATCACCGCCGCCGACAACGAGCGCGCGCAGCGCGTCTACGACCGGATCGCGACCCGCACGACGTGGGTCACCTACGAGAAGGGCATCTGATGCAGCTCGGCACGAGGTGGGCGGTCGGCGCGCCGGCCCCCGCCGCTCTTCCCGCCGCCGTGATCGCGGCGATCGGCACCGTCGAGGCCGAGGTCGCCGCGTTCGACACGAGCGCGTGGCGCTGGACCCTCACCTGGCTCGAGGGGCGCCCCGTCGTCGAGCTCGACGATGGCACGACGATCCGCTACGACCCGGTGCGCGACGCGGCCACGGTGTCGTCCACCGACTGACGCGGACGGCGCGAAAGCACCAGCCACAGATACGCGAGGCCACCCACCACGAGGCCCCAGAACGCGGAGCCGATCCCGGCGATCGTGACCCCCGAGACGACGACCAGGAAGGTCAGCACCGCGACGACCCGGTGCGCCGGCTCGCGAAGCGCATCGGCGATGGATGACCCGAAGGCGCCGAACAGCGCCAGGCCCGCGACCGCCGTGATCAGGATCGGCGGGGCAACGGCGACGAGCGCGCTCGCGGCGCTCGCGCCGAACGCGAGAGCGAGGTAGGCGACGCCGCAGGCGAGGGTCGCGATCCAGCGGCGGCGCGCATCCGCGTGCGCGTCCGGACCCGCCATCATCGCCGCCGTGATCGCGGCGAGATTCAGCACGTAGCCGCCGAACGGCGAGGTGATCGCCGAGGCGGCCCCGGTGCTCAGCAGGATCGCCCGCGCGGGCGGCTCGTGGTAGCCGAAGGTGCGCAGCACGGCGAATCCGGGCACGTTCTGCCCGGCCATCGTGACGAGGTAAAGCGGCACGCCGAGGCTGACGATCACGAGCGGATCGAGGTGCGGCATCACGAACTCGAGCGTCGGCGCCAGCGAGTACTCGCCGAAGCCGCTGGCGCGGCCCGAGACGATGATCGCCGCGATCGTGGCGACGACCGCCCCCGCCACCGCCCAGCGCGGCGCGAGCCGGGCCAGCAGCGCCCAGACGATGACGGCCGGCAGCGCCAGGGCGGGAAGCTCGACGGCCGCCTGCACCGGGGCCAGGCAGATCGGAACGAGGATCCCCGCGAGCATCGCGCTGCCGATCGCCGGAGGAATACGGGTCATCGCGCGGGCCAGCGCCGGCCAGAACCCCGTGAGCAGCAGCAGCGCGGCGCACACCAGGAAGGCGCCGATGGCGCTGGCGAAATCCCCGGTGAGCCCGCCCGCGGCGATCATCACGGCGGCGCCGGGCGTCGACCAGGCGAAAGCCAGCGGAAGCCGGAAGGCGAGACTGAGCGCAATGCAGAGAATGCCCTGGCCGAGCGAGAGGGCGAAGAGGCCCGACGCGGCCTGCGCGGGAGTCGCGCCGACGGCGACCAGACCCGCGATGACCAGCGTGAACGAACTGGCGAAGCCAGTGAGCGCCGCGATGAGGCCGGCAGCGATCGGATGCCCCAGGTCGCTCATCCGGATCGACGCACCGGATGACGGACGGCTCTGCATGCCCACAATCTAGTGCGCGACCCGCCGGGTCAGTGCGGCCCGTGGTCGGCGGCGAGCCGGAGACTCTGCACGCGCGTTGCCTCGAGCTGACGCTCGGCTGCGCGGCGGGCGAGGATCTGCTCGCGTGTCACGGGACGCGTGTCGCGGCGCCCCCAGGTGACGAGGGCCACACCGAGACGCACCGCGACTCGGCGGGCGCTCGGCCGGCGCCCGCTCCCCGAAGGCAGCGCGACGGGGGCGAACACGGGAATCGGCTGGGTCGTCATGACCGTGCCTCCTTCCTGAGATCCGAGGTGCCGTCGGGGTGCTCCGGTGTCGGAGCCCCGTCGACGACGGGGAACAGGTTCAGCTGCAGCTGGACCGGGCGCGCGCCCGGCGCATCCTGATCGCGATACCGGGCGACGTAGTCGCGGATCACCGCGGTCAGCGCATCGTTCAGATCCGCCGTCTGGGCGTGGGTCATGCGCAGGTTGGTGGTGGTGAGCGCGCTCGCCTCCAGCCAGTCGAGGCCGAGGGAGTCGCCGCGCGCCAGGAAGTCGCTGAGCAGCCGGCGGCGGTTGTGCTCCCACTCCGCGAGGAGCAGGTCGGTCGCCGCACGTTCGGGCGACTCGCGGTCGAAGCGACTCGGGTCGAGCATGATGCCCCCGGGAACCCGCTCCCACCAGCGCTCGCGTGCGCTGCCCTTGCCCTTCAGCTCGCGAACGAAGCCGTGCTTCTCCAGTTGGCGCAGGTGGTAGCTGGTCGCCCCGCTCGACTCGCCGAGCCGGTCGGCGAGACCGCTCGCCGTCGCCGCGCCGTACGTCGAGAGCGCGTCGAGGAGCTGCACGCGCAGCGGATGCGCGAGCGCCTTGAGGTCGTTCACGTCCAGCGTGCGCGGGGCCCGTTCGGTGGTCATAACGCAAATATACCTTTGCAGAGAGTTCTTTGCAAGATTTTCTTTGCACTGTCTCGCGGTCGCCATCTAGGCTGACATCGTGAGCAATCCCTTTGTCGCGCCCAGCCTGCTGCCCTACGCGTTCCCACCGTTCGCCGAGATCCGGGACGAGCACTTCGAACCGGCCTTCGAACTCGGCATGGCCGAGCAGCGTGCCGAACTCGCCGCGATCATCGACACCGCCGAGCCCGCGACCTTCGCCAACACGCTCGAGCCCCTGGAGCGCAGCGGGCAGATCCTCGCCCGCGTCTCGCACGTGTTCTTCCACCTCAGCTCCTCTCACTCCAGCGACTTCACCAACGCTCTCGAGGAGAAGCTCGCCCCGAAGCTCGCCGAGCACCACGACGCGATCATGCTCGACCACGCGCTGCACCGCCGCATCGCGGCCGTGCACGAGAGCGATGAGCCCCTCACCGACGAGCAGCGCTACCTCGTGGAGCGCTGGCACGTCGAGATGACGCAGGCCGGCGCCGGGCTCGACGAGGAGGCCAAGACCCGTCTGCGCGAGCTCAACCAGCAGATCTCGACTCTCACCACGCGGTTCGAGAAGGCCCTGCTCGCCGACACCAACGATCTCGCCGTCCACCTCGACTCCGAGAGCGACCTCGACGGCCTGTCCGCGGGCGAGATCTCGGCGGCCGCCGAAGCGGCCGCGTCGCGGGGGCTCGACGGCTACCTGCTCACCCTCATCCTGCCGACCGGTCAGCCCGCGCTCTCCGAACTGACCGACCCCGCGGTGCGCGCGCGTCTGATGGAGGCGTCGCGCTCGCGCGGCACGCGCGGCGGCGAGCACGATACGCGCGACCTGGTGCTCGAGATCGTCCGGCTGCGCGCCGAGCGCGCCGTGCTGCTCGGCTTCGAGAACCACGCCGCGGCGGTCACCTCCGACGAGACCGCGGGCTCGCCCGAAGCCGTCGCCGAGATGCTCGGGCGACTGGCTCCAGCCGCCGCCCGCAACGCCGCCGCCGAGCATGCGGCGCTCGAGCGCCAGGCCGGCGGCGAGGTCGGCGCCGCCGACTGGGCGTACTGGACCGAGAAGGAGCGCCAGGAGCGCTACGACGTCGACACCGCCGCGCTGCGGCCGTGGTTCGAGGCCGAACGCGTGCTGCAGGACGGCGTGTTCTACGCCGCCACCCGGCTCTACGGCATCACCTTCCACGAGCGCCGCGACCTGGTGAACTACCACCCCGACGCCCGGATCTTCGAGGTCAAGAACGAGGACGCCTCCCCCGTCGGGCTGTACGTCCTCGACCTCTACACGCGCGACAGCAAGCGCGGCGGAGCCTGGATGAACTCGCTCGTGTCGCAGAACTCGCTGCTCGGCCAGCCGGTCGTCGTCACCAACAACCTCAACGTGCCCAAGCCCGCGGCGGGCGAGCCCACGCTGCTCACCTTCGATGAGGTCGCGACGCTGTTTCACGAGTTCGGGCACGCGCTGCACGGCCTGTTCGCCCGCGTCACCTACCCCAAGCTCGCGGGCACCAACGTCTACCGCGACTTCGTCGAGTACCCGAGCCAGGTCAACGAGATGTGGATGCTCTGGCCCGAGATGCTGAACAACTACGCCAAGCACTACGAGACCGGCGAGCCGATCGACCCCGCGATCGTCGAACGCCTGCAGGCCTCGGAGCAGTTCAACGAGGGCTACTCGACGAGCGAGTACCTGGCCGCGGCGATGCTCGACCAGGCCTGGCACACGCTGGCGCCCGACGAGGCCGCCGCCGTCACCGATGTCACCGAGTTCGAGGCGAAGGCCCTCGCCGCCGCGGGGCTCGACCACCCGGCGATCCCGCCGCGCTACTCGAGCACCTACTTCGCCCACATCTTCGCCGGCGGCTACGACGCCGGCTACTACTCCTACATCTGGAGCGAGGTGCTCGACGCCGACACCGTCGCCTGGTTCCACGAGAACGACGGACTCACCCGCGCCAACGGCGAGAAGTTCCGACGGCTCGTGCTCGGGGTCGGCGGCTCGAAGGATCCGCTCGAGGCGTACCGGGAGTTCCGCGGCCGCGACGCCGTCATCGAGCCCCTGCTCGAGCGCCGCGGCCTCGCCGACGCCTAGCTCGCGAACACCTCGGCGAGCGACGGCCAGTCGGCAGCCCGCACGTACACGGGAAGCTCGTCGATCGGGGTGACCCGCTCGATCACGCGACCACCGTCGATGTGCATGCCGGTGAAGGCATCCACCCACTCCCCCGCAGGCAGGAAGACCGAGGCCGCCTCGGCCCCCTCCTCGACGAGGGGCGCGACCAGGATCGCGTCTCCGAGCATCCACTGCAGCGGATGGGCCCACACCGCCTCGTCGTCCGGAAGGTCGAAGTACAGCGGCCGCATGAGCGGCTCGCGGGCCTCGATCGCGCGCCGGGCCTCGGACTCCAGATAGGGAACCAGCTTCTCGCGCAGCTTCGCGAAGCGGCGGAACACCGGAGTCACCTGGTCGTCGCCGGTCAGCTCGGCGATGTTCCAGGGCGTGCGGTCCCGCGACGGGGTGCGGTGGTGGTTGAACTCGGAGTGGTACTGCATGATCGGCACGAACGCGGCAGCGGCGGTCGAGCGCAGGTACAGCTCCGCCGTCGGGATGTCGCCGCTGAAGCCGGCGAGATCCCAGCCCCAGTAGACGATTCCACTGGACGCGGCGTTGAGACCGGCGAACAGCGACCAGCGGAACGCCTCCCAGGTCGAGTTCTCGTCGCCCGCCCAGAACGCGCCGTGCGCCTGGCTGCCGCTGAACCCGGCGCGGCTGAAGGTGACCGGCGCCTTGCCGTTGCGGCGCAGCAGGTCGCCGTAGGCCTTGGCGTAGTGCACCGGGAAGGTGTTGTTCTTCTCGTTGCCGAACCGGCCGTCGCGGTAGACCAGCTCACGGCCCCAGGCGTGCTCGCCGCCATCGGTCTTGAACCCGTCGACGCCGATCTCCTCGACCAGGTAGCGGCGCTTCTCGGTCCACCAGGTCGCGGCACGGTCATCTGTGAGGTCGGGCATGAGCCCGAGCGGGAACCACCAGCCGCGGTTGCGGTACGGGCGCAGCGACCCATCCGGCGCCGGCTCCTGAATCAGTACGCCGTCGCGGATCGCCGCCTCGGCGTCGGCCTTCAGCTGTCCCGCCGGATGCGGACGCATCTTGAGCAGCGGAATCTGCCAGAGGTGCAGGCGGATGTCGCGGCGGTGCAGCTCGTCCGTCATCCCCTTCGGGTCCGGCCAGGCGCCGTCCTCCGGGAACTCGAAATCGGCCAGTCGCTTCGGCTGGGCGCCGTCGACGATCTCCGACTTCGCATCGCGCCAGGTGGTGAACGTGCTCTCGTCGCTCCAGGCCTCGATGACGACCGAGCCGACCGGAATGTCGTGGTCGCGGTGCGCGTCCATCTGGCGCATCACCTCGGCCTGCGTGTTCCACTCGTTGCCGCTGGCCCAGAGCCGGAACACCCAGGAGGGAAGCTCCTCGGCGTGCCCCACCTCGGCGAGGAACGCCGCCAGCACCTCGCGCGGCGAGCCGTCGTAGAAGGCGATCTCGAGGTCGCCGGCCGCATCGGTCTCGGCTTCGATCCACAGCAGGTTCTCGTCGCGGGCGCCGACGTCGAACCAGACGCGACGGCTGGTGCGCACGTGGAAGCCCCAGCCGCTGCCGCCGACCACGTGGGCGAACGGCATCGGGAGGTAGGTCTTGCGCTCGGCGCCCTGGCTCTTGTACTGCTCGAAGACGACCGAGTCGAGCTCCGTGCCGCGCTGGTTGAGCGCGTCGTAGCGCTCACCGAACCCCGCGACCCGCTCCCCGGGCGCCAGCGGAATGGCGAAGCGGATGCGGTGCACCCGCGAGCCGTCGCCGAGCGAGCGCGCAGACCCCTCGACCACGCGCGGCGCGCCGACCTGGTCGAGTCCGGGTGCCCCGTCGGTCCAGCCGCTCACCGTGGTCTCGAACCAGCGGGTGCGCTCGTCGGGAGCCACGAAGCGGTAGCGCAGCGTCTCGCCGACCCGCAGATCGTCGAGCTCGGCGTTCCAGCCGCCGCTCGCGCGCGCGAGACGCGCCTGCGCCGACGCCAGGTGGCCGCCGTCGACGACCTGTCCGCGATCTCGGCGGGTCACCGGGGCCAGCGGCAGCACCGCAGGCGCTCCGCCGTCGCGGACGAGTTCGAGGTCGACGCGGGCGACCCCCGCCGAACTGCGCACGCCCAGGTTGAGCGTCTCCCCCGCGACGGGGTCGACCGGGTGGCGCTGGTCGGTGTCGACCGAGTACGGGTGACCGGAGCCGAGAGGCCGGTGACGGATCATGATTCGATTACTCCGAGTTCGAGGGCGAGGCGAAGATACATGGCGGAGGACCAGAGCAGCGGGTCGGCGCTCGTTCCCCATCGTTCGATCCACTCGTCGACGAAGGACGAGTCCAGCAGATGATCGGCGACCTGCTCCGGCATGGTGCCGCTCTCGCGCACGGTTCCCGCCGACCAGCGCAGCAGCTCGAGCGCGCGGTCGGTGCTGCCCGCGCGGTGCCACGCGAGTCCGAGGAAGCAGCTCAACAGGGGCCATTGGCCGCCGCCGAAGTAGGTGTCCGCGAGGAAGCGGTGCATGCCGCCGTCGACCACCAGCTGGGCGTCGAGCTCGGCGATCGTCGCGGCGCCGAGTGGCCCGCGGGCGTCGACGACGCCGAGCGGGGCCATGAGC
>TARA_R110002020_G_scaffold296890_1_pt1 | contig 10985 bp, 25 predicted proteins | sample TARA_R110002020 | Tara Oceans TARA_R110002020 (sample SAMEA4396489) | marine metagenome | biome: Westerlies Biome; feature: [MES] marine water layer (ENVO:01000295) within the mesopelagic zone...; material: water (ENVO:00002006), including particulate matter (ENVO:01000060) such...
TTTTAACAATTCCGTCAACATATCCCTCTAGATTCATGTTTGTTTTCTTCCATCTCTTTTTTTTAGTTTCAGCTATTTTATAGCTCACTCTATACAATTTGTATGAACTTATTCTTTCGCTTTGACTTTCAGGAAATCGATAAACGGTTTTTCTTGTATCAACTGTTTTTAATTTTGTAACTTTCACTACGGATTTTCCGACTTTAACTTTTCCAAGATTCAAATCAGACATTCTTCCTCTAACTGTATTAGGATTAGCGTCAATAGCTAATGCAACTTCTTTAGGAGAAAGTTTAGTTCCTTGATTTTCTTTAAGATAATTAATAATTTTATCTACTATTCTAACTGCCAATTTGTAAATCCCAAACATCTAGTGATTGCTGTTTTTGTTGAGAAGTTAATTCTCGACTTGATAAAATTTTAAAAAGTTTTGAATTACAAACTTTACAAATTGTTGCATTAGTCATATTGTCATGAGAGTCAACTAAAATGACAGACGATTTTAAATCAGGTCTTTTAGTCTGCTTACATAGATAACAAAAAAAAGAGGAGTGGAAGGAAGTCATTCTTAACAACGAAACTCCTACTCGAAAACAAAATACTCTCTATCTTCTTTAGATGTTCGCACAGCTAAAGAGACTTCAAAAGTATCTCCTTTTCCAAGTCCGTTAGAAATCATTCTTTTCAAAGATTCAACTAATGCAACACTAGAAGTATTAACTATGTGTTCTTTAGTTCCTTCTTTGAGAGTGATAAGTCCGTATTCTCCGAACTTACCATTCAAGATTTCTGCGTTTGTTAAAACAACTTTCTTGCCTTTTGGGATAACATTTTGTATGCTACCTTCACTTTCTACTTTGTCCGATTCGATATCGGAGATTGTTTTCATTGGCATTGTTTTTTGTCTCCTTTCATGAGTGTCTTTAACATATCGTCATAGGTTAGGCGTATGCCTAGTTTAGATTGTTTTTTGAGTAACAAGGAATCAAGTTTTTTCTTAGTTTCTTGTAAAACTCCAATAGAAGCGTATGCTGTTTTACTCATAAATTAAAATCGTTATAACTGCTATAAAAAGACCTGAATTAAGCCATCTCTTTGAACCAAAGAGCATTAAAAATTAATCTGTGTTCTTGATAAATGTCAATAGATTCATCAGTGTCTCCAATACATTTATGGAGAATTTCATGTTCTATCGTATCAAATATTTGACATACAGATTCATGCCTATGTAAAAAAATTCTTACTGTGTTAGATTCTTCATAATATTCTCCAAACTCAACTTCCTCATCATGAAATTTTAATTCTATTGTGGGAGGATTTCTCATACTCATAATTATTCCCTATAATATTGAATGTAGTTTTTACCATAAACACAAACTTTTTCTTTTGAAACTTTGATTATTCCTTTCTTTACAATTCTTCTTATGACTTCTCTAACATGAGTATTTTCACATTTGTAAATAGGAGGGTCATGTAATTCTAAAATTCTTTGTCTAATTAATTTTGAAGAAAATTTATAATTTTTTGGAATTTCTTCTATTAAATTAAGTATGTCATAACTAAGACGGTTTTCCATTCGTTCAACTTTATCAAGTCTTAAAATCCATTCAGGAATTTTTTTAACAGATTTATTTTTAGTGGAAAATTTATTCGTGTGCATACAAATCTCCATCTTTGGCATTAATTGATATTGTTATAGTTCCTGTCTTTATTGCTCTACGTGGACTCATTTCAATATACGAATCTACTCCTTTAGTATTAGACTCTAAGAAAGTTCCTGTATTTGCTAATATTATTTTTCTTTCATAGACAGAATTTTTGAATCTGTCATAACCCATGACCATAAGAGAAGCTGTCCAAAGTTTGTGCGAGTGTCCTACTAATGCAATATCAACTCCTTCAAAACTTGAAACTATATCTTCAAGTCTGTTAATATTTCCTCCAGTTCTCATTCCAGCATAACCACCATGTAAAGCCAAAATTGTAAATTCTCGAATTACTTTTCCTTTGTGTTTTATTACAAGTAAAATTAAACAAAGCCTTCCAAGATAATGTTCTTTGTATAACTGATTTCCTTCTTCATCAGTAGGATAAACAAAATATTTTTTGAATCTATCTTGAGACATATACTTCCATTCATGATTTCCTGATAACATTCCTAAACTTTTATGAGCTACTTTTTTCCATTGTTTGATAAAATAATTTGTCTGTTCTTCAGGAGAAAGATATTTTTTTTCAATCGTATCACTTGCCCATCGCTTATCAGAAATTCCATAACCTGCAGGAATATTATCTATGTAATCTCCAATTCCAATAGTATAATGATTTTTTCCTCTAGCTACTCTATCAATACATTTCTCAAACTTTTTTTGATTGAATCCCTTATTTCCTACATGAATATCTCCGATTGGAGTGATTAAAATTGTGTCAGATAACTTATCTAAAGTTATGACATATCTTCTAAATTCCATTATTCTTCAGAATTATATGAATCCCAAAGATGTTTTGAGGCAAAGCCTGATAATGCTGTTAACACTGGAAGAATTTCTGAAGAAACTGATTGGAATACAATAGCGTAAAGAGTGTAAAATATAGTAGTTCCAGCTACAAAATTTCCGACTCTTTCTTTAGAAAATATTTTTAAATTATTTACCATTGAGAAAAATCATCATAGATGTTATTTAACTATTGAAATGAATCAGTCTCTTAACACGACTAACAAATCCTTTTTTCTTAAGTTTGACAAAAGAAGTTCCTCCAGTCAATTTCTAAAATCCTTTTTCACTGTAAATTTTTGAAATAATTCTATCTCTTAAACACTCTAAATGAAATTTAATTATAATCCTCGTTTCATCTACTGTTAAATCTTCAAACACTGATTGAATGATATTATCTATTTCTTCAGTTTTTCCTTTAGCTTCATTTTTTACAATTTCCTCCAAAACAAAAACATCTTTAATTTTTTGTAGTGATAAAGACATTTGAATTAAGTTCCGTTTAATGCTAAACTTGTGTCAGATGAACTGATTGATAAATGTCCATGACCTCCTCCAACTTCGGAGTCTGTGAAATTTAATAATTTTATTTCATTAAATGCCAATACTTTAGAAGCTCCACTATTGCCATAAACCCGAGCATATCTCATTCCAGCCTGACTGTTAAATTTGACATAATTCCATGAACCATTTGTCAAAGATGTTGTGTTTAGTGTTCTTACGTCAGTCCAGCCACTCGTTGAAGCTGAAACTTGAATTTTAATCTGAGTCTCAGTGGTTTTAGCACTTGCGTATAGTGCTATAGCATTGAAATTTGTTGCAGAACCATTATCAACGTAAATGTTTGGATTAGCTTCTTCGTTTGAATCCCAATATGCACTTAAATCATTATTACATACATTTGTTGCAACATTGTTAACCGTTGAAGCTGGACTCCCATTTTTAGCTAAATATTGACAATGACCATAGTTGAAATTATTTACACTTGCGTTAATTCTACAATATCTCCATAAATCCCCTCCATCATATTTGAAACTGCTATCAGTTGACTTTGGACTCGTATGCTGGTGTCCTGTTTTTGTTGCTCTCGTTGTCCATGTTGCATTATCAGGACTTGTCTGTAGTGAAAAAGTTGCGACCATTGTATAGTTAGTTCCGTATGGATTCCAAGTACACTTCGAGTGAACAGGTCTAGAAGCTACAGAACCGAAGTCAGCTACAATATCTCCACTGTTATTTTGATTACTTCCGTCTCCGATTGTAGTTGATGAAGTTGAATGGTCTGAAAAATTACTTTGATTAAACCAGCCATTATTAGCTGTAAATGTCGGAGTAAAATCTGTTAAGTCATAAAATCCATCTCCCGTTCCTTCACTTGAAGCTACTGCTGTACTAGGCTGAGTATAATCTCCTATCGTTGTATTGTAAGCCATATCTACAATGTCTCCAGCTACAGCTCCTCCTCCTCCAAGTTTATTCCATGTACTACTCCCATCAAACAAATATTGATTTTGAGTGTCAGTTTCGATAAAAACTGAATTAACAGGAACGTTAGTAGGTTTCGTGTCAGACGCTACTCCTGTTAATCTATTTCCAGCAAGATAAGCTATGGTCATGCTATTTGTAACTCCACGACAGCTCCACCTTTTTTCAGTTTAGCATAAATTGCTTCATTAGAACTATCCACGTCTTTAACATACAAAATTATTTTATCAGTTGCAGGGTCAGATGGAGAACTTCCTTGAATCCCTAAAGTATAACCGTCATTGTTTGCGAGTGGTAAAGACCATTTATTTCCAGTTGCTTGAGTAGAGTCTGCTGTTAAAACAAAATCATTTGTTGAAGTTGCAAGTCGTGTTCTTGCAGTTGAATAAGTTGCTAAATCTCCTTTAGTTGTTAATACAACGTCTGCTTTAGCAGGGTCAGAACCTCCACCTATTATTCCTCCACTCATTTATGAAAAACCTCTTTGTGTATTTCTTTAATATCAGATTTCACTTCATCAATATCTTTACAAAGTCTCCTAGATTCGTATTTTATGAAAGTAATTAAAATTCCTACGATAGTTCCTGAAAAAGCTAATAGTTCTAAAGTCTCATTCATTTTAATCTCCTATTGAGAAGCGTGAACATTGTGTCCAATCGCTTGAATATCTACCGTTGTACTTCCTGAAGTAATAGCTTTAAGAAGTCCGTTTTGTCTGTGTGGATTTCTTAATGTAGAAGCGTCAAAGTCATAAACAAAAGTTCCTTCTCCTGAAAATCTAACAAGTCCTATGTATTCAGGATTAGCTCCAGCCGAATCAGTCCATAGCATTTTAACAGTATTAGCTCCACTTGATGAAATTGTTAATTTGTAAAGTCCGATATCTGTGTCAGTTGATGGAGTCCATATTGTCGTTGTTGTTGCACTTGTAATTTGAACGTCTTTGTAAATATCAGTATTGAAATCAGGAGAATTATGCAGACTTTCAGTTAAAGAAGAATTTGCAGATAGAACAGCGTATTCGTCTAAATCTTCAGAACTCCAAAGTAATCCCATGCCATGAAAACCTATTTTTTTTCCTGAAGGAACGTGAACTCCAATAGATTTCAAAGGAATCATTTTAACGTTAAGACTTTCGTACGGTCTTAAATCATGTTTGTGAAAAGTCTCAGCACTTCCAAATCCTTTCAAAGTTATGTGAATTAATTCTCTAGATAAATTTGAAAATTGTCCACTTACAAACATTCTATCATTAGTACAAACATTTTCTTCGTAACTTGGAACGTTTTCATTTGAGCCTCCTGTAATTTCTTCAGTTCCTCCTCCTCCAAAATTATAAAATCCTCCAAATTGCATTTTATTTTCCCCTCCTCATAAATAATAAATATGCTACAGCTCCTAATGCCAAAACTCCAGTAGTTGAACCTAAAATTCCCGATAAGAAATTTCCAGTTGAAACGGAATCAATCTTTCTGTGAAGCTCTTCTCTATCAAGTTTAGCATTTTTATCACTGTCTCCTAAATTGGTAAATTTAGTATGGAATTTAGCGTGTTCAGCTATGATATTATCTTTATCAGCTTCAACAGCTTTAATTCTAACTCTCATGCCTTCTCTATCGCTATGAGCATTGTTAATTTGTGATTGTAATCCTTTAAGATATCCTCCAGTATCTATTCCATCAGGAAATCCCGAAGTTCCTAAATTTGTTGCTAAAGTATTAACCATGTTAACAGCTCCTTTACCAAGAAGTGTATTAGCATGAACTTTTTCATTTAAATTTCCTAAAGTTTGCAAAACATATTGTTTTTCAGCATTAGAAAATTGGTTAAACATAGAATAATCAGCGTGTTTTGAAACGTTGACTAAATAACTAGGAACTTGTGCAAAAGGTAAATTTGCTGTGTTTTTATTTTGGTCTGCTCGATAAGTTGTTTTTGAACAGGTAGTACAGCCAAAAGAAATTTTTTTATCAGTTTTATTTTCTAAATTCTTTTTTTCAAAATGTTTTCCTAAATCTACAACTGTTTTTAATGCTGTAATATGTCCTATCAATTCTTTTTCTTTCTCCTAGATAATGCTAAAATCGCAATAGCAGTTAAAGCTAAAACTCCTCCTGAAGCTATACCTCCATGAATTAAAGTCGTGTTCAATTCTGTTAATTCTGATTTTTTATTATCGGGAGTTAAAGATTGGTCTCCATAAATAATTTCTTTATTTTGTACTGAGTTTAAATTTTCTTGATTAGCTCTAGGATTAGAAGATTTATTTGTAATTATTGGCTTATAGACTCCTAAGCCTGAAGTATTAACTACGTTACTAGGAGGGAGATTAGTATCAACAGTTATAGAATTATCTCTTAATGCGTCGAATGATGATGATATTCCTCCTGTCAAATTTATTTCCCTAGTATGAATTAGATTTCTGATATTTGTGAGTTTTTCAGGAGATAAGCTTACATCTACTTTATCCTGTCTTATTGAAAATCCTTGTCCTAATGGATTTTTAACAATATCAAATCCAGCGTTCAAATCTATTCCTCTTTCAGTTGCATAAACGTCAAAGTTACAAGTCTGACAGGCACTAGTTCTTTCTCCTGTTATTTTACTAACGTACACACTTGGAGTATTAGTTTCTACGGGTTTTCCTAAAATTTTATTAAAATGTCGTGTTAACATTAATTCCGTATTCATTGTATCAGCTTTAAACTGCTTAGTTCGTTCAATGCGAGCTAATTGTTCTTCATATAATCCTGTCATTTCTTTTTCCTCCCAATAACTGAAAATAATATCAATATAAGAAGAACTACCGAACCCACTCCCGACTTTAACAAAACATTATTTTTTTCTTGTGAGTCAATTTTTTCAATTTCATCGACTTCATGCTGTTTGTTTATGACTTCACTAACAGAATATTTTTTTCTAAAAGGAACTATTGAAATAGATTCTCCACTAAATTGTTGTCTTGGAAAACCTTCTTTCTGAGTTAGTTTTTTCTTTAGTACACTCAATTTTTTTTGCCTCTCTTTTTTCCAAAATTAAAAACTTTGTAAATTAAAAATCCAAGTCCTAACAAAGTAACAATAGGTAAAACCATTATTTTTTTACTTCCTTTTTACGAGACATAAAAAATAAAAGTATTCCTCCTATGATGAAAGGAGAAAGTCCTATTGTTGTATTAGTTAATAATTTGACTGGAGGAACTTCGTTAACTGGAGAAACGTGTTTGTTTTGTATTTCTTCAATTTTAGAAATTCTTTCAGCTTCTATTTCTCTAGAAATTCTTTCTTCCTCGATTTTAAATTGTTCTTGAATAGCGTCTTGAATAGCTGTAATTTGTTTTTGTTTTTCCTCCTCTCTAACTGATAAAATATATTCATCTCTTTCAGTTTCAATATTAGCAATAGAAGATTTATGTTGCTGTTCAAGTGATTTCCATTTTGCTATTCCAGCATCAATCCATCGTAAAGTATCACGACAGCCTGAATTTGACATACCTCCTCCTCCTTTACAGCCACGACCACCATTTCTCAATACGACTTCATGAGATATTTTACTCAGATATTCAGTTCTATAATCGGTATTCATTTGTTGATTAATTTTTGAAATTTTACTTTCAAACTCTTGGAGTTTTGCTTGATAAACTTCTTTACTTGATTGATATTCCTGTAAAGTTTCTGCCATTGTTAATCTACAACTAACGTTAATTTAAATAAAAAAAAAGGAATCTCTTACGAGATTAACTTATTGATACTGCTACAAAGAATTTGATACTGTCAGCACTTGAATCGTTCACTATTGTTGTATTAGAAAACATACGAATTATAGAACCACCTTCAAATCCTATTGGATTAGGAAGGAATCTAGGTCTAGTATTGTTTGTTACTAACATAGCAGATAGAGGAGGTGTAGAACCCATTGAACGACCTCTGTTTTTATCAAAACTAACTACTGGACTAGAAGTTCCAGCGTCAGCACTTGCTAAAATATATGCGTCTGTAAATACCCAACTCTCAGTTAACGGAACTTGTAATTCTGTAACACTTGAAACTGTTGGGTCTGTTTTCATTGAAACGACGTCAATAGTTCCTACAGCGTCAGAAGCTCCGACTGTTGCAGTACATTCGAGGATAAAACCTGTATTATTTACCATTAGTAAATCACTCCAGTTGAAGTATTTGTGATTTCTTTTTCAGGTAACTCTTTTCTTTCTTGTCCAAGTGAACCTAAAATTCCTCCACCAATTAATGAAGAAACTGCTTCTGAAATTCCAGCTACGATTAAACCGTCAGAAATGTTTTTCAACATTCCAGTTGGTTTCATAAACTTTTTCAAAACAATTCCTCCAACAATTACAGGGAATCCAGCAATACCTACATTGATAGGTAAAAGACCTGAGACAATTCCTGAGAAAGTTCCTGATAAAGCTCCACCTATACCCTGTTCGAGTAAAGTTTTGTCAATTCCAAAACTTGATTGCTCAAAGTTTGGGTCTTGTGCAAAGCTTACAGTTTCATCTTTTTTCTCTATAGTTTCTAACACTTTAGATTGAAGTTCTTCATAATTCATTATAAAAATCTCCTATCTACGTCTTGACTTTCTTCGCTTTTTCTTTGATTTCTTTTTACGGGCTTCAAAGGAAAGTTCGGAAGTCAAACTTTGTGCAAAACTATCGTTGTTAAGAATGTGCATGAAATAAATGCAAATTACTTGAATTTATATAATTAAAACTCAGCTACTTTTCTTTGAAAATTATCGTCAGAATTATACACTACAACTTTATTTTTTGTAGGTAATCCGATAAGAATCCATGATTTTTTTAATCTTTTAGTCGTTTCTTTATCTTTTTCTGAAGGATAATCAATGTCTCCGTGTGGGTGTGTGTGAAAAGTATAGTCGTTAAAAGGAGAAAGTGTAGAAGGGTCAATAGTTTCACAAGCTATAGCTCCTTTAACATCATTATGTAAATGAGGATTCATTTTCATACATTGAGAAGTCATATTCATTAATTGCTCAAAAAGTGGTCTTTGTCTTTTGAAATCATTTAGTTTATTTCTTTTTTGCCACATTTCGATTGAAGTGTGAGGAAAACCTAGTTTATTCATTATGTCTCTCCAAAATTCCTTCTAACCTACCTTTCATTTCTCCTAAAACATTCAATCTTCCTACGACCCACATTGTAGAACCATGGTCATAATCTGAACGGTCTAATTTAGACGTAAAATTATAATCCTCATTTACAAGTTTATATAAAAATTTTATTTCCTCAATAAATGATTTCTTATACGCTGGAATCTGCTCAAAACATTTCATTATTGTTTATCCTGAGATTGTTGTTTTTTAGCTTCAGAAATATCTCCATATTTTTTTAATGGAGACATTAATTCATTATCAGTTTTATTCATACTTTCTAATTCTAAAGAGTCAGTCTTTAACATATTTTTCATCATGTAGTTTGTCATAGCTTGATTTAGGTAATCACTTCTTGAAGTGTCAGCTAAAAATTTTCTCATTAAAGCTTCTTGAATCATGCCTCCCATACCTTGCTGATTGTTATTTCCTAAAATTCCTAATTGTTGAACTAATGGGAGTATTTGTGCAAACATTTCAAATTTATTCGGAGTTTGAGTTTGTTTATTTTCTCCATCAGGAGTTTGGCTTTGTTGAGCTTGCTCTACTAATGCGTTAACAGCTTGAGAAGTGTTTTCAGTTTTCTGTTCAGGAGAATTTTTTCTCATGTCAGTCATTTCATTAATTACAATTTGTTTAATCTGTTCAAATCTTGAGTCTATTCCTTTTTCCATTTCGGGTTTTAACAATGATACGACTTCTCTCGAAACGTTCTTTGTCAAGTCTTTCAGCATGGAAGATACATCTAGAGATTCTTGAGAATCCACATGAGAAGGAATAACATCTGAGACTGATTTTTTTAACTTTTTTTTAGTAGATTTTTTTTCTGTCATTTTATTCCTTTTTCCTCATTTTTAATTCTCCATATTGTAACTGTCCTAAAATTTTTGTCATATCCCATAAAGTGTCTGTCATTTGTCTTTTCGTTAAGTGTGAACCTAAAGTAGAATAAGCTCCACTGTCTTTTTGTCTTAATCCTAAAACATAGCTATTTCCTCCAGTATTAATTAAAGCCAATTCTTCATCTTTATTTTTTGGCATAACATAACTTGCTAATAATGAAAAAGCATTATCCATTTCACTTTTCTTTTTTTCCTTAAAACATTTCATTTTAATTATTCTCCTTTACCATTAATTGAGAGACTTGTATCATTTCAATTAATTTATCGTCTGATATTTCTCCTAAACAATGAATCCCTTTTCTTTGTAAAACATCATTAAGAATATCACGTCTAGTTTTTCTTCCTTCCATAAAACAAGGCTCATAGAAATAAAAACCGTGTTTTAAATCTTGACTCATTAGTTTTTTTCTCCTAATTTTTTTGCTAAAAGAAATCCTTTTGAAAAAGCGTCAGTTTGCATATTGTCTTTCATTTCATGTATTCCACAACTTGAATCTTTACAGTTTTGTACGTGGTCTAACATTTCTTCAGTAGCTTTTTCTTCAGTCAATAATCTTTTTCCGTGTGAGTCTTTTATTGTGTTAGGGTCAGCTTCATCTTTTTCTTCCTGTTTAAGCGATTTAGAAAATTCTTTTAATTTCGTATCTAGCGATTCATTAGTGATAAAATTATTATTATTATTCTCAATGACTTTTTTAATTTCTTCTAACTGCTCAGAAAAATCATCTTGACCCATAGAAAAATATCGTCTTAACTTGTATATAAAAAAGAAAAAGGGAGTATGTAGAAATACTAATTCCTACATTCTTGACAGTTAGATTCGTGAACTTCTTGTGCCATTGAAGCTACTAAGCCGTCAACGGTTACATTAGTTCCGTAAGTAACTAAGAATTTTTTCTTAATTACTACTCCCGAATTTGCAGACTTCCAAATCTTAGAACAGGAGTCGCAACAAGTACGACCTCCTTTTCCTATC
>TARA_R110002020_G_scaffold473900_2_pt1 | contig 10984 bp, 4 predicted proteins | sample TARA_R110002020 | Tara Oceans TARA_R110002020 (sample SAMEA4396489) | marine metagenome | biome: Westerlies Biome; feature: [MES] marine water layer (ENVO:01000295) within the mesopelagic zone...; material: water (ENVO:00002006), including particulate matter (ENVO:01000060) such...
AAACGCTCAATCGTTTTTACAGATGAATCTAACAAATGTTTCAAATAGACAAGCTTCAAATACATTAAATCATCAAAGTAGAGTACAATCTTTATTTACTGATGCAGCAGCAGAAAATGCTAGAAATAATTTTAATGCTACTACAGAGAATCAAGTTAATCAATATTACGATCAATTAGCTTCTACCGTAGAATTAACTAATTCAGCTAGAGATTTAGCTAATCAGCAATATAATATAAATCAAAAAACAGCTATTGATACTTATAATTCTAGACTTAGAGATGCTAGAGATAAATTTAATTCTAATATGGCTGTTCAAATTGAACAAGCAAATACAAAATGGAGACGAGCATTAAACACATACAATACAACAGAACAAAATAAAGCTAACCAAGTTAATGCTGCTACTTTATTAGGTATAACTGCTAAAGCTCAACAGGATTTGTGGCAAAAATATAGAGATGATATATCTTATGCTTTTACTTCTGCTGAAAATGAAGCTTCAAGAGCGCATGTATTAGCTCAATCAGTTCTTAATCAACAATTTGAAAGAGAATTAATTAATCAAGCGTATGATGAAGCTGATAAAGAAAAATTAAGTAATTCTTTAGGAGGTCTTGCCTCTAAATTAGTAGATTCTGGTCTTAAATATTTTGATAAAAGTTTTGCAAATAATGATTTCACTGATTTTAACGTACTAGGATCATTATCTAGTACTCCTATTGGAGATGATTTTGGTTATGATTTTGATGATGGAGGATGGGACCTCCCATTGTAAAAAAGAGAAAATATATAAAAGATAGAAAGGATATATGTAATGTGGCAACAGTTAGCAATAATGGCGGCAGGAAAAGCTCTTGATTTTGGTATGAAAAAAGCATTTGGCGGCAGTAGCAGCAGTGGTGGCAGTGGTGGTTTAAGTACTGAATTAGCTTTGCGAAAGGATAGACGAGACACAACTATGTGGGCTAGAGATAGGGTATCTGGAAATGTTGGAAGAGCAGCACGAACTGCTTTTGTACAGCCTACTAGAAAAGCAAATACAAGTGATAATACAGGTGATTCGTATGTTAAAGCTTTAGTTCAAATAGCAGCAACAAACGCATTAGGTACTCAAAGACAACAGGCGGCTTTTAAAGATGCTTTAGCATATACAGAAGGAGGAGTCAAAGATACTTGGGTAGTAGATAGATACGGCACTTATTCAAAACCAGCATCACCAACACCTTTTTCAGTAGGTTAATTTATAAAAAAAAAGGGATATTAAAAATATGTTAGATACTTTTATCGGTTCTATACCGGGAGAAAGTTTGTCGAAAGAGTTTGGTTCTCTTCCGACAGATAAACCTCCTGTAACAGCAAATCCAGAACAAGCTTTTGAAGCTATATCTAGAACATTAAATAATAAAGGAACTCAAAAAGATATAAGTAAGCTTATAAAAGCAGGACTTAGTGTAGAAACTATGGTTAATACCGTAGCTACTCAAGGTGTAGCTAAAGGAATGTTTAGTCCTGATGTTGCTGAAATAATAAAAATTCCTTTATTTTTTAAAATTTTTGATATTTGTCACGATAAAGTTAAGAATATAAAACTTTATAATAAATCTATGCAAGAAGAAATTAGAGAAAGTGATTTGGAAGGAATGCAAAATGTTCTTGCTCCTGATAATGAACTTCTGAATACGGATGAGGATATAGAGCAAAAAGAAATGATGGATGCAACAAGAAGAAATTTGGAAAAAGAAGAAGGTTTTATGTCTAGTAGTAATCTATCAGGAGAAATTTAATGGCTATTCGATTAGGTGCATTTATGCAAGGCTGGACCGATGAAGATCGTAGGCGAGAAACTGTAGAAGCTAAACAAGCTGAAAATTATGCAAAAGCAAAATCAAAAGCAGAAGCTGCAAGAATTAAAGCTCAAGCTGATTTTGAGAAAGAAAAGAGAAGACGTTTTGAATCTAATAGAACCTTTAAAGCCACAGAAAAATACAGAAAAGATACAAGAACAGATACGCAGGCGAAAGAAGGTAGAGATGCTGCTAGGCTATTTTTAGTACCGTATCTTGACGGTACTAAAAGTCCTTATACTCTGAGTGATAAATGGAATGAAGAAACAGGAGAGTACGAAAAGAAGATTAATCCTGAATTTTTTGTTCAAGCACTTATAGCAGCCGATGGTAATCCAACTGTGGCTAATAGTTTTTATACGAGTGCGGTAAAAACGTTTGATATAGAACAAGCTAAACGTAATACGAAAGAAGATCGGGCAAGGCAAGAATTTTCATGGAAAAAAACGGGAGCAGATCGGGCTGAAGCGCAAGAAGATCGGGCTAAAGCGGGAGAAGATCGCGCTCAAGCTACACACGATGCAGATTATCCCGGTCAAAGAGTAAAACTAGAAGAAAAACGAGTAGCCTTAGAGAAAGAGCGACTAGCATTTCAGAAGAAAAAATTGAAAAGTGAAGAAGAAAAGAAAAAGAGATTAAAAGCAGAAGCAAAAAATAAACAAGTAGCAACACTAGCATTAAATGGAAACACTCCTCTTAGTAAAGATGTTATTGCAACAGTACTTAAATACAATTCAAACATAAAGCCTGATACACTTTATAGAACAAGAATAAGAGAATTAGAGGACAGTTTACAACCAAGTGCGAAACAAGATTTTACACATTTCAGTAGACTTTATCCTATATTTTCTAGAGACCTTTTGAAGGTAACTGAAGGGAATGAAAGTCATTATTCTGTAGAGATAGACGAAACAAATAATTTTAAAAAGTTACCTCAAAAAGAGTCTAAAAGAAAAGATGTAGCTTTTAATTTTTTAAGAAAAGCAAATACTGTAATAAACGCAGTAAATTATAAAGATAATCAAAAAGTAAAAGATTTAATTTTAAATAGTAATTTTGGAACAGATATTAAAAACGCATTAGCAGAATTAAATTATGAAGGTAAAACACCTTACAATCTTAAAGGAATAGCAGATTTAATACCAAAAGTTTTAGACTTATTTCCTGACGAAAGTAAAGCGTTAAAAGCGGAAATTGATCAAAAAAATAATGCTATAAAAGTACAAAAAGCTATTGAAAATAAGCAAAAATTAGGTAATATTAATATTAGTCCACTGAATCTTGCTGAAGCAAGATCACGTACAGTTGGCAAAAATGACAGTTTTAATATACCTACTGTAGTATCAACAAGCGAAGCTACTATATCTAGAATTAATGGACATTCTCCAGATGTAGTAGATGCTTATAATAATTCTATTACACGAGTTGGAAAAGATTATACAAATTATCAAGCTTCTCTGGATAAATTTACTAGAGCCAGTGTTTACGGAACTTTTTCAGGCGTTGATAAAGGACCACAGTTTTTTAAAATGGGACAAACCGCTGAAAATAGAATTTTTCAAGCAGTTGTGTTAGGTTCTGTTTCATATGTATATGGACAGAAAGGAGGCGATGCAAGAAACCGTGCTGTTGAAGTTGATATTATTAACAGACGTAGTGAAAACGAAATAGTAGAGTTTAGAAAGTCACCTTTATATAAAGATAATAACAAAATTTATAAAAGCAGTGATGATGGTATAAGAGAAATTAACCGTGTTTTAGAATTACTTAGCAAAGCAGAAAGCGGTCAAGGATATAAAGCATTAGCTGACAAATTTGCTATACTTCCTGAAATAAAAACTAGTATTGAAATACTAACAAGAAACTTTATGAAGTGGATATCAGGTAGTGGTAATGAGTACGAAGGTGATGATATAGAAATAAAAACTGCTTTAAACAGAATAAACAACGAAGGTAGCGACGAGTTTAGAGATATTGCTATTGCGACTATTAAAGAAGCTAGAGAAAAGTCTTCAGAATTTTTAGAAGAAAAGAAACGGAAATTGGATGCGGGAGAGATTGAAAAAGAAGATTACGCTTTATTTCAAAGAATTGAAATGGCTAAAGTAAAATTAGCTTATAAAATGGCTGGAGTGTTTCAAGGAGCAAGTTCTGGTAGCCGTACTATTTCTGATGCTGACTTTAGAATTATTCTAGAATCTATGTGGGGTACTACTCAATATGGAACACAACAAAAGCTTCTTGAACTAAGAAGTACTTTGAATAATGAGTATCTTTTAGCTAAAGCTACATTAGAATTTGGACATTTAACTCCTGAATATGTTCACGTTGTAGGAAAATTACAAAATGCTCTTGAATCAGCTAGACCCAGTATTTTAGACCTAGAAATAAAAAGAATTAACAGTATAGAAAAAGCTGCTGCTGGTGAAAGTGTTAGTAGTGATGGAAAAATTTCTGAAGCAGGGGTAAAAGCATTAAATAGAAATATTACAACTATAGGAAATTTACCTATAGATCAACAACAAATTCTTCGAAAAGCTAACCCTGCATTAATAGCCTCAGATACAAAACTTTTTAATCTTAATCCTCATAATTTTGAGACTGAAATTCAACCTATATTTAAATTGTCGTTAGATACTTCTTACTCTTTTGCAAAAGAATTTTCTAATTTAGGAGAAGATGTAAAAGCTATAAGAAGTGAAGAAATAATGAAACATTTAGGTATAAAAAATATTAAAGACCCACGAATAGTTTCTGGTTTAATTGATTTAAACTTTGCAGTAAAAGCAATGCTTCAACAAGATATTAATGACAATTGGTCACATCCTAAAATTAAAGAATTTATTTCAAAGGGATATATCACTAATGAACAACTTTTTAAGTTTTCAATGGGTATAAAAGCTGAAGATAATAAATCAGCAGGAAATATTAAAAAATTATTTGAAGATAACTTTGACCAGAAGTTCGTTGATATTCTTTTTGTTTCTGATAAAAAAGGATACCAACAATTTAATAAAAGATTTATTAATGAGAGTGGTTTTAAACCTAGTCAAGCTTTACATATTTTGTCTGAAACTGAAAAATTTATAGGTGGAGTAGGGGAATTTATAAATGTAAATCGTGTAACAATAAATTATAATTATGATGAAGAATATCTTAATGTTTTTAAACAACTTTATGGTACACCACCAACTCTTGGGTGGGGTGGGGAACTTGGTTTAAGGAACTTACCGACTTTATCCTTAGAACAAAGGGACGAAATGCGGGAAAAATTCGAAAAGTTTAGCAAGTTTATAAACACTATACACAGCGATAACTCTCGACCTGCGTCATTTTAAAATTAATCTCTGGAGAATTAAAATATGATTGAAAAATATCCTCAAGGTGCCTCTTATACAGGTGAAGATTCTCAATCTGGAAAAGTATCAAAATGGGAGAAAATTTTTTCAGATTCAGAGTTTACAAAAGAAAAAGGATTTGCATCTGAAAGACAACAATATTTAAGTCCAGAAACAAGAAAAGAAGCAATGAAAAAATATGGTGTAAATAATGATAAAGACTTGTCTTATGCTATACTTAAAGATATAGCAGAATCTTCTCAAAAAGAAAGTAATCAAGTTAGGCAAACTGCTGAGAATGTATTGCGATATAAACATGGTGTACAAGTTACTCATCCTGATAGAAGAGCTAGAGAAGAATTAGAAGTAGCTTTAGAAGATGAGGATTTGACAGAAAAAGATGCTAATTTTCAATTAAATAAATTGTTACAGCCTTCGTTAACTAAAATTGGAGAAGCGGCGGCACTTTCACCAAATACAGGAACGCTACAAACAGATTATCAGGATGAGTATAAAGGATTTATTCCTTCTCAAGATGATCAAGACGATTCAATTTTTGATTTTACTGCTCCTTATGAAGAAACAGTAGAAAGAGATGCTCCTTTAATTTTAGGAGGAGGAGATGTTCAAGGAGATACGTCTTTAGTAGAAGGTTTTATTCCTTATGTTGCTGATAAAGTAATAGCAAATAGAGAAGCTGCTACTGAACACGCTATTAACGTGTTTACTAATTTGGGTATTGATGAAATAGATGATTTAAGTGCAGAAGGATTTGAAGAGGATGATTATTCAAGACTTTTTTTAGATCAAAAATCTAAACAAGATGAATATGGTCCTTCTGTACCTAAATTACCTGAATGGTTGTCTTCAAATATAACAAACATATATGATCGTGCAGATAATATAAGTGAAAAATATAAAAAAGGAGAAGATAAAAGAAATACAGTTACTCAAGAACAAGCTGCTGCTACATTTGAAAAAACATTAAGAGAAAGGTTAGAGCGACAAGGTATAGATATTGAATCTATTAAAAATAATAATCCTTTAACTCAAGTAAAAAAAGGATTACAAGAAACATATTACAGAGGGCAAAGAGAAAGAGAAAGAATCTTACGAGGCGAAACACAAGTAGCATCATTGGGTTCTCCTTCGATATATGATCAAGCTTTTGCTTACGGATCAAATACGTTTGAAATCTACTCTACTGCTGCTGAAATGTTTGGAGAAACATGGATGCAAGCTGGATTTGCAACAAAAGCAGGACTTCGTTCAGCGGCAGACACGCTAGGATTTTTTCGCGATGCCGCTGAATTTGCCGTAAAATATACTGCCGCTGTAGTTAATTATATGACTGCGATTATGGGTACAACTGCTGATACTGATAAAACTATTTGGTACGATTTATTCTCTGCTGGACTTCATAATAGACATGTAATGTTTACTGGTTTTCATTATTGGTTAAGCGAAGGTGATAAAGCAGTTAAACAAGTACATCAGTACTATACTGACGTAGGAATTTCTAAAGCTATAGGTGCAGGAAAAGAACTTATGGATGATATTTATAAAGGATTGCAAATACCTAAAGATCAAAGAAATCTGTTTAATCAAACTGTAAATTTTGCCGCAGATTTTTTTGTTCCTTATGGATTTTTAGGAGCTACTGTACGAGGAGGAAATATAGCTTACAGAAATCTTCAAAGATCATCTTTACTTTACGGTTTATCTAAAAATACAGCTAATGATGTTAACTTTGCAACAATAATGCGACCTTTATTTGATTTTAATGTTGCTGGTGATGTTAAAAATATTAATGTAGCGAGAGCGTTAGATGTAGATAGAGAAACGTTACTAAAATACAAAGACTTAAATTACAGTCCAGAAAAAATTCAAAAGATAGTAAGAGGTAATTTAACAGATTATAGAATGGCTATGGGTGCATCAGCAGGGTACGCTCTTGGCGCAGCTTTTAACGCACACATAACTCAGTTTAAAGGATATGAAGAGTACAATGGAGTTTTACCTACTCTTACAGGTATGGCTGGTGCTTTAATGCATAATCAAGTCACTAATCCTTTTAGAGGTGGTGTTTCAGGATGGGGTGGTGCGCTGTTAGGTCCACTCGTAATTAGTTTGACTAACTGGAAAACTGTTTTAAATGCTTTAAAAAATAAAAATATTGATCCTGAAGAAGCGCATAAAATGAATTTTAAAGGGTTAGTGTTAAGAATGAGAGGATGGACCGGATCAGATATAAAAGATATGAAAAAACAAGCAGTGCTAAGAGGTAATGAAGCAATTCTAGAAGTAGAAAGAATTAAAAAATCTATAGATAAAACAACTAATGTTTGGGAAAAAAATAAACTTCAAGAAAAACTTAAATCTACAAAAGACAAATATATAAGAAGTAGAGTTCTTAAAGAAGACGGAACTGTAAATAAATATAGTGTTATTGAAAAAAATATGAATATTTCTAGAGAACACACAGAGTTTATAAATAAATTTAAAGAAAATTTAAATAAATTAGCTAAAACACATCCTGAACAAGCAGATGAAATGCGTACAGCTTTAACAAAAAGTTTTGCTCTTTTTGATAAATTAGAAACAGATTTTCCTAAAGAATTAGCACCTTTTCAAATAATTTTAAGTCAAGCTTTGCAATCTTCAGTGCTTCAAAATATGATGACTGCATTATCAACTAAAATAACAGCAAGTGCAAAATTAGGTAAATGGATAACAGACCCAAGTCATTTGTATGAATTAAGAAAAATGGATAAAGTTGTTAGAGAAAATATACTTTCTTTAGAAAATGTTTTAGTAACTTTACGTAAAGAACAAGAAGCTAAAGTAGTATCTAGAAAAGGAAGAATAGCTTTTCCTGAAGAAGACGCTGAATTTATGGTAGCTACACAAATGGTTGAAAGTTTAGTTGACTTAGTAAAACGTCAACAAAAAGGTTCTATTGACAATATTAATATGGCTAAACAAATTTTAACAACAAAAAATCTTCCTACTAAAGCTGTAAGTGAAGAAGAGATAGCTAAAACTATTAATTCATTAGGTGCGGAAGATAGAGTGCGTGGTTTAAATGAAGATGAACTTCTTTTAAGAAGAGAAGATATATCAAGAATATTTGATGATAAATATATTGAAAATAAAAAACGTGTTGATGCTTTATTTGATTCTTTAAAAAGTGACGATACTAGAGAATTAAACGCAACAGATTTTATGAGAATTATACAAGACAGTAAACCTATATTTGGACCGGGAAATCCTTTATCTTCTAAATATAAACTTGTTGAACGTAAAAGTCTTCAAAATGTTATAGAGTCAGTAGAAGGAGAAAATCTTCTTGAAAAAGTTGAGAATTATTATGGTCAAGTACTTAGAGGTAGTGAATTTCAACATTTAGAAGAAGCAAAATTTGCACCTGTAGTAGAATTACTTGCTAAAGGATTTAAAGCTAGTGAGTTATCTGATAAAGATAAGTTTGCAAAAGATGCTATTAACAAATTAAATTCCATACTAAGTGAACATGAAGGTGTAGGTAAAGTTATAAAAGTAAGCGATTACAAAGAAGCTAGAAAAACACTTGCAGATTCTGTAGCAAAAGCCTATAGATCAGGAGATATGAAACAATGGAACGAAGGTAAAATTCTTTTAGATAGATTAGATAATTTTGCTGAAAATCAAAAAATAGATGTAGAAGGATTAAAAGAAGCTAGAAAAGAATGGCAAACTTACGTACTTCCATTTTTTGAAAAAGGTAATCCTTTAGCTCAAATAAGAAAATCCAGAGATATTAGTACTGATCCAAACATTACTGAAGGTGCAGAAAAATCTTTTAATATGATAGTTTCAGCAAAAAATCCTGAACACGCAAGATTAATGTTTGATAGATTTTTTGGTATAAAGCTTACTGATTTAGCTAAATCAAAAGATAAAGCAGACCGAGAATTGTTTAAAAGATTATTTCCTTCAGGAAATATACCTAAAGGTAGAGAGAATGAATTAGTATACGATGAAAAAATTATTCAGTATTTATCAGAAGCTATAGGAGATTCTTTTTATAAAGGAGGAGATTTACGTCTTAGTGATCCAAATGATTTAACTCAAATACGAAGATTTTTAATGAATTTTGAAGACGTATTTGATAATGTTATAAAAATGGGTGACACAGGATATCGTGTAAGAGGAGAAAGTGCTTTTAAAGAAAGTATTGGAAATATAAGAAGATATGTAGATAGTGTTTCTTTTGAAAGCGCGAGAGATGTTCAAACATTTAGAGAAGTCAAATCTTATGCAACTGATGTTATAGAATCTGTAAAACAAAGATCAATAATAAGATATGGTAGTATGGATGAAAGTAAAGCCGGTCAAGATATATTTTCAATAGTAGCTAATAAATTACATGTACAAGGAAAGTTGAGTTCTGATGATATTTATGAAGTATTTATAAAAGGAAGCAATAATTCTGTTACTAGAATCAATAATTCTATGACTAAACTTGAATTTGACGAATTTTTAAAAGGTGTAATTACTACACACTCTACAAACATGTATAATAATCTTAGAACTACAAGACCTGAATTAAGTTCTGAACAGATAACGTCAATGGTAGAAATTATGACTAATACTGTAAGGAAAAATTTAGAAGACGCTTTGCATGTAAATAAATATAATAGTGATATAGTTTATATTAATCCTACAGAATTTTTAATAAATCAAATGAAATCAGAACTTAGCCCTGAAGAGTTTATAAAATTTAATAGTTCTATAAAAACAATTATGTTAAAAAAATTACAAGATGCTGCTTTTCCGACTACTGATTTAACTATGGTACATACATCAGCTTTTGGACGTTTTAGCAAAAAAACAAGAAATTTAGTAAATAAATTTTTAGGGCAACCAACTGAAGCTTATATGAAAAATTTTGAAAAAGCTGCAATGAAAGGTGATCCTGATGCTTTAGCTATTTTAAAAAAATTAGGAATTGACACAAGTGAATTGCAATCAAAAGTTAATTTTAAATTACAACCTGATCTTGATATAGTATCTTTCAGACAATTTGTAGATGAACACAGCCTTGCTATGAAAGGTATATTCGGTGAAGAACATATAAGAGTAATTGAAGATATTTTTCAATTAGGTGTTTTAACTAAAGGAAAATTATCTCCTGCTGGTGCTTCCTTATCAGCGGTAGCAACTGAATACACTGTTCCTATGATACTAGGTAGAGTACACGCTATTGCTAGAGGTGTGTTGTCTCCTAGATATCTTATTATGGAAATGGCAGTAAGTCATCACAGGCAGACTAAATTTTTAGTTATGCGTGAAATATTGCAAGATGAAAAATTTGCTAGATCGCTACATGATGTAATGACTAAACAACGACCATCCGATTACAGTAAAGCATATTTTGCTCGTAAATTAGCAACTTTATCAACAGTAGCTCACATAAAAACTTTAAGAGATTTTGATAAAACAGAAGAAGAAAGTGTTTCTTGGGAACCAGTGTATGATGTTAATGAATTAGTATCAAAAATATCTGGTATAAATAGAGATTTTAGAAAAAGTGAATTTGGTCCTGCTGGTTCTCAAGGTAGATATACTCCTAAAATTAGAAAACCATTAAACGATGAAGATAAAAAAAATATGTCTGATATTTTATATAAATAATGATAATCAATGAATTTCATAACAGAACATTGGGATCAACTAATATTCATAGGATTGTTGATCGTTTGGGCTACTCGTTCAAGAGAACAAATTTCTAGTCTTATAAAAGATACAGAGATACTT
>TARA_R110002020_G_scaffold126312_3_pt1 | contig 10981 bp, 4 predicted proteins | sample TARA_R110002020 | Tara Oceans TARA_R110002020 (sample SAMEA4396489) | marine metagenome | biome: Westerlies Biome; feature: [MES] marine water layer (ENVO:01000295) within the mesopelagic zone...; material: water (ENVO:00002006), including particulate matter (ENVO:01000060) such...
TGCTCTGAGAGGATTTATTCTAATTTTTAAGAGGTGAGGTCACCCACCAATAACCAGTTATCTGTGGCTACTTGGTATAGCATTGCAGCACTATATCGAACGCGGGTTGTTTTTTCGGAATCTGCCGCATACAATCCGACTCCTGCGGCTCCAGTAACCGTGGCTTGACCTGATCCCGACTGAAATATTGCAATTTCCGTACCCACGGGAAATGCAACCCCAGTATTTATCGGGATGGTTAGAGTTACACCGCTATGGTTAGACGTGGCAACCATATTGCTTTGATCCGATAGAACAAAAGTGTAAGCCGTTCCCGTAACCGTGGTCATCGTGGTTGTTGACGTGACGGCTCCATTCACATGTAATTTACTCGCTGGGGCGCTTGTTCCAATTCCTAGTTGGTTCCCCGTTAGCACGAAATCCCCGCTATTATAGTCCCCCATTACAACAGAGCCGTTACTGTAAACCTCTAAGATGGGCAGTCCTGCCACATCATTTGCAGAAAACACAGAATCAAAGCTTGTGTCTATAGTAAACAATCTTCCGCTTTGGCTATCAATGGTAAATTTTTCAGGCACCCCAGTTCCGTAGCTTGCCAAATTCAATTCACCACTATTTTCAAAGGTGAATCTGGAAGCTCCAGATATGCTAGAGTCAAGGTAGTTACCGCTGGTCGCGCCAGTATTAAACTCAATTATTCCAGATGAGGGATTTGTGTAAATGTTCATTGTGTCTTCAAGTTATTGAGGGGGAGTGCCTTTGGGGAAGGTGTGATAAAAGGCAAAAGCTTCTCCTTCTGTATCAAAATACTCTCTTTTATCTTCTTCGTTTTCATTATAATCGACCCACCACTGAAGGCTATCGGCCACCATTTCGCTATCCATGTTAATAAAAAATCTGTCGCTCATTTTAAATCTGGAACCTCCCCCTGTCTGCGGTAAAATTTTGTAAAATTTCTGCATCTGTTAATTCTTTATCATACACTAATACCTTACCAAGAAAACCATCTTCCATAACGCCAGCATAGCCATATCCCACTCTAATATCTTCGGCAGCGACAACCGCATTTGTAGATCTGGATGTGTAATCCGCCGTCCAAGGGGCGCCGTTTTTGCTATAGTGTCCCGTCCTAGCCACTCCCGCGCTTTTGGCCGTGGACATTTTTATAGCCATCATTGTCCATTTACCTATGTCACAAGCGCTGGTGTCAGCATGATCATATGTACTTTTTCTGCTAAAATAACTCCAAGTCTCATCAGTTTCCCAAGTAACTGCTATCTCTTGTTCGTAGGAGTTGTAAATCGTTCCCTTTTTTTCAAATATGGTGTCACGCGAATTGATATCCTCGCCATAAACCCACAGAATAAGTGTGCAGGGACCACCCATGTCCACGTTCTCGTAACCTGAACTACACACCCAATAACCCGAATTGTTGAAGTGGAAACATCTTGCGCCATTCACGGTAGAAAGTGGCGTTTGTGTTCCGTTTGAATTAAATACCAAGCCCTGAGCGAGATCCATCCAGACGGTGCCGCTACCAGAATATGATCTGGTCGAATTAGGGTCCAAACAAAGGGTTAGTCCACTTGTTACTATTTTTGGTCCAATTATCATCTTACAAACCTAATTCAAATCTTGTGTCTGAGAATCTTGCTCTGCTTGCCAGATAGTTCTGCTTAACTTCCGCTTTACTTAAAACTCTATTATATATTCTTATGATAGCCTGTGGACCAACAAATGCTTGGCTTCCAGAAAAGCCACCACCAGCAGAGTCCTGTTCTTGCGCCACAACTAATATTCCATTTGCACCGAAGTTAGTTCCCGCCGCTAAAGTTCCCACTCCATAAGCCCTTTCTCCATCCACATACAGAGCCTCAGCACCCGTACTTCTAAGCGAGGTTCTAACCACTTGGTGAAATTTTCCATCAGCCACATCTACACCCGTGTTTATATTACTGCTTGGCCCATATAGTTTAACACTAGATGGGGCGTATAATATAGCCTCATTATGGTCACTGCGGTCTGAATAACTTATGAAGGCTCTTGAGGCACTTGTGTTACTTGTTTTACACCAGACCTCCATTGTAAGTTCAGTAGTTGGAAACGGAAACGGGTCTGCTATCATGTATTTTGACGTTACAGCCTCAAAAACGAAACCCTCCTCTCGTGAAAAATCGGGGCTTCCCACAATGGTTAAGTGGTTCTGTTCGCCGCTCAAATCAAAAAATGTGGTTCCAGATCCTGGGTAAGATTTGTCAGACCCAGCATCAACGCATAAAATCAACCCATCCCTTAGTATTTGTGATCCGCATCTTGCACTCATATTTCTACTTCTAATTTATCTACATCTTTACGCTCACCGTAAACAACATAATCATAAGATTTCTTCACGCCTCCGATGACGATTTGTTCTGGAGTTTTAGATTTTACATACAAGGACTGAAATGAATGAACAGGTGTCAGCGTTACAGTTATGGAATCTTCATGCACTAAATCTTTCCAGTAATCTGGTAATTTAATTACATTTTTATTCGTTGTCCCGCGAATGAATACGCCATGTTCTGGTCCCTCCAAGGAACCATATTGCAGCTTTTTGTTTTCTTTAGTTGGGTGATCAATTACAAAGGACTTACTCGTGGCCGAGAAGTGACCGACAACATCGAGAGCGTTTGCGGGTGCGTTTGTGCCAATTCCCACGTTACCATCAGATGCTATACGAACTCTTTCTGTGACACTTCCACCAGTTGGTCTGGTTGCAAAGAATAAATCTCCAAAACTTAATGCCCCTTTTCTTTCGTGACCTATACAGGCTCCTATCGCATCTGTATCACTAGTAATACCAAAACCTATACCAACGCTCTCATCAGTGTCATCACCGTTATTATGTAAATGTAAATGGTAATTATCCGCATCAGATAAATCGTTTTCCGCATTTCTACTACTTACAATATCAAATCGACCATAAGGGGAATCTGTCCCCACGCCAACACTTCCATTGGAATTAACCGTCATTATTTTGGTATCATTCCTAGAAGCACACTGCAATATTCTGTTAGCGTTTGCCGTTTCTCCAGCCCGTATCAAAAGACCCTGACCATTAGTAGAGGAGGTGTTATAGAATCTAGAGAGAAGACTCGAAGCGTCACTTGCGGTTACGTCTAATGTGTAGGATGGGCTACTTTCGTTAATTCCAACCCTATCTTCAGATGCATCTACATAGAGAGTGTCGGTATCAACGTAGAAATCGCTAGAACTGTTAAAGCCGCCGATCCCTGAATTATTCATTCGAAAATAAATATTCGTTCCATTTGCAGCGTTTAAATAAGTGGCGCCATTTGATTGCTGTAATAAAGCATAACTGGTTGTGGTGTTTTTATCTATATGACTAAATCCAGCATAATCGCTGTGACCTATGTAACCCACATGCGCCCTACCAATTTCAGCGCTTACATCCGTATTGGGGGCGATACTGAGTAGCTCTGGGAGCGTTGACGTTCCGATTCCAACGCCACTGGGGAAAAGCCCCGTGTATCCCGAAACAGTTCCCCTTACATCTAGAGCAGTCTTGGGGCTACTTGTTCCTACGCCCACATTACCTTCCACTATTAGTCCATTGGATGGCGCCGTAGCTCCCGCCGAAGAATAATTAGCGCCTATGAGCGTAGCACCATAAATATCCAATGCATTATTAGCGCTATAGGTTCCTATTCCAACATTTCCAGCAACAGCTAACCCGTTAGAGGGACCAGCATAACCCATAACAGAACTTCCAATGCTAACGTTTCCATTCACATCTAGCTTACTAGCTGCGGTATAGGTTCCAATTCCCACAGAACCCTCAACAATTAGCCCGTCACTTGGCGCGGTATAAGAACTGAAGTAATTTCTTCCAAATGAACCGCTGCCGTGAACACTAAATTGAGAACTAGTATTTGGGTTTGTAGAACCTATCCCAACAGCACCTTCAACTACTAATCCGTTACTTGGGGCAGTTGTTGTTCCTGCATAACTTCCCCCACCGATTATTACACTGCCATGTACGTCGAGCTTGTTGGCCGCACCAGTGACACCAATCCCGACTTTTTTACCAGTGGAGTTTACGAATAATGTTCCAGTATCCACTATCAAGCTGTTAGTAATCGCGACAGTGTTTGTTGTGGTTGCACCCCTATCGGTTACAGTTTGAAGTGTGTCCGCTTCGACAGTATGCGTTCCCGTCATTACGGGATTACCACTTATATATAATCCACCACTCGGGATATACACCCCGTTGACAAAATCTAGTGACAGTGTATATGCTCCACTTGACAAATGGTCTCGCTCTTGTCCATCGGCTAATACTGCCGCTCCACTATGTGCCGATGCGATTCTAACTTGACGGCCAAGGCAAAACGAGTTATTTCCGCTAGTGAGATTGTATTGTCCGCCACCGACAAAAGAGTATCGGCCATGGGCTTCGTTGCTACCACCTCCTGCCACAGAGGATTGATATCCATAAGCACCGTTATTCTCGCCACCCAAAACGGAGCCGTGACTACCAGTCACTGTATTGTTTTCGCCACCCCCAATGAATCCCCAACCGTTTCCTGTGATAGTATTTGAGATTCCACCCAACAGAGCGGCAGATTCTGTGTTCTTTATTGAGTTATTGATTCCGCCACCGATAACAGATTGACTAGCGCTTTCAACATCATTATTCTGTCCGCCAAGGCTAGATGTCCAAGCCGACTGCTTGATATCTATTCCAGTCCCACCACCAATAAAATTAAAATTGCCTCCCGAAATATTGTTGGTTGCACCACCTGCAATTACATCAAAATCACCACTAATAGTATGACCCGAACCACCAACAATAACTGAGGCTACTGAGTAAATGTTTGAATTAGTAGCAGATATAATAGCCTTGTCATAAAACACTTCATAGGGCGCATTAGTAGTAGCGTCAGCTATCAGTCCGCCAAAAACAATTTTATTGGAAGAGATTGAAGTATCAATAAGCTTAGAGGGGCCGCTGGTTACCGTAAAATCATTATTAACTTCCAAGGTGCCACTGACGGAAGAATTACCACTGAGCAATGTAGTACCCCTTACATCTAAGGTTTTAGTGGGCGTGGCAGATGCACCAACGGTTATATTTGTGGTTGTTGTATTACCCCTGCTAGCAACGGTTTGCAGTGTATCTGCTTCAGAGGGCGAATCCCCCGAAAGTACGTAAGGCACATTTCCTGGGCCTGTCAACCTATTGCCATCTCCTGTTCCCGATGCGCCATATGCGAATAGTCCTCCTGCGCCCTGCCCACTAATGTATAAATTTCCCGACCTAATGACTTGCTCACCCACATCGTAAAGGGCGGGATCTTCGGGCCTTATGTGAGGTCGTAGGGTGTATGGGCCGTTGTGAAAAATTGGGCCAGCGCCGACCATACTTCCAGGTTGAATTTGGAAATATAGACCCGTGTTTAGGGGGACGCCATTGTCTGGATACAGATATATAAGTTGTCCTGCTTGAGATTGATCGATTGGAAACCTGCCCAGAAAATTGTCGGGATTAGTTGTGAAATTTCCAGATGTCGCAGCCCAGATTCCCACATCCTTATACATGGTATATTCGGGATTTTGCTTAAAGGCAAATTGCATGGAAATATATCCTGTAGCGCCAGTAGGATTTAATAATTGTCTATTCGTGAAGGGTAGCGCTCCCGTGAGTCCCGTGTTCGGGGCAACGAAGTTGCCCGTATTTTCGTCAATGAATAACCCATCCGCATCCCTAACGGTAATGTTGTCAATGTCGAGGTGGTTTGCTCGTAATTGAATTTTGCTTGTTTGGGTTTGTGTATTCTGATCAACTATAACAGTTTGAATACCAAAGTTCCGCCTGTAAGCGCCAAATACGTTAGTATTGTCTTGCAAGGGAAAAGAAAAAGATGCATGTTGATAATTTTTGTGATAGTTTGCGGCAGTGATATCCCCATCTTCATCTAGGATGCTAATATTTATCTGATCAAAAAATGAATCTTGCTGTAGAGCGGGTGTAGTTACTAATGAGGCGCCCTGACGATTAATTATGTCAAAGTCAAGTCGAACATCACTGGGGCTAAGGTAAACCCCACTTCCCGATCCCGTTACAGCCAAGTCTCCCGTATCCATCGAATATGTGTCGTTAAATTCGAAGAAATCCAAGGTTTTGAATGTCGTTCTGTAATATTCGGTGGGGGAAGTGGTCACGCCAATCCCAACTCTACCAGTAAGGTGTTTACCGCCACCACCCGTGTATACTGCATAGAGTGTTCCGCTGTAGGCGGTGCCAGCCAGTAGTCCTGTCAGATTACCCGTTGATGTCACGCCACTATACCCCGTTCCCTCACCGCGAACATCACGTTGCTCCTGTCCACTTGCCCCTATCACGACCGTTGGAGCAAAATATATACTACTTGTGGTGGGAGCGCCCGTTGGAAAGTTTTGGTCGCCACCACTTATCACTGCCGCATTAAAAACTTTATACACTCCAGTAAATCCTGAACCAGCATATAATCCCCCCGCACCCGTGTTCCCAGTGATAGAATCATAAGCGTCGGATGCATATATATATGCTCCCGTTTGCGATAAGTATAAGTTATCTATTCCTGAACGTGTCATTTCTTAATTTGGGCTTTCGTGATTACCTATGTTCCGCAGAATTCTTACGCCGCTTAAAAATGTTCTCGACCAATCAAGCATTTCTTCGTATAAAACAAAAATTCCTGACGATGCATAGTCCGAATCAAAATATGCGTTAACTTCGGCCTCACCCCCCTTGTTTCCAAGCGCATTTACACTAAAGGTGAAAGGTCCCACTGAATTTACATTATCAAATTTTACTCCAGTATCGCTAATATTAACGCCAGTTGTAGTATAGTTTGGATATGTCAGGATAGCATTATAACCCGTTGAGTTACCCCCATTGGGATCTGCCCAGTTCCCTGAAATATAAAATGTGTCAGCTACCGTTCCAGATCCCGTCGTGAGTCCCGAGATGGCTGGGGCCGTCAGATTCGTGTATGTAATTCCATTAACGGTTGTCCCCACCTTGTAGGAGAAAGTATCACTTTTGTTCTCTATGCTTATGTCGTCCTCTATTAAGGCGAATTTTCCCGTATCATACTTGGATGCAGTCACCAAGTATTCATTTGGGTTTTCTTCCTTTATGCTGTTTATTTTATAGATAAAGGGGCTTGCATCTTTAATTTCAAATTTTGATGGACTGCCCAGTTTTAGAAACGGCAGCAATGCAGGTTTATCGACACCAGAAAGCAACGTTCCCAATACGTCACTAGTGGAGGTAATTGTGCCTGTTACATTTAAAACGTTAGTTTGTGAGGGAGACGTAATTTGAATCTCAGAGTCCATAACTCCATATGTGGAGCCACTGAAGCCGCTGAAGAGGCCAGATGCATCCAAATTGGTGCTACCACGTCTATCAGCTACTGTCATATCGAAGGTGTTAACATAACCTGTAATTTGTGATAATAGTTGAGTTCCTGTTCCCGAGGATATAAACTGTCCCGATTGAGCATTAAGACCGTCTCCTGTCGCGAATACCCATCCTGTAACACCTGTGTGAAAGTAGATAGTTGTGGTTGGAGCGGGGCCACCCGTTCCCGTTCCCGTGTAAGCGGCGTATTCCACGAATAGGCTCGGGTCAGTTCCAGATGCATCAGGGCCAGTGTAACCTGCTGTATAACCCGAAAAACCATATTGACCTGTATAATAAGCGTTGAAAGCGGTCCCAGTCGTTCCTGTTTCGCCCACGATAAAGCTACTATACCTCTCTCTATTTAGATCCCCCAACTTATCCATATCACTTATGGTATCAATTCCCGTGGGTTGATAGACGGTCAAGCGACCAGTCATTGTGGACGCCACAAAACTATTACTAACACGAATAGTTTCAGCGCTTGTATCGACGCTTAATATTTTGCCAAAATTCGCTTTATTAGTCTTAAGGTCATCCTCAATGATCACAAGATCCCCAGGTTGACACAGTAAGCTTTCTAATCCCGCATTAAATGCCACCTGTTGGTTTTCTTTAATTTTTGAAAAAATAAGGTGTTGCCCAACCCTTCGCGCCATAGCCCTCGAAGTTACACCCAGACTTTCTACCCTTTTTTTGAAAATACCCCTTTGACTAATATCTTCTTCATCTTCGACAACTTCTAATTTAGGGTTAAAATTATCAAAGCGATCTAGATAGGCCACTTCAATTGTGTTGAATTGTTCGTCACGTCTATTATTAGAATAATGAAACACGCCGTCCTTAACATTTTCATTAGTAAATAAATTAACTGTTGAGCGTGGCCTATCATCCACAAAATTAATTTGAGAGTTACCAAAAAAGACTTTTCCTCTAAATATTTCCGCAATAGTAGCAATCGCGTCATATATTTTTTCTCCTTTGTTAAATACTATATTGCATGAAAAACGAGGCTCTAATCCTCCCCGTCCATCGGCAACCCCTACGAAATACCCATCTTCATCCACGGCATCACAAAATCTACCTATTTTGTAAAGCTCCCACTTATTGATATCTCCTTCGTTGATGTGATTGCCAAGCCCATACCTTTTGTTTGTCAACAAATCATACAGAATCCACGCGGGATTATCAGTCCATTGCAACTCGGGATTGAAATATCCATCCCAATCTCCATCGTAAACCAATCTGTTGTCTAGGGTCTCCCCGCGTTGTAGTGGGGCATTATCGAAATATCTTTTATCATTTCCTGTGCTATAGCGGCCTCCTCCTACGGGATCATAATTGGATGGAACTTTTACAAGTTTCAACTTACAATCAAAAGTTCTCTTGGGCAGTGTGCCAAAACTTCTGGAATCAAGCTTGGTTCCCACCATTGCGGAAAATGGGTAATTTAATTTGACGGGGATAATCTCTGTCACCTTATTAAGGGAAACATCCTTATGAAGTAAAACCGAGTTGGTTTCGTAAGAAAGCTTGGTTACTTTAACATATCTTTTGGTGGGACTATCTTCCGCGACAAAAGTGTTAAGTAATGTTGATCCTCCATCAGCATTAGCCTCCACATCAAGGCTAACCTTAGGAACGGCGGGAAGCTCAAAAGGTCGCCTTAAAGCTGCGCCGCTGTCGTCTGCCAAATCAATAACGAATCTTTTAGCGCTGTCAATATGTGTTGAGTCTGGGTTGCCGATATCTATTAAGGTTTCAGATTCAATTAGAGCAATGATACGATAATTTCGTTCATATGCGGGTATATTAATGCCGTTGGTCCCAACTGTCCCGACTTCGACCCTAATGTTAAGAGGCGCAGCAAAACTACTACCAATTTCTAAGGTTTCCTCCTTGTTGTCATTAACGACTTTTTGCTCTTTTTGAGCGGTATCCTTCAAGGAGAGGACGGAGAGTGTTATGAATACAGATTTTACATTAGGGTTCAGAATGGTATGTGTGGAGGAAATAGCCGCTTCATTCCAATTAGCTAGTGAGCCATCTCCCCACGTACTGAAATTCCTCGCTCTTTCTTCACCCTCTTCGCCCTGAGGAACTTGTCGCTCATCATCGCTTCCTTCGTAGAGTGGCAGTCCGCGTCTTACTTCCGTGTTAAACGCTCCCGTGCTATTTATTTTTGCAGCCTCACTCCTTTTCATCATATTCTCCCTGAAAGCAAGTCTCTGTGGAGTGTTTATTGCGCCCGAAGCAGCGCCCCTGGGTGAGTCCTTGGTCCTAAACGGGCCATATAAATCAATATTGTATATTTTATCTATAAAAATTTTACTAAAATAGGATAATGGCTTTTGTATTTCTGCTCCCGCTTGAAATTCAGCTAAGACATTGCTATAATTGAATTTTAAGTCTTCAATAAGAGGATTCCCACTTAGCGCCGCTGCGGCACCCTCTGGAATCCACACCATATTGCTCATGGTGCTCAATAGGCGGATATGAACCCCCTTCACTGCCGCTGTGCTTCCCCAGCCATGACCAAAGGTTCTCCACGCCCAACTGTAATCCATCCTAAAGAGCATAAAACCATAACATTCCCCAGTGAGTTTACCATCACTATCTACAGTGGGACACGTAACATCGGTTACTTGTATACCCGCATTTACCAATGCGTCTTGATAAGCATAGTTATCGGGATTGGGATTATTATTAAGTTCGCCCCTCATCCTCATTTCATACGCTGTCAGGTCCCCGCTATTAGCTCTCATTGAAAAGTTCAATGTTGGCTGATCCCTTTCAACTTTTATTAGTACATAGATGCCCTTTTTTTTCTCATTCTCGGTATTACCATTTATCCTTTTCGCTATTAGTTTTGAAATTGGATTACCAGTAGTCCAAGTGCTGTCCAATGTTTGTAGGGCTTTTTTTGCTAATTGTAGCTGATAGGGGTTTGCGCCCTCGACGCCTTCTATGTTATCATTGTAGAGCTTCAGGATTTCCTGTAATTCGGGATAAGCCATAGCTTCAGCATAATATCCCTCGTAGTTTACACCACCCACATTCACCCCTTGGAAGATGCCCTGAGCATCAAATCCTACAGCCCCAGGCCCAGAGTTACCTTCCACCTTACCCCGATTTTCGCCAAATCCACAGATAAATTTCGTTCTGTTAAGATCTCTTGAGCCACCACCGTCAGTCCAGTACAATGAGTCACACCGCTGGTATGCACGGTTCTGAACAAAGAGAACTTCATTGGAGCTATTTGGTGGCGTACCGATAGAGGAAGGGCCGTCAGGCCCCCAGTTCTTGAATCTACCATCAAACCAAAACTGGTAAACGGCATGACTTGCAGCAGCCGTAGTATCAGTTATTCGCGCCCTCATAGTTATTGTGCGGTCCTCACCTTTTACCACTGGATCTACCCCAGGATTAGACTTCGCGTCTTGGCCTCTTGCGTTAAAACGTATCCTCGAATAAGCTATAGTGGCAGCGCCATCACCGAACACTACTTCGTTTCCCGTTCTACCCTGACCA
>TARA_R110002020_G_scaffold53057_6_pt1 | contig 10979 bp, 13 predicted proteins | sample TARA_R110002020 | Tara Oceans TARA_R110002020 (sample SAMEA4396489) | marine metagenome | biome: Westerlies Biome; feature: [MES] marine water layer (ENVO:01000295) within the mesopelagic zone...; material: water (ENVO:00002006), including particulate matter (ENVO:01000060) such...
TACTAGTCTTAAAGAGTTACACGATGTTATTGATGATATACAAGATGTAATAATGGATTTAATGCTGTCAGATAACTTTAAGCGTTATATGGAAAATTTAAACAAGGACTTAGAATACATCAAACAAGAAAAAGATTTAATGGCGGCAACCGAAATGTTGAATGGTTTAAAGAATGAAGTTAATCGACTTTATGATGATTACAACTCAGGATACCCCAAAGAGTCCACAGAAATAGCAGAACTAGATTTTTAAGAGGAATTAAAATGGATTGGAAACAAATACTTAAAATAGATATGGATGAAGCCCGTGAATTAGGTGATAAATATGCACCTAAAGATATGGAACAGGGCAGAAAAGATATTGCTGACAGAAAAGAAAAAATAAAACAACTTACAGCAGAAGAGTCACTTCCTAAGAGAAGGAAACAATTACAGTTAGCAATTGATTGGATGCAAGATAATGTTGAAACTAACTTTGTTAGTTCTGATGCAGGGTCAGCAGTTAAGTTTAGTATTGAAAAGGCTAAAGAACACTTAATGGAACCTGAAGTTTTTAATAGGTATATTCTTGCTATTAAGTCACTTCTCCGAACTGCTCCTGATGGTGGGCCTTATGTTCGTGGAGGGCCACCACGACAAACACCTAAAAAAGAAAATAAATTCAAAGGTGCATATTCTCCACGCCATTTTACCACAGAAGGGTTAATGGATAGAGCAAAACAAGCCAATAAAGACGACCCACGCATGGGAAGTGGCAGACGATGAATTGGTTCAATATTATTAAAGTCGAAGATATAGACTTTGATAAAGATATAGAGGCTTTTGGGCAGTATTCTCAAGGGCCACATGAAATCATTGACGCTTTTGAAGAGGGTGATTATTTAGGTAGGGGCAAAATGCGAGATATTATGATTAGGGCTATGATGAGAGGTGCGCCTCCTAAAACCAAAGATGTAGTATCAGAACAAATTAGAATCAATCATCATCAAATATATAAATATCTTGTTAATAAATTAGACAGAAAACCAACAGAACAAGACATAATTACTTTCATAAAAAGAATTATTATGCACGAAGCCACTCATGCAGGAATGGGTAGTGAGCAAGATTCTATGGGAATGATGCAAGCAGAATACGGAGCATATACAGGACAATTCCCTGAAAGTGTTTATATTAGATTAAAAGAAATATTAAAGCATCCTGCTACTGAAAGACATTTGTTACCTATGGAACTCGGTGCTGCTTTAGGAATGGAGTATTCAGAAATAAAAAGAGATTTACCTACTGCTAAGAAAATAGAAGATATACTTAGTTATGTTGATAAATTAACTGCTTATTTACCTGATGGTAAAACAAAAAAAGATGCTAGAGAAAAACTAACTAGATTAGAAAGACAGGCTATGACTCAACGAAAAGATGAAATAGCGATGGTCAAGAACTTTACTATTCCTATTCTGGTACAACGCTACGGGGAAGAAAATCGAGCGTTTATCAGTAACCTTCTTCAAGAGGAAACCCCTGATGATATTAAATTGGCTTCGGCTGGTGGAGTAACTACAACTTCTGCACCTTCAATGTTTAATAATAAAGTAGTTAATTCTCGAAAGAAAAAGAAAAGAAAGGAGTGGGCATAATGGTAAAAGAAAAGAAAAACTTTGACCCGTTCAAAGGAAATAAAATTAATCAAAAGTTTAAGAGTCCTTTTATTGATGAGTTCAATACATGGAGAGAAAACTGTCAATCAGTTACAGGCCAACAAATGAAAGTTAAAAAAATTCCTAACTTATATATGTTCCTTAAAAGACACTTTGTTTCACCCTTTGTAAGAAGTAATAGTAGGAATGCTTCATTTGAAGGAGAAGGAGTTAATGAATTATTAACTGTTATTGAAAACGCAGTTGATAGTAATTTGTTTACTGTTGGTAATGCAAAAATTATTAAGCAATTAGCAACTGTATTAAAAGGATGGAAAGATACAGGAGAAGATGCTGGCGGTGATGGAATTGCGGCTGACCCTGCTTTTATTCTGTTTACTGAAAAGGTTAGAGGAAGAACAGGTCAAAGACTTAAAGATATAAAAGTTCAAGGTCATTATATGACAGAAGCCTATGCTGGTGAGAATAAAGTACCTGATGAATGGCTAACAGGAAATAACCCTCCACATCAAGCCTTGTTCTCTGAATCTAGCGGGCCATATTCTAAACCGAGAGGTTTGTTGTATATTATGGAAGATGCCACTAAAGAGTTTGATAACCGCACCGCCGATGGTTTTGCTGATATTGAATTAGAAATTAATACTGTTCCTGAAGGATTTGATGCTTCTGATTTTGAACAGTTAGGTGAGATAGAAAAATACTTTGATGGTGTGGTTAGAAATAATGCTCTTTGGAATGCAGGTGGAAGATTGCTTGTTAATAAACTACGAAGAGATTTTGAAGCAAGAGAGTTTGTTTTGAAAGAAAAAGACCAAGCAATTATTAGAGAATTGGCTCGTTTAGGTAAAAGAGATGACCCCAAAGCAATTGCTGGTAAAGTAACAACCTTTAGATTAGTTGCTACTGCCACTCCTTTAATTACATTAGTTGATAGGGCATTAAAAAGAAAAGGCACTAATAAAGCACCTAATGGATATAGAGCATGGCAAAATAAAACTAAGCGTGGCTTTGATTATAGAAAAACTGCTAAGGAGAAGTTTGGAGAAGATACAGGAAAATACAAACCTGACCAAAAAATAATTTCTAAGATGTGGCAGACTCTATTGTGGAGAAGGTGATTATGTCTGTTAATAGAAAGCGTTGTGGTCTATGCCAACATGAACATAGAGAAGAACTAGAATCCCTATTAGAGACAGGTCAAACTACTTGTGATGAATTAGACCGAGAGAATGATTGGCGAAGTGGCACTTCTGCTCAACATCAAAGAAATCACATGGGTAATTATGAAAAGACTTCAAATCCTCGTTGTGTTCTATGCACAGACCCTATGAGGAAACACTACGAAGTAGCGATTAAAGAAGGTAATATCACAAGTGAGGCCGTTTCTATTGCCCTAAACACCACAAAAGAACAGGTGCAAAGACACATTAAGCACCACTTGACACCAATCGTACAGGAATCTGCGGCCATGATGATAGCGAAAAAGGAAGTAAATGAAGTTGATTTGCTATCAAACAATGTTGCTAAGTTAGACCACCGTTTAGAGCAAGTCTTTAACGAATTAGGTAATGACCTTGACCCTAAGATGATTGATGCTCTAACTAAGTTAGCAAGAGAGATTAGAGAATCTTTGAAGTACCTTATGGAATTTAAGGGTAAACTTATTCACAAGCGACAAGATACAATTATTGTCGCTCAAATGCAAGTTGTTCAAGAAGTGTTAGCACAGAACAATCCTGAGATTTGGCTTGACATTAAGAAGAAAATGCAGGAGAGGCTACAATGAAAAGAGATGAAATGAAAGAAGAAATTAGAGTGCGAATGGGTATGGGCGCAATTGAAAAAATTAAAGAAGCCCTAGAAATCATTAACGATTTACCCTCTTCTTCTGCAAAAACACAATTAATAGAACAAACAAAAAAGGCTTTGAAAGAAGCACAAGAACATTTGGCATAGGAGAGGTTATAATGAGTTGGGAAAATATATTGAAAGAAGATAGAAGTAATAATAATGTATGGATTGAATATACTTTTAATGGAGAAACTAAAAATATTGGCCCGTTTAAGTTTCCTGATTTGGATAAAGAATTTGATGCTGTTCCTACCTTAGCAACTAACATAAGAATTACTGAAAAACAATTTACAAAAGATGGGAAATATTTAGGTGTTAAAACATTTAGAGGATGATTACAATGAGTTGGCAAACTATTCTCAAAATCATAGGCATTCCTTCGGGAGAAGCCTTTTTACTTCCTATTTTAGTTAATAGGAAAGAGTTTGAGAATACTATTAATATGCTTAAACAAACTGATAAAGCACCTAGGAAATTAAAAGCCACTTTAGCCAACATGAATAAATATAATAAAACTCATGCTGACTTATATGAGAAAGGCAAGCAAAGCGGGTTTGATGTTGATTTATCTTTAGAAGAATCTAAAGACTTTTTTGATGAAATGGTAAAATTAGTTAATGAAAAGGTTAAAGAATTTTCAGAAAGAGAATATTTATCCATAGCAGAAATAAAAAAACTTCTTCAAGAGGCTATGGCTGCTAAAAAAGAAGGAGATAAAGACAAAGTTGCCGAAATTGTTCTGAAAATTACTGAAGATTCTCCAAAAAGACGGCAATTTTGGGGAGATAATGTTCCCGAAAGAGATAAATTAGAAAGTTTACGAGCCTTTTTAGATGAATCAAGAGATTCGGCTTTCCTTTCTTTTAAAAATCCTCCTTCAACTACTAAAATTTTAGAAGAATTTGTAAAATTATTGAATACTGACCCTCAAAACCCAGTAGCGGAACTTGAAGATGATAAAATTTACTTAGACTTAGATAATCGTAATGATTATATTAAGTTACTTCAACCAGTTTTAGAATTTTACAATGAAAATATTAGAGATTTAAAACCTGTTTTTGAAATAGGCGGAAGAATACAGACAATTGACCCTAAAGAATTAGAAATTAGAGAATTAAACATAAGAGATGCTAAATTTGAATTAGTTGGTTCTTTTGGCGAGCGAGAAGTTCAAAAATATTTGAACATTATTGATGCTTTAGCAGGAAGTAAGAGATTATGGAAGCCTACAACTAAAATAGGTAGTGCTGGCTTACATGAATTTAATAATGGTAATGAAATACCTAGCGAATTATTCGTTGAAAGAGGTAGTAAGTCACAAAAAAGCATAAATTTGAATCCTTATGCTGATATTTTGCTTGACAATGTTTTTAGTGGCGATTGGTTTAAAACCTTTTTTGATTCTTTAAGAATGAGTGCTATTTTAACGAAAGATGAAGCGGAATTACAGATTATTGACGATATTTACCAAGCCTTGATTAGTGAGGCTGACCCTAAACCTAGAGAAACTGAAAATTATAAGATAAATGTGACTTCTTTTAGAAGAAATACTAAAATAAGAAACTTATTAATTAGTAAGCGTTCTAAGAAAAGAATAAAAGAAGTTATTCGTGCTATTATTTCAGAAAATCAAGGAGAGGGCCAAATAGGTGAAGACATATTTGATATTATATTAAGAACTCAACGAAGTAATTTATCTTTCTTAGAAAAATACTTTTCAGGTAAGGAAGCCACTACTATTAAAAGTAAATTATTAGAATATGATGAAGATTTAGAAACAGAAATGTTTAATTTCAAAGGAATGCCCACAAATAATCCTGACAATGCTATGTATTATTTATTTGAAGCCTATGGTGAGAAAATTACTCCTCAAAATATAAAAGATTATGTTGATGAGAAAATTGAAGAAACTTCTTCCACTGATAGTTTACAAAGAACATTAAATGAATTGAAAGAAAGATTGAATACTTTAGAATCGGCCAAACAAACTGAAAAAACTCCGGCGAACAGGAAAAAACAAGCCAATAAAGTTAAATCTCAAATAAAAGATACAGAAAATAAAATTCAAAGACTAGAAACAGTTGGTGGAGGCAGTATTTCAGACCTAAGAGAGTCTTTAATTAGACCAACTGACTTTATTGGTTTTGTTCAAGGAATTGCCTCACAACAAAGCATTAATTCTATAATATCACAAGGGGCAACATCAGCCGCATATGTTGAGCAAATCAACCCTAAAAATGCTCTGACTTTCTTGGCGGTTATGTCCGAAAGGGCAGGGTCGGATGAGATAGGAGAAGCATTTAATAAAATAGACGCTGACCCTATGAGTGATGCCAGCAAGAACATACTTATCAAGTTAAATGATAATATGCCTAACCTTATAGATAATATCAAACAACAAATAATAGAAGTGTTTAAAAGACGATTACAATACTTCATAGATAATTACGGGCAAAAATTCCAAAGAGCGCAAGTTTCACAAGCAATCAGTTTATTTGAAAGCGCAAATATGATTAGGGAGGTAAGCCAATGACATACACTGAATTTGACATAGATAGAATAAATGCTTTAACCGGCAGGTCTAGGAAAGAAGCCATTGACGACCTTATTGATAGAGAAGAAGATAGATTGAGAGTTGAGGCTCAAAAGCAATCAGGAGATGCAGGTTCAGAAGCATTCAAAAGAATACCTTCTCAAAAGAAAGAATACAAGAGAGAAATACTAGCGGCTCTTAGAGAAAGTAAACAAGAAAAAGGTGATGAATTAGGAGAATTAGGAGCCTTAACTGATATTATTGATATGAATATTCTTCACAATGGTAATTTACTTTCAGCCGCTAATCTAACTCAAAATAATCTAACTGGTAAAATAGAAATACAAAATCCTAATGAATCTATACTTGAGACTAAAGCATTTAAAGATGCGATTGCTACGGGAGGAACCTTAGCAAAAAACCTTGAAAGAATTAAAGACCTTTTAACAGAAAGCACGAAAGAAATAGAAGCCGTTGATATTAAAAGTAAAATAAATATGACTAGGTTTTTAGGTGCGGTTGATACTTCTAAATCTGAAACAAGAAAAGAAGTTTATGATTATTGGGGAACAATAGCAGATAAATTTGAACAAGTTAATTCAACTGCTAGCGATTTAATAAATGCTATAAATGATTCTGATTTGGAAGAAGACTTAAAGAAAAAGTTTAATGAAGTATTTGATATGAAAAACTTTGGTAGGTTACAATATATTGCAGATTTTCCCTTAGTGGATAGCAGCATGTTGCAGCCTCGACATCGTTTCTTTAATTTAGTTGCTGCTATGATTTCCGCAGAAAATCTTCTTGATGACTTTAATCCTATGGACAGTGCAGGTGAAGAAGAAGCAGATTATGGAGATATTAATGCTCAATTAGCCCAAGAAATGTTAGAAGGTATTGCTGACAGTGATATGGGCGGAGCATCTGTAAATCAATGGACTGGTTCATTAGAAATAAATGACCCAAAAATGATGGAGGAAGTAACAGAACAGGGCTTAGGATGGGGAGATGAAATAAATGCCTTAATGGTTTCTGCTGACCCTCTATTAATGTTTGAAGCAAATATGAATGATAAATTAGTCGCCATCACTAAAGAAGCCTATGTTGATTTTCAAGAATTAATAGGCGAGGCTATTGAAAAAATAGAAGATGGTAACTTTAAAGTAACTATTGATTTCCAAACCGATTTAGAGAAATGGGCTGATGAATTAGAAGATACTATGGTATTAGACCAAAAAAAGGGATTCTATTTACCTATATCTGTTCTATCTAATCAGGTCTTCGATGATTTGTATAAACAAAATACTTTTGACGGTACTGTAATAGATGAAGAATTAGATTTAGAAACAATGGATGATATTCAAGATTTCTTTGATGAGTTATATGAATTAATTACAAAAGATATTGTAACTATGGCTGCTAATGTTAGGACTTCAAGAGGAAAAGGTCGAGGTACAGATACTAAACTTACTTTTAGAGGTAAAAGTCCTAAAACTAATGAATTAGCAGGTGCAGTATCAAGACAATTCGATAAGCCTTTGCCTCAACAAGCGGAATTTAGTGAGGCTTTGACTGATGACATTAAAGGGGCTTTACAAGCATTTATGGAACAGTGCTTAGAATATTATTTTACTCCCGCTTATGTAGGAAGAATGCCTATACAAACACCAGACTTTGTAGGAAGTGTTGGTGGCAGAGTTATGCAAATACTTTCTGCTGATTTAGGTCTTGAAACTGTAATGTCCGGTGCATATCAAAGAATGACTCAATTATCTAATCCATTCAAAGAAAAAGATTTAGAAAATATAGCAGACTTTTTACAAAATATGTTCTTAAAGAGTTTTGAAATCGGCCTTACCTTAATAGCCGAAGGAGAAAGGGCGGCTAAATCTTTAACAAAGATTTTTGGTGAGAGTACCAAAGAAGCCAATAATAATTACTTTTCTGCTTTATTATATCATTTTATGGAAAAAACAGGAGACATTAAAAGAGCAGATAATGACTTCAATGGAAAACCTATTGGAGACAGGAAAAAGTTATTTGATGAAGGTTATAAAAATAGAGAAGCCTATCCTATATTCGCTATGCCTTTTTGGTTAGACATGAATCAGGGTTTAATTACTCAAAAAAGCCAAAAGGCTAAAGACCAATACAAAAGACTTAAAGACATATTTGAAACTGTTCAGCGTGATTTATCTGTATTAATACACAAAATGTTACAGGCTCATGATGTTGTTAGAGGGCAGTTAGGAAAACCTATTATTCATGGATTTTTCCCTATGAATAATATTGGTTATGATGCTATTATTAGTAAAATGTACCATGAAGAACAAGTGGATTTAAGTAATTATGAAGTGGAAAATATTATAGCCGCAGTTGATTCTCATACAAATATATCTAAAGATTATGGTATTAGTTCTGAACAAGTATATTTAATTAAAGCACACTTTAGGTGATATTATGTGGCAAGAAGTATTAAAGAAGGAAAAAGACGCATGTTATCATAAAGTGCGTAGCCGCTACAAAAAGTGGCCTTCTGCTTATGCTTCAGGTGCTTTAGTCCAATGTCGTAAAGTCGGTGCAAAAAATTGGGGCAATTCTGTAAAGAAAGGCGGAGATAATTTTAAAAGAGAAAAAGAATCAGGATTACACGGTTGGTTCTCAAGAAAAGGTGGAGATGGTCAAAAGGGTTGGGTTTCTTGTCAATCATGTGAAGATGATAAAGAAGGAACAAAACCTTGTGGCCGTAAAGATGCTTCTAAAGGAACCAAACAAAGATGTAGGCCGACTTGTGGTGCTTGTAAAACTTATAAAAGGAGGAAAGGGGCATGACTATTAATATAAGAGAATATCGGAAAAGTTTTAATTTTGGAAACTTACCTGATGAAGCAGTTTTGGAATTTTATAAACTATTTAATGAAAAAATGCGAATAAAAGACAGTGGGCAAATTATTGAGGAATTAAAAACAAAATATAAGACTAGAAGGCCTATAATGCAAGATTTCGCTGGAATAGCATCTCGGCCCAGATTGGCTAAATCTAATTGGCAAGAAGTATTAAAGAAAAAACCTTTCAAGGGTTATAACAAAAAGATTCATGCAAAGACCGGAGGATTAAGTGCTAAAGGTCGTGCTAAGTTTAAGCGTGAAACAGGTGCTAATCTTAAAGCCCCTGTTACTACTAAACCAAGCAAATTAAAGCGTGGCAGTAAAGCCGCTAAAAGACGCAAGAACTTCTGTTCAAGGTCAAGAGGATTTAAGCGTGATGATGGTACTTACAGTGAAAAAGCGAAAGCAGCAAGAAGAAGGTGGAATTGTTAATGAATTGGAAAGAAATATTAAAAGCACAAAGTAGTCTAATGGATTTTGGAATGACAGCCCCTCAAGGTAGTATTCCAAGAATAAGTGAAGATGCACAAATTGAAAGAGAAATGGCGCAGATGGAACAAACTTTGAATCAAAACAAAGGAAGAATTAAAACACGAATACCAGCAAATCCTCGATTACCTCCATCAACAACCGGAGGTAGGGTAGTGGATTTAGCAACATATCGTTTAGAGCAACTAAATAAAATTAAATCTATGCCTTTCCCTCAAAATGTTGAAGAGTTTAATAAGTTTAAAGAACAATATAAGCAGAATTTTTGAGGAATAAATATGCCTAAAGTCGAATCTGCGATATTTTCATATGAAGATATGAAAAGAAAATGGAATCAGGATAATCCTGATAATCCATATTCTCGCAGGGATGAATTACAACAAGGCATTTATGCTTTAGATAAATGGCTTATTCGTGTTGATGATGAAGGTAAAACCATAGCAACAATAGGCTGGAAAGAATACCCTTCACATACTGTTGTTGGGGGATTATTAGCGGCTAATCGTGCTAATCCCCAAAGACCCGAATTTGAGCAAGGATTAGGAAGAAATGAAAGGGCATTACAGTCTGCGAGAGAACCGCAAATGAATCAATCTAAACCTTTAGTTGCGGCTTTTGGTGCAAGAGAAGGAAGTCCTGAAGCATGGATTCAGAGAGGAAAAGGTAGGGGATGGGTTTTTTCTCAAGATGAAAACTTTAATCAAGTTAGAGAACTTCTTCCCGAACAAGTCATTAATGAATGGAATAGTGCATATCCTAATGGTAATTGGGCTATACGACCTATTACTGATGCTGATAGTTTATCTAAGTGGATATTTATTGACGACCCTATGCCTCAATGGTTTAGTTTACTTAAAAAGGTGAAAGAATGAATTGGTTTCAGATACTCAAAAGGAAGAAGTTTAACTTCCAAATGATGAAAGAAGCCGTTAGGCGTGTAGTTGATGAATTGGATGGTAAATCTATTGCTACTTATGAATTACAACAAATGATTGCTAAACACTATACTGATGTTATAAAACAATATGGTACTTCTTCTGAAAAGGGACACTTAGTTAAATTAAAAAATTTAAATAGCGTTAAACCTTTTGTTAAATTAATTAGAGAATATGGATATAAGCCTAAACAAATGGCCCCTCTTGCGGGTAATGTTAGTCCTTCAGGATTAGGTAATAAAAGTCCTGTTATGTCCACTAAGGTATGGGAGTTAAAAGGTGAAGAGTAATGGAATTAGAAGAAGCCTATAATTTTGAATATGAAATGGATATGAAGTTATCTAAAAACTCTTTTCCATATTTTTTTCAAAATGTATTAGGTTTTGACTTTCCTTCTTACATACAAGAATGGCATGAGTTAATGCACAGTACCCAAAGAACTGTTATTATTTGTAGTCGTGACCACGGTAAATCTGTATTTATGCACAGTTGGGTTGTATGGAAATTAATTTTTGAAGAGCCTCCATACCAAATGCTATACATATCTTCTAACCAAAAGCAGACTTTAGTTCACATGAGAGATATTGATAAGATGTTTACTCACCCTATGCTTAAAAAGTATAAACCC
>TARA_R110002020_G_scaffold25060_5_pt1 | contig 10978 bp, 11 predicted proteins | sample TARA_R110002020 | Tara Oceans TARA_R110002020 (sample SAMEA4396489) | marine metagenome | biome: Westerlies Biome; feature: [MES] marine water layer (ENVO:01000295) within the mesopelagic zone...; material: water (ENVO:00002006), including particulate matter (ENVO:01000060) such...
TCCCTTTCCTATATGGAGACCGTCATGAACCGCCTCAAGGGTCTACTCCTCGCTTCCACGCTCATCGCGTCCTCTGCCGCCTCCGCCAGCGCCGAGGTCAATGTGGTGGCCTCCATCAAGCCGGTCCACTCGCTTGTGGCGGCGGTGATGGAAGGGGTGGGGGAACCCGGGCTGATCGTCGAAGGCGCCGGCTCGCCGCACACCTATGCGCTCAAGCCCTCGCAGGCCGAGATGCTGGAGCAGGCCGATTTGGTCTTCTGGGTCGGGCACGAGCTGGAAGCCTTCCTCGCAAAGCCCCTGGAGACGATCGGCGCCAATGCCCGATCGATCGAACTGATCGATGCCCATGACCTCGTCAAGCTCGACTTCCGCGAAGGCGGCGCCTTCGAGAAGCACGATCATGGCGAGGAGGCAGGCCACGACGACCAGGCGCACGAAGCGACGGCCGAGGCCGAGCATGATCACGCGGATGAAAAGACCGCCGAGGCCGAGGCCGAGGCCGAGCACGACCATGCGCATCAAGAGACGGCTGAGGCTGGTCACGACGACCACGATCACGGCGCGTTCGACGCCCATGTCTGGCTGGATCCGGTGAACGCCAAGGCCATGGTGCATGAAATCGAGGAGGCGCTTGTCGAAGCCGATCCCGACAATGCAACCAGGTACGAAGCCAACGCGGACGCCGTGACGGCCAGGCTCGACACCCTGATCGCCGAGGTGTCGGCCGAACTCGAGCCGGTCAAGAGCAAGGGCTTCATCGTCTTCCACGACGCCTACCAGTATTTCGAGAACCGTTTCGGCATCACCGCCTCGGGCTCGATCACCGTGTCGCCGGAAGTCCTGCCCGGCGCCGAGCGGATCACCGAGATCCGCGCGCGGGTGCAGGAGCTTGGCGCCGCCTGCGTGTTCGCCGAGCCGCAGTTCGAGCCGAAGCTGGTGTCGACCGTGATCGAGGGCACCCCGGCCAGGGCCGAAACCATCGACCCGCTCGGCGCCGGACTCGACGCCGGACCGGAACTCTATTTCCAGGTGATCCGCACCATGGCGACCTCGATCAGCACCTGCCTGACAGACGCCGGCTGACGGACTAATCCGCCTTCGCCGCGGGCGGCTCGCGCCGCCCGTTTTTCTCCCTCGTCAAGTGATGGTATAACATATGCTTATTTTTGATTCCTGTCTCAGGTCCGGGCCCTGCCCGGTCATCCCGTTCGGTGCCCATCCGCGCGGCCTTCTTCGACCGATCGACCGCCATGAGGAGATGCCGCGATGATGGATGTGGCGATCATAGGCGGCAGTTTCGCAGGACTCACCGCGGCGCTGCAGCTCGGGCGGGCGAGCCGCTCGGTGGTGGTGCTCGATGCCGGTGCTCCGCGCAACCGCACCTCGCCGGGCGCCCATGGCGTGGCCGGATGGGATGGCGTCCCGCCCGCAGAGATTCTGGCGCGGTTCCGCGCCGACCTTGAGCCCTACCCCACCGTGAGCCTGCGCACCGGCGCCGTGACCGGCGTGAGCGGCAGCCTCGACGGCTTCAGGCTGATGGTGGATGGCCACGAGCAAATCGAGGCGCGCCGCATCATTCTGGCTCATGGCGTGCGCGACATCCTGCCGGAGATCCCCGGCCTTGCCGATGCCTGGGGGAGACGGGTGCTGCACTGTCCCTATTGCCACGGCTACGAGGTCAAGGGCGGGTCGCTGGCCGTTCTCGCCACCCATCCGATGAGCGCGCACCAGGCCCTGATGCTGCGCGCGGACTGGAGCGAGCGGGTCACGCTGCTGACGGCCGGGATGGAGGGACTTGACGGGCAGGCGCTCGAGCAGGCCGGCGTCCGCGTCGACCACCGCGGACTGGAGGCGGTCAAGCAGGTCCCGGACGGCATCGAGTTGCACCTGACCGGCGGCTCCGTCGAGCGTCACGCCGCTTTGTTCTTGGGCCCGAAGGCGTCACTCGCAGGCAGCCCCGCCGCGCAACTGGGCGTCACGCTGGCCGAAGGGCCGATGGGCAACTATGTCCGGGTCGGGCCGATGGCCCAGACCAGTGTTGCCGGGGTCTTCGCCGCCGGCGATGTCGCCCGGCCGGCGCCCAACATCAATTTCGCCCTGGCCGACGGCGCCCAGGCCGGCGTCGCCTGCCATGGATCGCTGCTGTTCCCCGGTTTCGTCCAGCCCTTCGGGGACACCGCGCCTTGACCCTCCTGCGGAGCGATTGACGCGGCTCGAACGGAGATCTAGCCTCTTCGCGCCTGGCCTTTCTGGCCGCTCCCTTTTCCGGCATCATCGGCTTGTCGGGCCGATGGTCCGGCGGCCGATATCGTCGCGCGCACGGTGATGGCGCCAGAGGACATGCCGATCGGCATCGTCACCGGCATGGTCGGCGGCGTGGTCTTCGTCTGGCTGTTGCGGCGGGCCTGAGCGCCGAGATCCGAACCCGCACCGCCTCAAAAGGGCCGAAAAAACCCGATGGCAAGCCCCACTCCAGTTTGCAGCCGTTGTGTGCAATCCTATCGAAACAAACCTGACCACGAGAGCGGAACCGGCGATGCAAGAAAACCTCAGACTGTCCGATGCGGGCCACCATTTCCTGCTCGGCCTGCGGCCCGGCGTCACGCTGCACGAGATCGACCGCGAGCTTTTCCAAACCGTGCGCCCGGCGGGGGTGATCGTCTACAAGGACAATTTCGACCAGCAGGCGCCCTACGCCGAATGGCACGGCAAGTTCGCCGAACTGGTCAGCGAGATCGCCGCCTGCCTGGGGCGGGACAATTTCATCCTGTCGATCGATCACGAGGGCGGGCGCGTGGTGCGTCCCCCCTCGCCGGTCACCCGGTTCGAATACGCGGCCAACTGGCGCGACACGGCAGGTGCCGTCGGCCGCGCCATGGGCCGGGAGCTGGCGTCGCTGGGAGTCAATCTCAACTTCGCACCCGTCGTCGACATCAACTCGAACCCCGCAAACCCGGTGATCGGCGCGCGGGCCTTCGGCGCCTCGCCGCAGGAGGTCAGCGACGCGGCCCTCGCCTTTGCCCGCGGGCAGCAGAGCGAGCATGTTCTCGCCTGCGCGAAGCATTTCCCCGGCCACGGCGACACGACCGAGGACTCGCACTACACGCTGCCCACCGCGCAGGCGGATCTCGAGACGCTGAAGACGCGGGAGCTGCTGCCCTTCGCCGCCGCGATCGCCGCGGACATCCCGATGATCATGACCTCGCACCTGATGGTGCCGGCGCTGGACCGCGACAGGCCGGTCACGCTGTCGGCCAGGGCGGTGCGGGATTATCTGCGTGGGGAGATGGGCTATCAGGGGGTTGTGGTGACGGATGATGTCGGCATGCATGCGATGGACAGCTACCTGCCGTCCCCGGCCGTGGCGCCGGACATTCTCGCGGCCGGCCATGACCTGATCATGCTGTGCTCGCACTGGACGGACACCCGCAAGGCGCTGGGTTTTGCCGAGGAAATTCTCAAGGCGGGAAGGCAGGACCGCTACGAGGAGGAGGTGCTGGCGCCCTCGCGCAAGCGGATCGACGCGCTGTTTGCGATGCTGCCGCGCAACGTCCCCACCCTGTTGCCCGACTCGGTCTTCGAGGAGCACCGGCAATTGGGATCGACCTTCGGAGGCGAGCGGGCCGAGGTGGTCTGACCGCGATCGATGATCCTGCAGGCTGACAGGCGTACCGGCTCAGCCGCCGGCGCTCGCGGCTCAGCCCTTGTCCTGACCCTGGGCCGGGTTTTCAGGCTTGCGCACCGGCTCTTCGCGCTGTTCGAAATCGGCGTGCCAGTCCTCCGGAGGGTTGTCTACGCCAGGCGGCCATTTGTGCACGGTGGCGTCGTCGGAGCCGGTGATGACGCGCGGCTTGGCGCTCGCCACCCCGTTGTTTTTGCCGCCGCTCTGAACGGGCGCGAACTGGCCCTTGGCGTCATTCTCGATCTTTTCCTTGGACTTGTCCGTCATCTCGCCTCCTTTTCGCCCGCTCCTGCGTCGCGCGCTGAGCCCTCTGCCACTGTCCCAAACTGCCGCGGCGGACTGTTGTTCCCGTCGAACGCCCGCAAAGGGAACTTATTTGCCGCCTGAAGGTTTCCATCGATACTGCGAAGACGATCATGGCGATCGCAGGCAGGGGGAATGCGTCTTAAGCGCCGGTTCTTATGTCAGAAGCCGGCACGCGACGCGTCAGCGGAGGCGTGAGTGAAAGCCGATACTGCCGAGAAGGCCATCATCCAGCCCGGGCGCAATGTCTGGGAAACGCATCACGCCGACAAGGTCCTGTTCCTCATCGATGCGGACGCCTATTTCAGGCAGATCCAGCCGGTCTTGAGGAAGGCCAGGCGCTCGATCTGGATCGTCGGCTGGGATTTCAATCCCTATATCGATCTCAACCAGGGCGGCGACGCGCCCGCCTGCCAGCTCGGACCCTTCCTGCGGAGCCTTGTCGACGCCAATGACGGGCTCGAGATCCGCATCCTGATCTGGGGCGAAGGGCCGATCTTCTCGGGTCGCACCCTGCGCTTCTTCCAGAGCATGGACTGGGAAGACCATCCGCGCATTCACCTGGAGTTCGACCTCGCCCATCCGGTCCGCGCTTCCCACCATCAGAAGATCGTCGTGGTCGACGAGAGCCTCGCCTTTGCCGGCGGGATGGACCTGACCGCGAAGAGGTGGGACGACCGGACCCATCTGCCCGACAATCCCTTGCGCGTCACGCCCGAAGGCGAGCCTTACGCGCCGGTGCACGATGTGCAGGCCCTTGTCTCGGGCAGGGCCGCGGCGGGGCTCGCGGATGTGGCGCGGTGGCGCTGGGAGCAAGCCACCGGCGACGCCGTCCCGACCCATGGCGCGGTGGCGCATTCCTGGCCGCAAGGCCCAGAACCGCATATCGAGGACTGCGATGTCGGCATCGCGCTCACCCAGCCCGGGGTGAACGGCAGCAAGCGCCGGACCGAGGCTGTGCGGCTGACTTGCGATGCGATCGCAAGGGCGAAAGACTGCATCTACATCGAAGCCCAGTATCTCGCCTCCCCCCGCGTCGCCCGCAGGCTTGCCGCCAAGCTCAAGCAGCGATCCGGACCGGAAGTCGTCATCGTCGCTCCGCAGGAGGCGCGCGGCGCTCTCGAGCAACTGGCGATGGGCGAAGGCATGGCGCGCTGCGTGCGCCGGCTCAGACGCGCCGACAGACACGGCCGCCTGCGGGCCACCTATGCCGTGGTTCAGGCCGAGGACGGCAGCGAGGGAGAGATCCTCATCCATGCCAAGGTTGTGATCGTCGACGACCGTTTCGTCCGGGTCGGCTCCTCCAACCTCAACAACCGCTCCGAGGGGCTGGACACCGAATGCGACCTGGCGATCGAAGCCCGGGACGACGCCTGCCGCGCGGCGATCCTCGATCTGCGCAATGACCTTTTGTCCGAGCATCTCGGCGCCGGGAAGGAAGAGCTTGCCCGCGAAATCGAGCGTCACGGTTCCGTCGTCGCAGCGCTCGACGCGCTCAATGTCCGCGGCCGCGGGCTTCGCCCGCTGGAAGGCAAGCCGGTGCGGCACAATCTGCTCGCCTCGATCGGCACGGCGATCATCGACCCCCGCATGCCCTATTGGCCGCTTCAGCGGCTGGTGGCCTGGCCGGGTTCACTGGTGCGGCGGCTCAGGCGACTGACCTCCTCGTTCTTCCTCTGAGACTCGCCGTCGCCGCCTGAGCGGCGCAGGTTCCAGGCTTCGCTGATCAGGAAAAGCGGCAGGCCGATCGCGAGCGGAATGAAGAAATAGAGGATGCGGAAGGCGATCAGCACGCCGAAGGGCACATCGCCCGGCAGCGCGTAGACGAGCCCGGCCTCCAGAACGCCCAGCCCGCCCGGAACATGGCTGATGATCGCCAGCATGTTGGCGACGGCATAGCCGCTGGCGACGTCGATGAAGCGGACATCGGTGCCGTGCCTCAAGAGGAAGTAGAGACTGGCGGCGACGAAGGTGAAGTTCACCGTGCCGATGACGACCTGCGCCAGGGCCAGGCGCCAGTCGGGAACCCGCACGTCCCATTTCCAGAAGTGCACCTGGCGGGGGAGAAAGCGGGCGGCAAGCACATAGGAGATCGGGAACAGAAGGACTGCCGCCGCGACCGCCTTGGCGGCAACCGGCCCGAGGAAATCCAGGGTGCGGGTCTCGCCGAACGGCAGCAGCAGGGTCACGCCGGCAAGGGTCGTAATGCCCAGCGCCACGGTGAAGCCGCAGAACACCACGACCTGGCCGACCTCGACCGCGCTCAGGCCCCAGCGCGAATAGAACCGGTAGCGCACCGCCGCGCTGCTCAGGAGCGAGACACCCACATTGTGGCCGATCGACAGCGCGGTAAACGAGGTGAGCATCACTTTCGGCGCGGCGATGCGCTTGCCGACATAGGCAAGGCCGGTGCCGTCAAACCCGGCGAGCGAGAGATAGGACAGAATGACGAAGCCGAAGGCGATCAGGCCGTCGCCGAGCGGGATCGCGTAGATCGACTGCATCAGCTCCTCGAAGCTGTAGCGGCTGAGATTGCGGTAGAGCAGATAGGCGCCACCGAAGACGGCGACGACCGTGACGGCGCGGGTCAGAAGGGTACTGATTTTCACTGGATGGTTCTCCACGCCGGACCGGGCCGGCGGAACGAAAGGTGTGTGCGGCGAGTTCGTCCTTTCGAACCGCCACGACAGGAAGGAACGACATGCAACGCAAGACACTCCGGGTGCTGACCTACAACGTCCACAGCTGCGTGGGCACGGACCGGAAGCTCGACCCCGCCCGCATCGCCGACGTGATCGCCAGCTGCGAGCCCGATATCGTCGGCCTGCAGGAGCTCGATGTCGGACGGCAGCGCACCGGCGCGGTCGATCAGGCCGACACCATCGCTTCCTTCCTCAAGATGAAGGCATTGTTTCATCCGGCGGTTCACAAGGCGGAGGAAAAATACGGCGACGCCATCCTCACGGCGCTGCCGATGCGCACCTGCAAGACCGGCGGCCTGCCCTCCATCGGCGAACCGCGCGGTGCGGCTTGGACCGAGATCCTGGTCGACGGCACGCCCATCCATGTCTTCAACACGCATCTTGGATTGCGGCGGCGCGAGCGGATGGCGCAGGTCGCAGCCCTGCTCGGAAGCGGCTGGCTCGGGCATCCGGACTGCCGCGACGGCAACCGGATCCTGATGGGCGATTTCAACGCAGTTCCCGCCTCGCCGGGGTACCGGCAGCTTGCGCGCGCATTGGGCGATGTCTGGGGGCTGGCGCAGAAGAAGCCGAAGGCCACGTTCCCCTCGCGCTATCCGATGCTCAGGCTCGATCATATCTTTGTGGCGGGGGGACTGACTGCCGTGAACGCGCATGTGGTTTCAACTCCGCTTTCTCGCATGGCCTCGGACCATCTTCCGGTGGTGGCCGAGATCGAACTGACCTGGACCACCTGAGTGTCCGGCAGGCTCTCCTGGCTATCGCGCCGTCCATTGCCCGTCGCGCTCCGGTCCGACGATCAACCCCTCAACGGCGTGAAGGTTCCTTGTCCGGCGGGGCATGAGCGCCCTACCCCAGCGGCCCTCAGAGGAACTTTTGCGAGCACCGCGGATTGAACCTGTTTGCGGGACCCAAGAAGGAGCCGGGAAATGACATCGTTCACAACGCAACTGGGCGGCTATTTCAAACAGTTTGTCGGCGAGGTCGTCGGCAATCCCGCGCTGCACGAAAAAGGCAAGCGCGAGGTGGTCGGCGCACCCGAGTCCGAGACCGTTGAGACCAGCCCGCTGTCCGACGCCGACGCAGCGCTTCTTGGCACACCGCCGCCCGGCGGCAGCGCCAGCCCGCCGCCGGCAGCGTCGCGCCGCCAGACCACCGCCGAAGCTTTCGGCGCGGACTTTGATCGGGGCTCCGGCCAGGACGCCCCACGAAAGGAGAAACCCATGACCGTCTACACCCAGCTGCTTCCCGAAATCGAATCCGGAAGCGGCCCCTACGTCAAGGTCAGCTCGGACGATGCAGTGCTGTATGTGCCGATCACGGAGGGCGACCCGTTCGAGCACGCCAGGGAGGCCGTCCTGAAGATGGCCGAACACCTGACGGCGAAACCGGAGAAGGCGCCCAATACGACCGTCTCCAACGCCGGCGACGATCGTGGCAACGCCCACAGCCCCGATAACCCGGACGATCTCGAGGATGAACTGGAGATCGGCCTCGAGGACAGTTTCCCCGCCAGCGACCCGCCGGCTGCAACGACGAGCGAGATCCGGCCGAAGACCCACAAGTCCTAGGCAAATTCCGCGATCCTGTCCCGTGATCGCCGCTCCGGCGCCGGCGCTGATGCTCAGCCGGCGTCGTTCTGTCGGCGAGAAGCACGCAGGAAGGTGAGCAACCGCTGCTCCATGATGGTGATGTTGGCTTTCGGCTTCAGCTTCCGCCGCAACTGTCTTTCCAGCACCGTGCGCAGGGACGGATTCGTGGCAAGCGCCAGCACCTGCGGATGCACATAGCTGCTGCGGCAGATGGCGGGCGTGTTGGAGAGCTCGCCCGCCGCCGCTTCGCACAGCATCTTGATCGTCGGCGCCTGGTCGCGGCGGATCGACGAGGCGGCCTGCTCGAAGGCGGACAGCGTGCCGCCCCAGGTGCGAAACACCTTGGCCGAAACCCCCGCTCCTCCGATTTCGGCGAGATACTGGTTGAGCACGCCGGAATCGATGCCGTGGCGCACGCCGTGCTCGTCTTCCCAGCCGAAGAGATGCCGGCCGGGCAAATCGGCGATGCGCTCCAGGATCCTCTGCAGCCGCGGCGCGTTCAGGCTGCGGCGCAGGCGGCGGCCGCCCTTGCCGAGAAACCGCAATTCGATGCTGTGGCCGAAGGTGACGTGGCGCTTCAACAGCGTGGTCGCGCCATAGGTGCCGTTGGTCCTGAGATAGGCGCGGTTTCCCACCCGCAGGCGCGCGGCGTCGAGGAGCAGTACGAGGGCGCCAAGCACGGCGCGCCGCCGCTCGGCGAGCCGCTCTGCATCGGCCCGGGCGGTGCGCCGGATCTGGGGCAGCTTGTTGCCGAAGGCCAGGAGATGGGTGAACTTGGCTTCCGAGCGCAGGGACTGCCAGTCCTGATGATAGCGGTACTGCTTGCGCCCCCGCACGTCAAAGCCTGTGGCCTGCACGTGTCCGGCTGGATCGGGGCATATCCAGACATCGGTATAGGCCGGCGGAATGCCGAGCCGGGCGATGCGGTCACGGGTTTCGGGGTCGGTGACGAGGCATCCGTCGTGATGACGGTAGCAATAGCCCTTTCCCCGGCGCTGCCGGGAAATGCCCGGGTCGCTGTCGCTGACATAGACAAGGCCCGCCTGACCCAGTCCAGACGGATTGGTTGGAGGTCTCGTTCCACTCACCGCAGCACCGGAGCCTTTCAGACACGGACGGCGTCGCGGCAGCGCCAGCGATGCGGCACGGCAGCGATCAAGACACTGATTTTGAAGGATGCGAGGCGGCGACTGCGCCCGCCATGGCTTCGGCAAACACTCTGATCTTCCATCACGACGACCTCCGTCGCGATAAACCGCAGACGCGGCAAAAGGTTCCCGGCAGCGGTGGAGCGAGCGGACTCCGGTTGCCCGCCAACCGCCGGGCGCCCGTTCGCGGGACGCCCGGGGCGCAGGCTCAGTCTTCGCTTTTGGGACGCTTGGTCTGGCGGGCGACGGCGTCGGCCTGCGCCTCCTGCGAATAGAGCGACGGGGTGGCCCTGCCCAGATCGCCCGCATCGGCGACACGGTCGCCGCCGGACCGTCTCGGCGTCCCGCCGGACGGCGTGGTCTCCGCATCCTTCAAGACTTCCGACGCATCCACAAGATCGGCGCTTTCGGGTGCTGCCTTGTTGCGCTCATGCGCGCTATCGGGCTCCGGCAGCGAGGTTTTTCCTCCGCCGTTCTGCTTTGTCTGGTCCGGTTTCTGCATCGGTCTCTCCACTACAAGGGTTCTTGAAATCAGGCGATTATTCGGCCGGTTCCAGAACAGCGCAGGCGATGCGGTCGCCCGAATTGCCCGAGGGCTGCGAGGTGTAGTCGTCGGGACCCGAATGCAGCACCACCGAGGTGCCGTCTTCGTCCATGATGCGCGCATTGCCCTCGGTCCCGAGCGAGAAGCCGCGCAGGAAGAACTCGGCATGGATCACGCCATCGTCGCCGGCATGGACGTTGGGCAGGTCACCCGGGTGCGGCCCGTTCTGGCTCTTGATGCCGTGCTCGAGATCCGCAGCGACATGACCGCCGGCGGATTTGAAGCTGTCCGCAGCATCGCATTTGCCGACTTCATGGACGTGAATGCCGTGCGCACCTTCGGGCACGCCCTGGGCCATCACCTCCACGAGGACCGCGCCGGAGGCGGTCTCGAGCATGCGGATCTCGCCGGTGATGCCCTCGCCTTCCAGGCTGCCGCTGACGCGGTCGCCATCGGCGGCATAGGCGCTGCCCGCGCAGAGCAAGGCGGCACAGAGTATCGAAAGCCGTGAATTCATGGGTTCATCCTCCAAGTCATCGCCAGCGAATAAGCCGACGTTCTGAAGCCCAACCCCGCAGCGGCGGAATTGTTCGACTCCGCCCCGATTAATTTCGCGTGGCCGCAACGGCCTGGCTCTAGGCCCGGCGACTGGACCCGGACATCGTCGGGGGCAACGGCGGCCCGGCGCGCACGCGAAAACCGCGCGGAGAGGGAACATTGCCCGGCCGGGATGGTTGGTCCACGTCGGCAAACCTCCGGCGACGTGGAGTAAAGACGAGGAAGGAGAAAGCGCATGACCATTCTCTCACATCCTGCGGGCGGGGAGCCCGGGCCGGAACCGAACTTTCCCTCCGACCGCCCGCCGCCGCCGATCAAGGAGCCCGAACCGGACGACCAGTTGCCCGACGAACAGCCAGAGCCGAACCCGGACGAGAACCGCAAGCCGCCCAAATCCGTTAGCCCGCGTGAGCCCGAAGGCGGCTGAGCACTGCAGGCGGGAACCAGTT
>TARA_R110002020_G_scaffold16515_11_pt1 | contig 10973 bp, 5 predicted proteins | sample TARA_R110002020 | Tara Oceans TARA_R110002020 (sample SAMEA4396489) | marine metagenome | biome: Westerlies Biome; feature: [MES] marine water layer (ENVO:01000295) within the mesopelagic zone...; material: water (ENVO:00002006), including particulate matter (ENVO:01000060) such...
CCGATCGCTCCAAGTCGGCTGCCGGATAAATCATGAGGGGCCTTGAACTTGTTTGCACTAGCAGCGAGGAGCCATGCCGGAACCCCAACACCACCGGCAGTAGCACCAGCAGAACCTGCGATGTCGCCCCACGTACCCTGCTCTTTTTCACGACCAAGAGCCATCCCACCAAATTCTCCCCCAAGTCGACCAAGACCTCTTCCGGCACTTGCCGGAATGTCCCACGCCGCCGAAAGCATCTGTGTCGGGTCCGTCCAGAAGCCGGGCGTCCCGGGGTCCACATCCTGCGAATGATCCAATGCCCCAGCAGCATCTACTTTATGCCATTCTTTAAGTTTTTGAATTTGTAATGCTCTAATTTCCTCAGGGGTTTTACCCGCATCTACTAATGTTTTTACCCACTCGGCCTGAGACTTAGCGTCAGGGGCGGGGAGGCCGAAAGTAGTATGATCTACATCATCCTTATTTACGCCACCCAACAACTTCGATCCCGCCAGATGCAAACCCCCAATGCCAATACCGCCAGCAAATGCACCAGTCAGAATATCACGTAGCACATTTCTACGTTCTTTTTTACGTCGTAAACCCGCTATGAGCCCAATACCACCTCCGCCAAGTGTTCCCAGCAACGCAGCTTGCATCGAGGGATGAGCTAACAATGCGGCAAGAGTTCCTCCCGCATTGACACCACCTTCGCTCCCTGCGTCGGGGGTTGTCGGTTCGGTTTTAGGTTCTGCCAGCTTCTCAAGAGGAGGAGCGCAAGAATGCCGTAAACCCACCTGACGGTTGGCCAGAAAATCTACGCCCTGCTGGACGGTCATGTTAGCTAAGTATTGAGTCATGGCTCGACTTTAAAATATCCGCAGTAGATCCTTCGGACGTTTCCTTAAGTCCCTTTTCAATATCGCTTATCTCTTTGATCTCAAATGGCTCTGTCTGACCTGCCAGTCGCTTAGCCAACAAAGGCTGCATAGCTGCCGACTGCTCAGAAATACGAGGAGCCAATTGAGCAAGCTCATTATAACGAGACATAACCTCTTCTGGAGGATACTCGCTAATGGGATTGTCAGGGTCTCCCATCATTTCAGCCAACATCACCTGAGCTCTAATCCTCCGTAAGTCATCATTATGCTCAGGGGAATTTAGCTTATTCTCAATAGAAGTAACTTCTCGGTCAAGCGTATCGTCACTTCCCATTGATTTCTGCAACTTATCACCGATCAATACTGCCGGAAGTAAGCGAGCTTCTTTTTCCCCGACGCCACCGTCAATCAACGAGATTGAGAAAGTAGTGTCTTTCTCCGATTTCGGCTGTGTCGGGGCTGGTACAAAAGGGAGTAGTGCTTCTTTGGCTTCCTCCCGTGCTTGCTTAGCCATCTTCAATGCAGCAGCCGCCTCATTGAGGTCCGCAGCCGCTTTAATGGCATTGTGCATGAATGTAAAAGGTTCGGCGTCACGAGAAAGCGGCTTATCCCAATATCGCTTGGTGTCAGCAGCCCGCTTCTCGTTAGGAAATCTCTCTGCCAAGATATCCATAAGAGCAGTACCCCGAGTCCCGTAATAACTCTGAGCAGCCTTTTCAATCACATCAAAAGGTAACCTATCTCTTGCAAATTTCTTGAGATAGTTCGTCAGAAGAGCCAGACGCATAGTCAATGCATCCTTTGCCGCAGACTCCTTTACACGAGCATCCTCCTGAGCACGCTTGGCGTGATCATAAGAATTCCACGCTACATACGCCTTCTTGGTGTTCTCGTGCTCCTGAATATAAGCAGGGATCTCCTCAGCTTCGGCAGCTTTTTCAATCCCTAAGTCCATAGTTGCTAACTTCGACAAGTCATCCTCTTTAGCCCATTGAGGCGCTTTCTGGTAATCAGAATGTATCTCATCCCCTAGGGATACATACTTCTCATTAGCCTCTTTCTCTGTTCCGCCCCAGATGCCACGATGTATTTCGTCGTAATCCGCAATTGGAAAACCCGCCAACTTGTCGAGTACGGAATCATTGGCACGCCACTGAGATACCTGTCGCCCATTATTAAAGGCACTCACCGTCGCCCGTACAAAACCCGGAGTCAGTGACATATCCTTAGCCACCTTCATAAGAGCTTCATTAGGCGACATGCCATTTTCATCCACGTAATGGACAGCTTGTTTTACGCCTTCGAGCAATTTTTGCTCATCACCACTAGTTAAATTAGGCATTTTTTACCTCCGCCTCATTACGATCCGTCATAGAAACAGCAGGAAGTTCATCCAAGTAATCTGGAATTTCCCCTGCCCCCATTAGAATCAGTTCTTCTGCATTAAGTTCAGCAGCTGTGTCCTCATAGGCACCTATTGCTGAATCCGCATAAAGTTGTTTCGCTTGCTTACCCACAGTCCACGGAAGTTCAGTCAACATTGCCTGAACATGACTCTCGAACAGAGAACGACGTTCATCACCGCTTTCGGCGGTTCGCTGTAGCTCAACAATGCGTGAATGTGTAGCAAATAACTCCATCACATTATACCTGTTCACTTCGAAAACGCCGGATGCCTGAGCACTACGCCGTTGCAAAGTCAATTGCCATTGGTCATCTAACCATGCCGGTATGTCGTCTTGCGAGTGTGCTGTCATCCCACGTCTGAAGCCACCTATCATAAATTCGCACAGGATAGGACCACCGAAGTACGAGAAGAACTTCAACGTCATATCTAAATGAGGTCTTACGATAAGGGGCGTCCCCTGCGGTTGAGGAACATCATCGTCATCCTCAGCTGCATGGTCTACAAACCGATCTGATGAAGGCAATAGCACATGCTTCACAATCCAGTCATGGTGCGTGAGGAATGGCCGCACATTAAAAAATAACCTCTCATACCAAGTTACAGTTTGCGGCAATGTCTTTAATGCGTCAGCTATTTCTTCAGCGGGTTGCCCCGAAAGAAGACGAGCTTCCAGCATAAACCGTATTTCCGGGTCCGTGTGTAAGTTATCGTGGACCATGTATGCGTAATACAGTCCTGCATTCTCCAGCAGGAGCTGCTCTCTGGCATTTTCCCCTTTTCGCCAGCGAAGCATAAATGAACGAGCTTGCTTGATGTACGCGTCATCAAACTTCGTAGTGCGTCCCGCAGGGACACGGTCTACGAGTTTCAGTACCCGTTCAAAACGCCAATCCGGGCGTAAAAACGGATTGTATAATCGTACATCCTTGTAACTCGATTTCATTGTTTCTCGACATAATCCATTAAAAGTCGTATTGAACATCGGAAGTGTAGGCCACTTCATATGTGATGCCAGCTTCCGCTCCGTCAGGCTGTAGATCTACCCACAGCGACGTATTCAATCTCCTTGCCGTTACGTCCTGATTGTCGGCATTCTCGTAAACGCGATCCATGTTGAAACTAGCAGATGCATTACCAGCAGTTCCAGTTGTAGATGCGTTAACAATATGCATCGAGGGGTCGCTACGACCATATACCTGCGGCTCTGAATCCTGCCAGACACCGTTAGTAGTAATAATAGCCGAATAAGCAATGTCCGTCGTCACCTGTGTAGTGCTGTCAACAGAAACAATTGTGTGCACCACGTTGTAACCGGGGACATTAGTACCTTTAACGTAAATCTTGTCTCCGACTGCTAAGTCATAACCATATGGATACGTCTGAGTTGTCGTAAATGTTAACTGCGTGCTGCCTCCGTTATTCGTTACAGCCGTAACAGCACCACCATTGACGTGCAAATCTATAGCAGATGGGCAAGCGCCTTTTCGGTTATAGATCACAAAATCAAAATCGACGTCTGTGCCGGAAGTCTGTTTAACAATAACGCGTTCCAAAGTACCTCTAGGGGGCACTGGAATCTCGATACAGTTAGAGACACCGCCAGTGACTGTAGCTTCAACTACCCGTGAATATGTACCACCCATAGGTTAATTCCTCGCAGATTCTTCAAGATTTAAGTCTGCATTCTCAGTGAACGGAGACTCAATAGTTTTCTCTTTAAGGAAGAGGGTCACATCACCCAATGCTTCGAACGCATTTCGAAGGCTGTCTTCCAGCTCCGGCATATCCGCTTTACCGTAACGGTCTTCGAACTCTTCCTGATGCCAGTAAAACAAAAACAAAATACGACCCAGACTATTGATAGCTTTCATCAAGTCACCAAGATGGCGATCCACCAAAGAATCCTGACGTACCGACTTCAATAAAGTACCAATCATTGCCGTATCGAAAACTTCCTTCTGGCCCTCTCCAGCTGCCTGCTGGGCTGTCGACATAACGCCTTGGAAATCTTCGGCAGTGTAATTCTGCCACGGGTCCCATACGTTTGGATCAGTACGTCCCGCTTCCATACCCGGAACAACTTGAACTGATTCATCGTCATACTGAGTCTGGACTGGCGTACGCCCGCCCAGCATCTCCATACCATATTGTGCGCCCATGTCAGCGTAAGGCGCATCCGGCCCGCCAGCTAACACGCTATCGTGAGGTGCAGCAGACTTGACCAGATGTTTTTTATTGCCAAAACCGGGAGCATACATGACTCGGTATATCGAAGCTTCTTGTCTGGCAGACTCTTTAAGCATCTCGCGAGCAGTTTTTTCGGAAAACCCATGATCTCCAATGAGAGACATTAGCATTCCTTTTCCGCTAAGACGCTTAGTCCCATCGATAGATGTCGCAGAAACTTCATGGCCATCGTTGTAAAGTTTAAGCCGCGCTGTCTTTTCATAGAAAAGTGTTTGGATGTCTTCAATGTTCCCAAACTGAATTGGCTCAGGCTTACTGTGGTCACCCTCACCACGACTAGTGGGAATAAGAAGACTGCCCTTATCCTCATCGTACGGCTTTTTAAGAGTCAAAAACTTAGCTGACCCGGGAACACGTAATTCACCAGAAATAGCACGAAGACGCGTCCCTGCTCTCCCCTCGGCATCAACCCGTAACAAAGCACCATACGGACTTGGGGAACCGTCGAAAGACCCCTGATAATCGCCGTTCTGGGCCCGTGGCTGCTGTACAACACGTGTCTCGTTGTAGTGCGGCTTATCTTCGAAATCTACTTTGTAGAGACCATCTCCGTAGCTCTCTCGAACTACAAAAGGAGTTGTGCTGCTATGTGTAGGAATCACAGCCATGTAAGTCCCACCCACGGAAAGGCTGCTCGAATCGGAAAGGCCGTCAAACCAGTCGTCCCACTCATCTCGCTCAGCTTCTTGGTCGACGAATACATTACCCGTGTAACTATTCAACCATGTTTTACCGTCGCCGTCTAATCGAACAGCCGTGGCCATATCCTGACCACCCCTATTAGATAACGGATTAACTGCTACAAACATTTTGCTAAATGAACCGGGCTTCTCAAGAACCCGGTAAAGGTTTGTTTGATCAGGGTTAATCAAACGCATATCCATTTGCGTATTGTAAGCTTTACTGACTTCTTCACCTTTCCGGTGGTCCTTGATAAGAACAGTATCTTTAATAAGCTTTTCACGCTCATTGTCAGTAAGCTCTGGTGCCCCATGAACAGTCACATGCTCATATACATACATGCGCAAAGCACCCGACTTAACGGGATGCTCAGGGCGATTGTCTGTCTCAGGAATAAGAGACTTCGTTGTTGCGTAACGAGGGGCTTCTGGAAGTTTATTAGCCGGAAGAATACTGTTTTGAACCTGAGCAGCCGCTTCCTTTAGCTGACCGCCCCAACGCCCAAAACAGTCACTACCGTAAAAACGAGTGAACCCGTCAGAAATAGCGGGGAACTTCTGAGAAATATCAAAAGCCACTTTCAGCATATCAAAGCTGGAAGGCATGATATTGTTCAGATCCAGACTACTGGCAATCTCGGCCAGCGCTGCTTGATGAGGAGCCTCCGTAATAACGCCAAGCTCCAACTTGGTGCGATCCCCCGCACTCTTGTACAAACTTTTAGCTGATGCAGTTTTAGTCGCGGCATATACCGGAAGAAACGGATGAGACCATTGGTCAAACCCGCGTTTACCGAATCCCGTCGAGGGGGACATCGACAGCCCGTAGATATCAGGCTGAAGGCCGCCCAGCTCAAATGTGCTCTCCGAAGATTGCTCACCGAGCACATGAGGCTTACGAGAAATCAGGTAATTAACCCAATTCTCTTTCATGGGAACAAAGGCGTCTTTGTTCTTGAGGTAAAGAAGCTCGTGCCCCTTCAGATCACCATTCAAGAAAAATACAGGAGCATAAAGCCACTGATCACCCACACTGAACCCGAAGACACCCATGGCCTTCGTATTATCTTCGTTGCGATCGACAAGCTGAAAACCAACAAGATAATCCAGAAGACGAGGAGCTTTATCTTTCAGGTAAGCATAAGCCAAGCTGGAGAAAGCCTGCTCAAATTCCGTTTCCCCGCCCGCACCTACATTCGCGGATTTGAAAAGACCGTTATTTACTCGATTACGTAAAATGGCCCTAAGCTGATTTTGATTAGCAGACGAACGCCAAAAAGTCCCTGCCCCAGACACTTTTTCGTAATTTACCTGCGACATGGTTCCGTCCATGGAGCAATCCTCATCTCTAATGATTAAATGCCGTCTGATTATACCGCGATTGGAACTGGACCAATCCTAAATTATAACGTTTTTTTGGTGCAGAGGGAATTTACAGTTTAGCCTTTCAGGTAGGTAAATCGCAATATCACCTCATATTATTGTCTATGGCTTCCCACCCTCTTCGCCGTCGATCGTTGATCTCTTCCTGTGTGGGAGGTATGACTTTCTTGAGGGCGTCCCACATGGCACGCCTACCCTTATTTCGACTAATGTTCTCAAGAATATCCGCAGTCTTATCTTTATCCGAGTAATTTTCCCACTTACGGATCTGCTCACCAACCCCCGCAAGCTGCTTACGCATCGCGTCACGCGTGTTCTCTTCCGCATAATTATAGCGGGCCAGCCCCCAAGAATCCGGACCAACAAATTCCATATTATCCCCGTAAGTCTCGTCAAAGTTATTTGCCGCGTCCACAATACCCTGATTATGGGCTAATGCCCTATTCCATTCTCTAAGTTCTTCCGGGTCTTCTGGAACAGATTGCTTAAGTTTACTCATCGCTGTCATCGCTTCTCGTCTTTGTGCGGCCACTTGGCTAACAGTGTCCTTGCTATACGAAACATTCTTTGTCACATCTCGTGCAGCCTCTATACGGCTCGGAAGATCTGCTTTCCGCTGACGCAATTCTTGTAAGTGTGCCCTCTGGCTGCTTTCATGTCCAGACAACATATCCTGCGTCACTGCCTCAGGACGATAAGGACTCATTTCAGTTATTTGAGCTTGTAACTGCTCTCTAAGGCCCTCACGAGTAAGGTTGGGATTATCCGTATTCCACCCCTCTAGATTGGCCTCCTGCTGTGCCAGAATACGAGACCGTAAAGTACGGTGCTCCCCATGCTTCCGTGTTGCCAGCCGCATCGCCAAGTCCGGCGATACCGTACCCTGCCCACGAGCATAAATATCTTTTGCCGTATCTATGAGTTGATTCTCAAAAGTCTTATTAATATTCTCTCTCACCCTGTACAACTCGTAATCACGACGTCCCATGTATCGCCCGTCAGGCAATTCAATCGGAGGACTGTTTGGAAGTTCTGAAAGCGTCAATCTTCTTGTCGTGCCGTCTTCGTTTTGCACTTCCATAAGCGCCGGGGCATTTCTCCTGCGACGCGCGTATGACTCATCTGTCTCCGCAGGATCACGTACCACAGTTTCTAAAGTATTGCCGCCATAATGCTTCCGCAAATAACCCAACTCTTGTTCCGCTGCAATTTGTTCATCCTGTACTCTGGTGCGACCGTCCGGTGTATACAACTTACCAATCACATCGTAAGCTTTTTCTCGATCCTCAAGAGGTATTGAGGCGATAAGGCCTCTAGCTTCTTCTGCCGTCATATTACGCGATTTACCGCCTTTAACGGGGATCTGCTGGGTCGCGACAAGAAATTTAGCCAACTGCTCCGTTGGCAAATCTTGCTTTATTTCTTCCGCACTAGGCTCATAAAAACCGCCAATTTGCTGGCCCGCATCGTCAAGTACCGCTGTTTCTGGGTTTATTTGCCCTAACCGCTCCTTAAGTGCCCTCTCCACGTTTGGCAACTCAGCGGTAAGATTTGCGTGCGTTCCCTCAATATAATTATCCGGAAGCTTCTTCTCACTCAAATCTATGCCAAAACGCCTGTCCGTAGTTGGATCGCTAAGCAGACGGCCCCATTGCGGGTTATCCGCAAGACCGAGCTTATTAGCTGCCCACCCCGCTGCGTCAAGCGCACTGGCACCGAATTCTTGGATCGCGTAGTCCGGCTCTTCTACTCCCTTCATTACCTTCTGAAGGTACTTGTTGAGCCCTTCATTCATCTCTATCTGATAGCCTTGCGGACCTATCATCGCCTTACCGGCGTTCGGGTTGGCTACTAGATTGCCTGCGTCATCTCTATCCAATATGCCGTCACCATCAGCATCTATATACTGGCCCTGCCTAGGTACCAAGCCATCCCCCGTCCGGTAGTACTCTCCCCACCGGCCTTGACCACGCTTCCTAGGATCGTAATTTGGGTCCTTACTCATCTCAATGAGTTCTTCAATCGGACCTTGGAAGAGAACACGCAGACCATCAGCAACGGCTAGCGCCCTACCGCCTATCCTAGTTGCTTGCCCAAGCCTAGACGGAGCGCCTGTCCCTCCAAACATCTTAAAGCTAGGAAGTATTGAGGTACCCTTGGGAAGAGGCTGACCTCTCAACACGTTCCAATTACGTGAAAGAGCTTGTCTCAAACCAAGACCCTTACGAGCTTTCTCAGCTTTCGATAGTGACGCCCAAGGTATTGGCTTGCGGGGAATCATGTTCGGTCCGCCCGCAGGCATTGGCCCAGCCAATTGCGGGGCATAACCAGCAGGAGATCCGAAGCCCATTCCCATCAACACCGATTTAACCGGGTTCAAATAATTGATACCCGCTCTGGCTGCCCAAACTTTTGGGGTTAACGCGGTTTTACCTGCCGGAAGGCTCGACTTGTAAGCGTTGTAAGCTTCGTTAAACTTCTCCACCTGACTGGCATATGTGGCAGCTGGCTGAGCTATTCCTTTGGCCGCATTCCAGACGTACCCCGGGGATTTCAGCACGTGTCTCGGTGCCGACATTCCGTGTCGAAGGAACCAGCGAGGATCGCCCTTGAGATGCATGCCCATCTCATAATTACCCCAGTTCTTAGCGGGGCTAAACGCATCCAGAAGAAGCTCTAATCCTCTTTGTTGTGCATTCTGAGGCAGTCTTTCATTAACAACTTGTTCGTACGGTCGGAGAGGGCGTGTGGGATCATAAAAAGGTGATCCGGGTCTACCCCGCAGATGCCGGTTGTCCATTGCCATCAGTCGATGACCGCCCTGCGATCCGTAGTAAGGCTCACCCTCACCCGCAAGAGAAAAACTTCCCGTCCTGCCGAAACCAGAGAAGGCAGATCCCATCAGAAGTGATGGTAAATCATCCGCATATGTTTCAAGTGGTCGCCAAGTTGCCTGAGACCCGGGATTTCTCCCAAGACCAACCGCCGTTTGCAGAGCGGCCCCGCCAGTCTTCTGATTCTCCAGCCACTTCTTATAGTGAGGGTATATCTCTCGTGCCCGTAATCTGGCTACAACGTCCGGGTCCACAAGCTGACTAGAATACCCTGTTCCTCCTGTTGTCCCACCCTCGTGGCGGTCTTGGTATGCCGGAAGCGTGCGAAAATCTGGAGCCTGCACACGCACTTCTTGACGTTGACCTTGGCCATGCGGGCCGGTCCGAAGATAATTGCCTCTTTGTGGCTGTCCCTGCTCATCAACAGCTTGGTATCTAGGGTTTTTAAATTTACCACCACGACGCATGTGACCCGCAAGATATTCCGCCAAGTCTGCTTCAGTGGGGATCTGCTGGTTAACGCCTCCCTCCATAAACCTACCAAGGCTTGCGCCTGTCGACTTAACCTGCCCGGCATCAAGTAACTGGCGACTTAAATTAAAGAATATATTGTTAGTAACAGGGTGAGACCAATCAGAGAGCGGTATACTCTCACCTGTACGTGCTCCATCCCGGTCCAAGTACTCCCCGCCCCCCGAACCGCCGGGAACATAGACAGGCTGGCCCGTGTCACTTACCGACCAGCCGCCGTATACCGGCACCCGCTGGTAAGCCGAATCAATTGCTCGCTGAATACTGGGGTCAGGCTGATAGTATTTGCTACCTATGGTGGGGTCTAGATTGACCGTATTATCTTCGTTTCCCTCTATAATAACGTCAGACGGGTAAGCACTAGGAGCTTGTGCTTCGGACGGATCATACAGCTTAATAGGCTTTAACGGTTTCAGATTATGGTCATCAGGTGCCGGAGGCTTTGGTAACTCTTGGCCAAGCTTGTATAAAAATTCCCCGTACTTAGCCAGCGGCTTTGCGCTTTGACTCTGGTCAAACTTATTAAGGCTGGAACGGCTGAAACCCCCGAGCCTAGCACTTCCCGGCGTTGACTTGGTCATCAACGTTTTCCAGTCGCTAGGCCCCATACCGGCAGCCATGACACCTGCCCCAAGCATTGGATTAGCGCCAGCAAGCTGACCTACCGCAGGAATTAAACTCTTACCTATGGGAGTTTCCCAAAGGTTGCCGTAATTACCGCCCGCCCCATAAGACTGGCCAAACAAATTAGCCAAGTATCCGCCTTTTTGTGCGGGGTACTTCGGTGTGGGCGTACCGCCTGAAGTCATTTTTACGCCTGCGGATGACTGGCCCGTAGTATTCGTACTAGAAGGTGGCATCCTGACCCTCCTCCGGAGACTTCACCAATCCCCCGGGAATCCTTCCGAAATCTACACTACGAGAAATACTGGGAACGAAACTCGTTCCTCGTTCCTCGCTGACAGCTCCCCGCCTAGCACCTTCCAATAAACTCTTCTTCAGCCCCGAACCGTACATCCTAGTCATC
>TARA_R110002020_G_scaffold200177_1_pt1 | contig 10955 bp, 16 predicted proteins | sample TARA_R110002020 | Tara Oceans TARA_R110002020 (sample SAMEA4396489) | marine metagenome | biome: Westerlies Biome; feature: [MES] marine water layer (ENVO:01000295) within the mesopelagic zone...; material: water (ENVO:00002006), including particulate matter (ENVO:01000060) such...
TAGGAAACAAGGGGCAGAATGGTGATTGCCTCTCTTAAAGAGGTGTAAGGAGGGACGCTGGTATACTCCAGTATACCTCCAAGGAATAAACCAAAAACAATAGAAAGCATAAAGACAATGAACAAGAACAAGAAAACATCACAGCAAATCATTACCGCAACCGTAACTTCTGAAATCTGTAAAGATGCTGGCGTGGAATTCATGCCGGAAATGGCCGAAATGGGAGCCACTTATCGGAGCATGAATGACCGCTTGGTTGACACGGTTAATGAAATTGGGAGATCGAAAAATGCTTATGATCCTATCTTCAATCTAATCGTTGGCGATACCACTTCCAAGGGTAGTGGGGCGCTCTATCTCGACTATGCTCAGAAGATGTTTGAAGCTGGTGTGGATTTCACCACTTTCAAGAATGCCTTCCGAGATGCCTGTGATGCCTGTGATGCAAATGGGTTCAACACCGTGCGAATTGATGGGAAGAAAGCAAGGGGTGAAAAGCAAGATTGGAGTAATACCGTCCGCCGTATCTGGAAGAAGGATACGCCAAAGGGCAAAGGCCGCACGATGGAGCAGCTTGTTGCCTCCCTTGTGAAGCAGTATGGCAAGAAAGCCGTAGCCCTTGCGGTTGAGAAAGCAGCGTAAGGTATACTCGAGTATACCCTAAACCAAAAAGTAGAAAGCAAGTTACCATGATCACTGAATCACTTATCGAAAAAGCTATCACTAAAATTGAAACCCAATTCCCCAATCAAGTTCGGACCCGTCAAAACGGGGAAGCCTTTTGGGATTGGTTCTACACACAAGAAAGATCGTGTGGCCTTGATGCCGTCAACGAGTATCTGGATGGACTCCCTAGAGATCGCAACGGATTTGTCATCATGCCCCTCTCTTCATAACCAAGTAGATACATTCCGTTCACAGGTATACTCGAGTATACCTTTGGACGGGGCTGTGTTTGCAAAGTGCAAACCGAACTAAACGAAAAAGTAGAAAACAAAATACCATGGCAAAAACAAAGCAGTTCAAAAGACTATTGGAAACCGGAAGCAACGGGCATTGGATCGTTCCAAGGATTGACATCTATGATCTTCCCATTGGGGAAGAAGTGTGTGACATGCACGATTGGTGGGTGAAGGATCTTCTCGATCACTTGTCCGAAAATGGGGGGTGTGCGAAGCATACTCGTATCTCCCTAGATGTGGCTCGCTGTCTCATAGAGAACATAGGCCGCGTGCGTTTCTGGGTGAATGAGTATCGTTACCGATACGATAACAAGAAACTTGTCATTGCCGGTAGAGACGAGCACTTCACCACCTTGGTTTATCAGATAGATGAGTCCCGTGCTGGATTGGTGACCATTGCGTAAGTAGATACATTCCGTTCACAGGTATACTCGAGTATACCTTTGGACGGGGCTGTGTTTGCAAAGTGCAAACCGAACTAAACGAAAACAACATAAGCCAATGAGATTCAGAATCGTTAGAAGAAATGACGGGACAATAAAGCCCTATGACAATTCCCTTGGCTGGGAAGAACAAGATGGACAGATACTTGATCCATTCACAATCGAGGTTCAATCATGGGAGAAATACGGTCATGAATATAAACCCAAAGGTAGCCGCACGGTGATGCTGTTTGCCACTGACGGGGAAGTCATGTATGACAATGAAGAAATGGTGGACAGACTGCACAAGCAACTCTATTACGATGCTGGCGGCAAACAGTTTGAACTTGGTGAGAGTCTTAAGAACTGCGAGATGTTTCTTTATGACTTCAAGTATCAACCTACCTACGCCGAGCGTAACCGCCCCGAGCAGAGTAGCCCTCCCCGAAATCTTTTGAGCTTCTATTCCGAGCCTGTTTACGTGGCTTACATTCCTTCAACCTCCGTTGGCTTCACCGGCAACCCCCACGCTCCGAAGTTTATCGAGTTTGATGTAACAAGAAGCGGGAACCTGCTCATCCATGATCCGGTGAGATACTGCGACTAATCAATCTGGCGGCGGGGTATACTCGAGTATACCTCGCTGCATCTAAACAAAACAAAAACAAAACGAGATAATGAAACTGCAAAACAAATTGCGTCTGAAACTGTGGCTGCTACGTGCCGCCCTTGTTGTGTCCATTGCATCAGCCCTGATCTGGACTGTCCCCATCTTGCATGGTGACTATACCGCTGGACTCACCGGCATCGCCTTGTCCTACATCATCGCCATCTTGGCGGCAGGGTTAAGCTTTGCCACCAAGTGGGATCTTGAGAACATCAACCTGCTGATCGATGAAGAGGTGAATAAGAAGATCGATGATGATCTGGTTGAGCACACTACCATCTTCAAAAGGAAGCGTAGACCATATTGGAAAACGCTTGAGCAGATGGATCGTGAACATCTTGAACGCTTGATTGACAAGGGAGCCATGCCTCCTGCTTCACCTAAGAAACTGTAGGTATACTCGAGTATACCTTTTACTTTAATGGAAAAGAATTGACGGCTGGCCCCTTGCCTGACAAACAGGGGCACCCTTAAGTTAATTAGTAGAAAGTAAAATAAAAATGACAGCAAAAGAAAGCGCCCAGTTGGGCAACAATGTAGACAACCTCCAAGCAGCCATCATCGCCCGCTCCCTGAAGGTCCAACACAAACCTGCGATGCAGATCACAGGTGGACCCGGAGGAGGCAAGAGCTTCCTCGCCCAGCTAGTGGGCAGTGCAGTAGGAGCAGCAGTGGAGATATCCTTGAACCTTGCGGACCAGCCGCCCTCTACCCTCAGTGGTCTGGTGGCACCGCAGAAAGATCAGGACACCTTGAAACGGTTCGCCCCCTCCGCTCATGATGTTCCAATTCAATCCGTGTATGGTTGGAAGTCAGTGCTCTGGCGTATTGAAGAGGTAGCATCAGCCAGTGCCGGTTCTCAGACTCAGATGCTGGAGTCAATCCAACCTCACTCTGATACGATGGCGGGATTCGACTTGGCTCCTAACCGCTTTTTGTTTGCATCGGGTAACCGTGCTGGCAAGGACGGGACATCGGCTGCTCGACCTTGCATTGCACCTTGGATCAACAGGGTGTGGAACGGAACGCAGGAGGTTGACACTGACTACTATCTCAGCCTGTTGGCTAACGGTAAGAAGTCATCCTTTGAATACATCGACTCTCAGATTCCTTGGACGCTCAAACAAGTCCTAGATATCAAGGAGCAGATCGATGACCCTGAAGGATCAGGTGTCAGTAAGTCTCTAGTCTATGACTGGCTCACTTGGGAGACGCAAGCCAAGCACCGTGATGCTTCCTTCGATCCGTTTGAAGAACAGGATGGCCACTTCGGTCAGCCCTTCTGCACTCCACGATCCTTGGAGTATGCAATGAGAGCAAGCATGTTGCCTTGGGACTTCGGCTCTGATGTATGGAAGAAACTCCTTATCGGATTTGTGGGGCACAACGTAGCTGACAAGATCGGCATATATGTTGAAGCCCTCAAGGAAGAGAAGAACAAGGTGGAGCGGTTCAAGAACGGTGACGCTTCCGCTCTGTCTGACAACCCATCCAAGCAATACCGCTTCGTCCTTGCAGCCTTGCAAGTATTGATGCGGGACTCAGCAGTGGTGGACAACGGACTTGGCATTGCCTTGGCTCGTAAGGACCTCACCGGATGGTTCACCGATGACATGCTGAATGCTCTCGACCTTGAGGTTGGCGCGTTCCTTGTGGACAAGTGCAACCTCAAGTGGAAGAGCGAGGAGGGTGCGGACATCACCCAGTGCAAAGCAGCCCAGCGTTTCAAGTGAGATGGACGATCAATTCCTAGACCCTGAGATACTGGTTGTTCTCACAGCACAAGCAGATCAGACCATAAGAGATCTGAACTGACAGCAAGGGGCAGGGTATACTCGAGTATACCTTGCCCCTTTAGAAAAGAATTGACGGCTGGTCCCTTGCCTGACAAACAGGGACATCCTTAAGTTAATTAGTAGAAAGTAAAATACATGAAACAAACATTGCAAATGACCATGACAGAATCCAACTCCACGCTCATCATCGAGCCTCAGTTTGGATCTTATTCCAACTCCTTCCAAGACAAGCAGGAAACGGAGGAGCTTGTTAAACGAACAGGATGCGAGAAGGGTGCGGGCCGTGCCCGATTCGACCGCTTCAAAGTCTCCAAGGAAAACGTCCTTGGTGAGATCAACAAGATCCATCGGGATACCAAGGCGATATTCGAGAATGATGAAAAAGCAAAGGGTGCCGGACTTGATGGCCGTGCCCTGCCCCATGTCAGTGGGGGCTACTTGGTTGCAGCCAAGGACCGGCAACGGTATGAGGCCGTGCTTGATAAAGCGGTAGGTGCGATGGCTCCATTGAAGCGGGAGCTGATCAGGCAATACCCCTCCATTGTTCGTGAATCAAAAGTGAGACTCGGACGGGTTGGGATTACAACAGAGTATCCTGAAGCGGAAGAGCTTGCCCGTAAGTGGTGCTCGATCCAAGCGATCTACAGGCAGGAGCCGTTTGAGATCGGAACATACGGAGCAACCGCTGCCATTGTGAGCGAGGTCATCAACAAGACTGGTGCCCTTGCCTCACACCGTAGTGATCAGGTGGAGCGTTCAATTGGTAAGGTCTTTGCTGAACTTACCAAGGTGATGGAGGAATCACACAAGAATCTCACTAAGTCCCATAACAAAAAGAACGGGAGACTCCGGCAGAATAACATCAACAATATTGTCGAGAAGGCTTCTGAGATCAGAGCCATGGCAGATCGTTTCGGTGTATCCGGCATCGTCGGTGATCACATCACCAAGGTTTGCAACACCATCGCAAGCAACCTTGAGCATGTGGATCTCTCCACCATGACTGCTCCCCCTGATCGGGAGGAGGTTCTCAACAAGATTGAGAAGGACATCAAGATTGTCACCACTACCAGCGAAGACATCATGAGCTGGGGTGACTAAACAAATGGCAGGGTATACTCGAGTATACCCTGCACCTTAAACACAAAAAGTAGAAAGTAAGTTATGTCATTCCTAGACAAGTTAGAAAGGTTCACACCCTCCCCCCGTGGCAATGAGATTGTCGATGTCGGGTTGGGTAGGTTGAAAAGATATTGGCCAGAGCGATACGATTGCATGATCGGTATGGCTCACTACTGGTGCCCATACCCTGAAGTGTGCGGCATGTTCGCGGCTATCAGCAGGACTGAGGTTCTCTGGAATCCAGCAGGGATGAAGCGGGTGATTGCTTCTGTTGATCCTGAAGGATACGCAGCGTTCATTGCAGCGCATGAAGCGGGTCACAAGTATGACCTCGACTTCATTCGATACATCGACCTGCTCGATCAGGACGTAAAGAATCAAGCGTTGGACATCAGCAACAACAGGACGGTTCACTACCACAACGAATACCTTAAGCCGAAGATCGGGTTCACTCCGTTCCCTATCATGACGCTTGAGGATTCACATGGTAAGTTCGCCCCTTGCCATGACATCGAGCTGGCTGACAAGAACACCAAGCGTGCCATCTATCAGATCCTCATGAGCGACAAGCTCAACCAAGATCAGGATGATGACTCCGGTGACCAGCAGGATGGTGACTCCGGTGACCAGCAGGATGGCGGTGACTCCGGTGATGGTGACCCTGACGATAACTCAGATAGTAAATCTGAGGATAACAATGACGGCTCTTCTCTCTCGGATGAGGGTGAGGAGATAGCTGAAGAGGCTGGTGCCAAGCAGACCAAGCGCAGCATGGGGACTCTTGGCGGCAACGTCATCGAGTCTGACATTCCAGAAGACTCCACCTTCGAGAAGGAGCTTGCCAAGGAGGAGCACAACATCGCTTCGATTGTCCTGAGTAATCAGATTGCAGTCAAGGAGGGTGACACCTTCCTATCGGCAGACATTCTGGAAGGTGCCCGTGCTGCTACCAAGCAGAAGAACGGTGGTGATCCTGTTCCGTGGGATGTCTTGTTGGCTGACGTTTGCGACAACATGACTGACGCCAAGTGGATGACACCCTACAACCATGAGAGCTTTGTGACTACAGGCTTACTCATGGACAGCAGGGACAAGCCAGCCCTTGGCACCGTGGCATTCGCATTCGACATATCGATGTCACTTACGGATGATCAAGTTGCCAACCAGCTTGGCCGTGTCGCTGAGTTCTGTGCCTCTCAACAATTTGAGAAGGTGATCCTGATTCCCATCGATGATCGTGTGGGTAAGGTAGTCGAGCTTAACCTCGGAGATTCATTTCCAGATAAGCTCCAGTCCTTGGGTAGTGGATGCACTGCACTTGATGAAGTGTTCACTTACATTGACAGAGAGAATCTCCAATACGAGATCAGTGCTCTGTTCTTCTTCACGGATGGTTACACCACTTGGGAAGACATGCCACAGGAGGAGCCGAATGACTACAAGGTTGTCTGGCTAGACTACGGACAGCACCCAGATCAATACATCTGGGGTGAGCGTCTCACCGTGGACATTGGATAGAAAAGAATCGACGGCTGGCCCCTTGCCTGACAAAAGGGGCAGCAACATAACAACAAAAGAGAAATGATAATACCTAAAACATTATTCCCACCTCAAGTTCAAGCCGTGCTCTTCTTCCTGAAGAGACTCCTCTCTGGAGGTAACACGCTCGACTCCTCTAACATGGGGACGGGAAAGACAATCGTGGCCTGTCACCTAGCCCGTGACTATGGCAAGCCGGTGGCAATCATTGCACCGAAGGCAGTGCTCCCGTCATTGGAGCGAGAGATGGAGGAGGTTGGCATCAAGCCAGTGTTCATCCTTAACTTGGAAAAACTAAAGACGGGTAACACCAAGTATCTGGACAAGGTTACCCGTGTTACCAAGACAGGTAAGAAGTTTGTGTCCTACTCTTGGAACGAGCAAGAGCTTCCAACCGATACACTCATCCTGCTTGATGAGGTTCACAAGTGTAAGGGCATGAACACAACCAACAGCAAGATGGCTGTGGCCCTTGTCGATCAGGGCTACCGTATCCACTGCATGTCAGGCACACCCTGTGAAGATGCCAGCGAGATGAAAGCACTTGGCTACATCCTCGGACTCCATGCCAACAAGCATACCAAAGGAGTGCTCTATCACTTCTGGGGATTCATGAAGCAGATGGGTGTCACCCAAGATAAGTGGGGGAGTTACAAGATGACCGACCGTAGCAAGCTGGCGTTGCTCCGTTCCAAGATGTATGGGGTGAACACGCACCGGCTCACGGTCGAAGACTTCCCTGACTCGTTTCGTAACAATCGAGTTTACACCAAGCCGATCAACTTCCGATCCAATGCCAAGATCCAGAAGGCTTACGATGACATCGGTCTTACTCCCAAGATCATTGATGACTACATCAACAAGGGAACGGTGACCGACAGCGAGTATGTGCTGGTGAACCTGCTCCGTGCTCGGCAACTAGCAGAGAGTTACAAGGCAGTCGATCTGGCAGAGATGGCAGAGAATGCGATAGCTGCTGGCAAGAGCGTTGTCCTGTTTGTTAATTTTTCAGATACCGTGGGGGCACTCACCGCTCGGCTCCACTGTGGAAAGATTGACGGCTCACAAACACCGCATGAAAGACAGTGTGTTATCGATGAGTTCCAACGGGATGAGTCACACTGTATCGTGTGCAACATCAGTGCTGGTGGCACCGGCATATCGTTGCATGACATCCAAGGTATGCGTCCCCGTGTATCCTTCATCTGTCCTACGTTTAACAGTAAGGACTACCAGCAGGTGCTTGGTAGGATTCACCGCAACGGTGCTAAGTCAGACGCTATACAGCAGGTGCTAGTCGCAGCTAACTCTATCGAGGAGCATGTGATGAAGAGCATCATCCGCAAGATTGCTAACCACAGTGACCTTCACGAATGATTCTTAAATCAATGCCACCCAATGTCGGAACCATTGATGGTTACCCGATACGTCCCTGCGTCCGCTCCGGTTGGTGTTGTCTCAAGGCAACGTGCGCGGTGGGCGTGGGGCATGGTGCGGACCCAGAGGGACGTTGCAAGTTCCTGCGCGGTGAGTCTGCTGGGGATTATTCTTGCGGACTTGTAGATGATGGTGCCATACCGAAGGACACCATCTATGCGGGTGCTGGTTGCTGCGCCCCTCTGGGTAACACCGCCCGTGACGAAGTAGTTAAGAAACTAAAGCAACAAAACGAAACAAAATAACACAATGGCTAAACGCAAAAAACAAAAACAACATTGGACCCCGCTCTACCGAACCGAACTCAACAGGATGAGTCCAGAGCAGGAGCGGGATTGGATCAGCAAGTTGGTCACTGAGTGTAGTGTCCCCAAAGAAATAGCTCTGCATGAGTTGCGGCGCAACGCTACCTTGGAGGTTTGGAAGAACGACATCTACACGGTGCTCGTTGACCGTAACAACGAAGAGTATAATGGCTGGGTCCACATCTCCTTTCGGAGAAACGACCGTGAACCTGTGACGGACTGGCGGCACAAGCAACTCATCAAGAACCAACTTGTTGGTGAAGAGTGCGAGGCCGCTGAACTGTTCCCTGCTGAGTCCAGATTGGTAGACACCGCCAACCAGTTCCACCTGTGGTGCTGGCCTGAGAAAGACCACCGTTTCCCCTTCGGCTGGGGTTCACGTGTAGTAATGGGAGATGGCATCGAAGGACACACCACTCAACGTAAACCAGAAAAATGATAATCGACGTAAGGAAATACATGCCAGCTATCCGTCGCACTTGCGCTGAGATGGTTTTGAAAAATGGTGTTAAGAAACTTCCTGATAGCGACCTCAAGAGGGAGCTGCAACACGCCGTAGAAATATTAAGAAAAGAATCGACGACCCGCATCGGGCCTGTCACAAAGCGAAACCACAAACAAAAAAACAAATGAGTAAACCAACAACATCAAAAATATATTACAAAGCGGAGTTCATATTCAATTCTGCCCACAACCGCTACCCCATGACGCCAGAGGCTGATGTCAAAACCATGCTAAATGATATCTCGGAATCCCTTGATTACGTCCAGACCATCAACATCGTAGAAGATGTTTCTGTCGAAAAGATGGTGCTCGTTTCACAAGAACCACTGAGTGACGCAGTAAAATGAATAAAGAAATAATTAAATTAGGTAAGGACAACTCTATTACCGTGACTGCCATGCGCGATGAGAGCGCACGTTGTCGCTGGTCAATATGCGTGTTCACCTCATCTGGATCAGTCCGGTCCATGCACATGCATGACAGCGAAGCATACGGCAGATTCATTCTGTCCGCTGTGGCTCTCGCTGGAATCGATAAGCAGGATCTCGAAAACGTATCACTCTTAGTGAACGCGGTGAGCAGGGTAACGCTGAACTCATTGTATGAGATCAGCGGTGTCCATGAGAAAACTGAAGCTATCTGTGGAAACGATGAGCATCAATAAGACTATGGCGAAACGGCACACTTCTGAGTTAAGTAAGTTAGAACAATACATCTTAAAGAATGTAGCTTCTCGGAAGTGGAGCAAGGAACAGCTCCACGCTGAGTTAGGCAAGGTCTACTGCATGGGGATCAAACATTCCCAGCAGCTAATGGCCATGATCACAGCAGCAGAACAAGCCAAGTGGCTTGCAGTAGAAACAAACAACAACAACAAATGATAACAGAACCAACCGACCACGAACTATTAGCGGAAGCAATTAAAGTTTCTAGTCTTCCAGAAGCAGATGCTCTTCGTCGCAAGTTTATGGCACGAAGAAATCACGGCGACAGAGCTTGGAAGGTATTCGTCCTTAGCGTAGACGCAACACTCCATGCGCTGAATCCAGATCACCCTGATGTGGATATCGCTCCTGACGTTTACTAACCCTGACGCTTAGTCATCTACTTTGCTGAACCTAGTCCGTGTCTTCACGGCTTCAGCAAAGTCTCTAAGTCTCTCAGCCATCTTCGGCTCTTCTTCTGCTTCGGCCAGCATGATAGCAACCTTGTTCGCGGATAGAACAGGACGCTCCATGTAGCCTTGCAGAAGAAGGGCCGCTCTGCGTTTACCGACCTTTGGTCCCCCACCCTTGCCACCAGATGCGATCCGGTAGATCTCACCCTTGGTGAGTCCCATCTTCTCATAAGCCTTAAACTTAGAAATCATATCTGCGTTAAGCTTCTCCAGTCTGGTGTATACACTCTCGTATATATCATTCACCTCATCAGTTGAGATTGAGTTCTGCTTTCTGTAGAGTGGCTTGAACTCCTCCCTGATCTGTGACCTTGCTTGCTCTGCCTTGAAGATGAATTGTTTCAGGGCTGTGTCAGGGTTCACAGGTCTTGTTCTTACCGGCGCGAACTCCTGAACGATGATACCTAAAGGGCTGTATTCAAATTCGGTATAGTCACCATCAGAATTCTGATGTGCCAAGATAGCTTTCTGAAGTGTCCTTGGACTGAATGCGTTATCCGCAATAAAACCAAGTCGCTTAACAGCCTTGGATAATCCGGTGTCCACACCCTCAACAAAGATTCTCTCCCCTGTTGTTTCGTTCACACCACTCTTAGCCTGAAGGATAGCTGACGAGAAGATCTGATCATCTAGGTATTGATCGAAGATGAACGAATTAAACAACGCTTCAAAAGCACTCTCTGGATTTGCGTCTGGGTTGAGTATCTCTCCAGCCGTGGCGGTCATTGATTCCGTCACTGGTGAGAACGGGTTGAGGTATGTCAGGCTCAGTGTTCTCAGCTTACCGTCTGGTGTCCTGAAGTAGATTGGGTTTTGATACCGCGCCCACCTCGGACCAGCCGCCTTGATTGCTTCGTCTTCATCGTCACTGACTCCGAAGATAAACCGCATCAACACGGGTAACGCAGTCGATAGCCCACCGATAGTAAACCCGAACCCGCGCAGTCTTTGGAAACCTCGTTTTTTAAGAATCGGGTTTTCACTATTGATCTCCTCGAAAGCAACCTTGGGTGTGTTATACATC